>Ga0116231_10000697_pt1 | contig 62192 bp, 37 predicted proteins | sample S1TSphgellanicum_2_FD_89695 | JGI IMG/M metagenome (GOLD analysis project Ga0116231, IMG submission 89695) | Host-associated microbial communities from peat moss isolated from Minnesota, USA - S1T2_Fd - Sphagnum magellanicum MG | ecosystem: Host-associated > Plants > Peat moss > Unclassified...
AAAACAAAATTTTCAAAATAATTAAATATTTAAAAAAAAAATAGATATAACAATAAATTTTTAGCTTAGTGAAAAATTATCACCTTGATTAAATCACAAAATTAAAAAAAAAAAAAAAACAAACAAACAAAACATTGGTATCCAGTGATGACTGCTGGTCCCATTGTCGATTTATTTATTTATTTATTTATTATTTGGCTGAAATATCATATTTGACCCTGGAAAAAAAAATTAATTGCAATTTTTTTCTAAATTTTTTTGTAAATCATGAAAAATTCACCACAATAAAATTCAAGTGCCTGGTCTAAGTTAGGGGAGGAAACCATAACTTAGAACGCAGTTCATGATACATAAGTCCGACATGTGAAATTGTGTAGGAATACGAGTATTGTAGCACCAAACCCTAAACCCTAGATGAATCTGGTTGCAGAAGTTCATCATGTTCCTGTGAGCAGTCAAGTTGCATGGTGAAGTTTCAGAACACAGCTGCTGATTGCATGGTCCAGTTCCAGGTTGCAAAAAACATGTCAGAAATTTTTTCAGTGTATTTGGAGAGCATGTTACAGACCACAATTTTATATCCCCCTCTTTTTTTTTTCAAAAAATATTTTAAATTAAAATTTTTTAAAAAAACAATTCTGATCCGTTTTTACACTGGGTAATATGCCCAAAGAGTGAGGCCTTCGGGAAGTAAGTGCCTTCTGCTTGAGGAGCAGGACGTTCCCGAAGTTAGTGCCCTCCTCGGAACGTGCGGGGCACTTACTTCATGAACGCCCTTGCTCACAGGGCGTTACCATACTAAGACCTAATCAAAGCTGGATGTGGGTTGTGGGTCCAGTCCTGTCTAGTCCAGTCCTGTCTAGTCCAGTCCCGTCCTGTCTGGTCTGATCAGGAGGCTCCTGAGCGCACTGTCGAATTGCCTGTGAACAGAACACAGAACGAGACCAACTGGTAACGGTGTACACACAACCCAGAACCCCAATTGATATCCAGTTTATCCAGGAACCCAAACAAACCCAACCCACCCCAACAACGGAGCCTAAAAGGGTATTGATAAACCATGCCCAGAACCCACCAACACTAGGCTACTACTACTGTTCATGGCCCACTAGAGAAGAAGAATGAATAACAACCATGTCGAGAACCAACCAGCCAGACTCAACCAGCACTCGTGAGTGCATCACCATGGATGATGCTTGGTCACGGTCGATGGACTCTTTTGTTTCATTGAGTTCTTGTTCACGAGCTAATATTTCCATAGTTAGCTGCTCAGGATCAAAACAGTATGTTCCACTATCATTACAACATCATATCAATAGTTGTATCAACACTGAATCTTAGACACTTTGTTAAAATATTATTAAAAAATGCAGATGCATGAACATCATATTAATGATTATGTCAACATTTAATCTTAAGCATATTGTTAAAATGTTGTAAAAACACAGATACATGAAAACGGCAAGTTTGTGATCAGTGAGAGTTTAAACTTGCATGTCATCGAAATGGGAAGATGAGAGGTGATGTGTTGTTCATTGGTGTTGAGGTCACTGGCATCAAGCCAAACCCAACCCAACCAACCAACCAACAATGGGCTTGGCTTGACCCACACTAGAGAACAGAGCTTCTGCAAGCAACAAATGCAAACTTGGCTTGGTTTATATCATATATATATATATATATACAATAAATTGTCAGTGCGTACACTCTTTGTTTGACACTCTTTGTTTGTTGGAACAAAAAACTGATGAATTCAACAAAACAATGAAACTGACATGCCCATTGTCGGTTCACCCACAATCAAAGCAGATCGAATTTGAGACACTTGTTGCTGCCAGTGGGGAGAGATCATACAGAACCAAAGGACAACATTCTGTGTTGCATCCCAACAATCTCTCTCTCTCTCTCTCTCTCTCTCTTTTGCAAGTGACTACTGGTCACTAATGTCAGATTGTAACAAGCTTTCCTCCCCTTCCCCCCAAAGGTTGGCCTTCTCATAGAAAACAAGGATTGTTTCACACTATGGCCTTGCCATTTACATTAATTAGAAAGTATCTTTAAGGCAAAAGAAGAAGAATTATGGAAACTCAAATATTTCACCATGCAAAAAATATATTAATCTTCAACAAATCCTCTGAAAAAAACCAAAAAATCCTTCAAGATATTATTATAACTCTGTAACTAATCTCAAGTTTCAAACACAAGCCAAAATATCATCTTTCAAAAATCCTCATATAAAAATAGATCTATTATTACCTAGGGGCCAAAATCCCTTAAACTACTATACCCACTTTAATGAATCTAAACACAATATCCTTGCCTTAGTAGGCAACGCCAATAAAGGATAAGTTGTACACCCCGACCACAATGGTGGGTAGTCTGTCCTCATTCAACAAGTTCTTTGGATCATACATAGCCTACTAGGTTGGGCTTTGGATTCCTTCGGCTATTGGGATTCAAAGTCTGGATGGACATGCTTTTTGGTTGTACAGCCTTTTTTTAAAAATTACCAACTGTAAAAATTTGTTATTCTCCACAAACTTCTATTTTCAATTTTTTTTTGTACTGCAAGTTTTTGTGAAGTTTTCAACCAAAAGAAAAAAGAAAAAAGAAAACTTGGTTGAATATTTGCTAGAAGAAAACAAACAATTTTTTTCCAAAATTTTGCCCAATTTTTTCTTTTTGGTGGGAAAAACAACAAAATTTGTTGGGGGAAAAAATACATGGTTCACCACAGTTAGAATTGTGCGTTTCATCATTTGCAGTTAGAATTGTGCGATTCATCATTTGTTTTGAAATAATGATTGGCACATGAATGAATATATGATGGGCACTATAGTGATATGCATGACTCAATTGCCTAACCTTTTTTTCTGCATGGATATTCATCACTCATGGATATTCTTCTTCTTTTTTTAATTTTGAGAAAAAAATTGGAGAAAAAACATGTTTTTTCACTGTGAAATGTGTTTTTGGCATCAAAATTTCCCCCCAATTCTATGAAATCAATATTATTTCTATTAAAAAAACTGGGTTGTCCTAAACCCTAAACCTTTGCTCCTTTTAATCTTGCTTATCCAAGGTGCTGAGTATTTTGCTTGAGACAAACCCAACAAGCTCACCTGATTTATGAATGATAACTAAGTTAAAAGCTTCTAGATTTTGATGGGATGAAATGGATGCTTCTCATTAGCAATTCTCCAATTTCTAGTGTATCAAATTTCATTTTATTTTTTCCAACTGGGGTTAGACATGTTAGTCAAGGAGAAAAAATTTGGTATGCATACATTTTTTAAATAAATAAATGAGGTGGTGGAGGGTGGCAAGGGTAAAACAGAAAAATGTTCCTAACCAAGTCCAGTTCCTAGGTTCTAAGCAATTCGATTGGCTCTAAAGGCTTCTTTTTTTCATCTACAAACACAAGCTTGTTTCATGTACCTCATATGTTTGTTTACATATTTTTACACTAATCCAACTTGGGCTATGCATTGCTTCACATTACCATTAACAATCAGTTATTTTATTTTATTTTTCCTCTTTGATTATGTTCCCATGTATGATTTTCAATAGTTCATCATTATTTATGTCAATCTGAAATTCAATTTAATTTGAATGAATATAAATATCATAGACAATTTTTTAAAACATATTTTATTTTATCTTTTTATATCCATGTTGATGGGTGAAAAAAAGAAAAAAAAATTGTAAACAAAAATAAAAAATGAGAACCCATTCATCAAAAGTAGAAAATAAATGACAACACAAGTAGACACAATCCCAAAAAAAACAAAAAACCAAAAACAAACAATCAACAAAAAAATCAGGTAAAGACACTATGCAAAGAAGACTCACAACTACGAAATGACAATCAACAATAACAAAGAAGACCTAAAACAAAGAAAAAGCTGTCATCTACCACAAATCCACTAGTTAAACTTGCAAATGAAAGAGGGGGAGGGGAAGAGGTCACTAGACAATGGATCAATTTGGCAAAGCTGAACCTAAGGCAATTGGGCATTGGGATTATATCAATTATCCCACCAGCCTACTATCCACCAGGTGCCCATTATGGCTCAATTGTGGATGAACCTCAACTGAATTAATATCCAGTTTCACCTTGATAACCCATTAATTTAAGAAATAGGTCATATTTGTAGATAGATAAGTAAGAAAATACATAACTATTAGATAAATAGATGGTTTATACATAGATAAAGGTTGTTTTTATTACCTATCAAGTAAGAACCTTCTATGGGGTTGTTAGTAGATAGGTAGTAAAAAAAAAAAAGCAACTGAGGTAACCAACATGGTTAGGTAATGAACTGGAACCCAACAGAAAATTGTTTTTGGACCACTTATCATTCATCCTTCATCATGCACTTGTGGGTGCTGGTTCACTCACTATGGCACAGTTGGAACAACTTTCCTTGGATCATCCATTGCTTGGACTATAAGGGAAATTTGGCCAAGTTTCTCATCAAGGAAATGTGCCCCAACTTCCTTGTATTTTTCACCACGTGAAATGTTTTTGAATGCCTTCATTTTCACATACTTTCATCCAATCATGCAATTTTTTTGAATGTCTCAAAAAATTGTGATAAGCACCTTGTGTTTTCATCCATGATGCAACCTCCCATGATTTGTTCACTCTGTTGAATTGTCATCCGTTGTTGAATTTCCTAATTTGATTTCCCTTGGAAAGTAGGACCACTTATTTCAGATTTCCATCCATTGCACAACTTCCCTAGATGAATCCCTAAAAAATGTGATCAAAATCCTTCAATGCTTTCACCAAGGAGACTCCTTGAATTTTGGTGCATTGTGCAACTTCCTTAGATGCTTGTTTCTTTCTTTTCAATAAACATTTTCAATATTTTTGGTGGGCCTAAACTTATAAAATTTATCTCCAAAATAATATGAAGGGAAGTTAGGAACATCTTTGAGAGCAAGTGTGAAAGGGATCGGTGATCCTTCTTAGGTACTTTTGTGTGCTTTTCATAGGCAAAGGTTGTGAATAGCTTTGCAAAGACAATGTAAGTCATTTATATTTTGAGGTGCAAAGTAGTTGCAAATGAAGGCTCTTTTAAGCTTAGAGCTCTTATGTTTTCCATCCATTTCTCACATGCTTCTTGTGACTAAGAGGGCTTTGATACATTATTTGTTGTTTTGCCTCTTGGCAACTCACTTTTGAGTTTGCTCCTTTCACTCAGACTAGGGAGGGAGAGTCCTCCCTCTTCATCCTTCCTTTTCTTCCTTTGTTGGGTGCTTTGTTTAATGAAGTTTGCCAAGGTTTCATCAACCATAATTGATACTAACGTTTGCTACAAATAATGGAAGATAAGGATTGGATTAAGGTGATGATTAGAAAATAAAAGCAAATTCATATAAAATTGAAGAATATTTCCCCATTGGGCACCACTAAAAACACATACTTAAACTCATGCACATTTTGTGTCAAAGATAGAGCAACACATAATTTAGTTGCATTTAAATATGGTGCTCACCTTGGAGGCTTGCCCAAGCAATGAACTCCAACCACTAATGTTTTCTCTTCAGTTTTTTCATGTTTTGTGGGCACAAAACGAGAACAACGACTAATCTTTCATGTGGTAGAAAAAAGGAATTCCTTAACACATATTGTACTAACTACCAACACCATTATAATAATTAAGTGTGTGAGGATTCAGGAACCTTTTAGTACTTAGTTTGAATGTCTCAAATTTCTGCCAATTAGTACTAATTAGGTACACTAAGGTGTCTACTAGAAGACAAAAACCTCATTTCAGGATAGGATATATTGTAATTTGTGAGATAGGGCACTATCACAAATGTGCTCATGTCAGTTATTTTGACAGCCTCTTTTTTCAAGCAACTTACACTTATTATTAGTGATGAGTCCTTGAGGCCTTGAGGAGGGGGTTAGGGTTAAAGAGTGTAATCTTGCCTCGGGTTGTTATTTTACACCTTATAGAATGCACTCTTGGTAGTGATAGAAAATTGGGTCAAGGGTCTACGGTTAGGGTTTTTTGTTTTTTTTGGGTGTGTTTTTGGAGGGGCCAAACTTGAGGGTTGAGGTGTTATTGAAACAATGAATGCCCTAAGGCCAGAGGTTGTTTGCATGGTGTAAAAATTGATGAATTTTCATCAAATTTTTTTTTTTCCAAATTTCACCATGATACCTAATGGGGTTTCTTCCACTCTATAAGGGTGCGTCCAGATACACTACAACATTTATTTATCAGCCGTTTTTACATTACATGCACCCCCCCTCTTCAAATGAAGCTCAATTCTTTCATGGAGCTTGTCACCCCCAAAGGAGCCCTTTAAAAAAAAAGAAGCTCTCAATAGGGGCTCCAAAAAAGGCACGTCCTCAAAAGGTAAGGTTGAAAAGCTTCTTTGAATACCAATCAACCTTGTAAGCTTTCAACCTTGAAGGGGGGGAAGCTCAAAAACATTAGCCTAGAATCCTTGGGTTTTTTTACCTGTCCAAGGAAATGAAAGAGGAAACAAAAGTTTGAACATTTCAACCTTAAGAGTAGGGTTTAACTTACTCCGGGTTTTAAATTTGAATCCCAAAGTAGTTCTACATTTGTTCCCTCACTTACTTAGTCAAGTTATCTTTCATTGAAACAAGGGTCACATACATCTTTCTATGAAAGGTTGTTTGTTTGTTTTGTTTGTCACATTGAGAGCTCTCAAACCATGGCATCTCTTGTCGTACGCAACTCTTGCTACTACTAGAAAGCTCACTCTCAATGAGTAAGGGTGCACCAAGTTGGTTTCCTAATGTTTCAACTTTCAACCTATGTTGTAGAAGTTAGTGAATGTTTACTAAATTTTTTATTGAAAATTCATTTAAATCAAAACTAAAAATTATTGGGGAATTTGGGCACATTCTTGGTATTGTTGGAAAGCGCTCATGGAGAAAATTTTAATAAATGCGATTTTTCTTTTACTTAAGGTGTGGAAGATATTGGATTTTGAGTAGTTTTTTTCATTGAAAATTAAATTAAATTAACCAAAAAATGATTTTGGAAGGAAAAATTAGTCGGTAACTAGTTCACACTTGGGCCAATGGCACAAGATACACCAATACAATATAATAGTCTACCTGAGCTAGGGTTATAGTTGGTGCTTTTGGGGTGGGTTGTGACTTGTGAGCAATGCACAAGCACATAACATTGCCAACAATTTTCAAACCCCTCATTGTTCAAACATTTTTGCAATAAATTATTCATCACATTGCACACATTCATATACACATGGAAAGTCAAGGTTCCAATTCAAATGTAATTATGTGGGACATAGTCTAATTGGCATGATTAGTGATTTTTTGGGATGAATTTTAGCTAAAATAATGCCAAAAAAATCATAACCAATGTTTGTTTTACATGTTTTTTAATTCTAAATTATGTTAACATTCAAAATGTGTGATGTATTTATATGTATAAATTTGTAATCCATTATTGCAGCTTTTGCATAAATATGAAGGAATCTAATCATTATAAAATATATAGAAACTATAAATTTGGTGAAAAAGAAGTTGAGAATAAAATTGAGAATTTTCTTTTTGCAATGTAAGATGTGGTTTTTTCCAGCCAAAAAAAATCACCTCTTTTGCAAGATTTACTGGGCATGGTATGAAACACCTTTGCAAAGCTCTCCAGTAGATTGTAGAGCTTATTCTGCACAACGTGACAACATGTTCATTCAAATTGGTCCCTCCATGTGTTCAATTTCAGAGTTAATGGGGAAAAAAAAACAGCAAAACAACAACAACAACAACAACAAATTATTCCAAGAAAACTTATTCAACAAAGTTAGGTTATATTCCACCACCAGTTCCCAGTTCCCAACACATTCTATACACGTGATCCAACTAATATTTTTTGTCATTGGGTTTATCGGAGTTGTTGTCATCACTTGTGAGTAGTTGTCAATCAACAAACTTGAGCACCGAATAACTAGAAATCCGGTGCTAAACCAAAAAAAAATCCTCAATTTGGTGACCATTCATCACTGTGTCTTCAGTAGTGCGGGGTCCCCTCCCCCACAAATCTATATTTTGCCAAACAAAGCAAGGCCTTGCTTGGACAAGAAGAATGTGCTTTTTGCTTTCTGTTTACATAATAAACTTGAGCACCGAACATCTAGTTTGAAATCTAGTTGCAGACAAACAGGCTTCAATTCAGCCAACAATCGTGCCCCAGTTTCTTACTTAGTATGCAAGGTCCCACAACTCTCTGTCCTGAACAAACCAGAAGGCCTTGGACAGAGAGTGTGGGTGTGTGTGTGTGTGTGTGTGTGCATTGCTTCCAGTGTGAGATCAGCAGAGTTCTAATCAGTGTTGGGTGGGTATTAGGAACTGGCACCCAAACCCATGGAACCACTGGTTCTCAACAAAATCAAATACCTGCCCAACCCAACACTGATCCCTAATCCCCACCTTCCTCTGATCATCATGACCCATTATTGTTCTCTCTCTCCACCCAGTGACTAAATTACCCAATTCATTATTGACTAGTGGGCCTCCTCTCACAACTCTGCCATTGGGCCGCTTGTTCGGTCACCTATCCCAATACTATTCCCTGTTGAAATGGGCTTAACTCTAGAGAGTTCTTATTGGAACCTTGTTAAATTGATTTTAATGTAATTTCCATAAACAAAAATCACCTTACATTCCCCAAAAAAGAAATCTGTATTGGTCTGAGAATTAGCAAAGTCAGCCCTTCCCAATACTATTCCAAATCAAAGTGAGCTTAAACTTCAAAGTTCTTCTTGTGAAAAACCCATTTTTTAAAAAAGTTTAATTTCCAAAGACAAAATATTACTCTAAATTCCATAACTTTTCCTCCATTGGTCTGAAGATTGCGCAATGACAAGGCATGCACAACATCGCATGCACCATGCCCTTGTCAAGGGCTTTCCGATTGTACAAAATATGTAGAGTGAGAGGCCCCACAGTTTGGGAGGTTTATGGCATGATCACATCCAAACAAACAGAACAGAAAAAACACCGATCTTAATATACAGATTTGTTACCCATGTCCACCACGAGACTTTTATCTTGTAAGTGCATTTCTCTCTGCCAAGAAAACAAGAAGTCAGTGTGTAGTCTCATCACCGAAGAAGATGTCAGACATAACTCAGAGTCTTTGCTGCAATCAGATACAGAAGTGAAGTAGCAGTAGCAGCAGCAGCAGCAGCAGGAGTCTAGGAATAGGTTACACAACTTACAACTTTCTGCTGAGACTTCTGCAACTATACTACAACACAAAATGCATAACTTAATATCAATCATTCAGAGATGGCCCCTCCCCCAGAGCTGCTGCTGCTGCCATCAAACTCGGAGCGCACTTTACTTAACTCATATCTTCCGTGATCAGCGCTGATGGGTATTTTAATTACTGGATCACTGATGAGAGAGAGACTTTTTGCTGTCATCTGATTCTTTTGCTCAAGACAAGCAAAGGTAAAAATCCTTCCGTGAATTGAGTTGAGTTGAATTTGTCGTTTCTCCCTTTGGGGATCTAATTCTTCTTCACTTACGCACATAAATTGAAACCCCACCCAAATCTCAGATCAGTTGAAGAAAACAGAAAGAGAGAGAGAGAGAGAGAGAGAGAGATTGTGCGTGTACCATTCTTGCAGCTGATCAGCAACAACCAAACCAACCGAAAGCTAATAAAAACACAAATTGTGAGTATAGTACATTAACTGTCCCCATGTGCTCTTCTGTTTTTGGAGTCTCTTTTTTGTTTGTCTAGGGGGGATTTGAATAAAGAAAGACAGACAAAATCTAGACCCTAAAATTAACCCCACCCATTTCTGCCAAACTCAAACTCTTCTTTGCCAAACACTCTCTTTTGCCAAACCTTTTAATTGCAATAACAACACAACAAATCTGTCTTTGCTGGCTGTCCCCATTTGGATTCATAGGCAGGCAGGCCTTTGTGATTGCTCCCATTATGTTGTTTATGATGCTCCCTTGTCCCGTCCCCACTACCGGAGTTATGGTAGAGTTATGATGGCATGGCCCCCAATCGGTTGGTAGGTAGGTAGGGGATGTGCATTGTGTAAGGACTAGGGATTGTTTTGCTCCAATTCTAATTGGTTAGTTTCTTTCGATTCCTAATGTACACTTTCATTTCAGTAAGAACTATAAGTTTTTCATCTAAGGGAACAAATGGTTGTATTTTTTTTATTACATCTTTCAAACCTTCAAAACATGGGTATTGTCATTTTTTTAAATTCTTGATCAAATGAAAAATATAAATTTTAAATAAATTTTAAATTTTGATGCAAAAAAAATTGTAATTAAATTTATGGTGACTTAAATATGTGCATATTAAAATTTTAGGTAATAATAAGGTGGGAGAAAAGAAAGGTTCCTTTATCTAATACCTCCCAAACAATATCTTGTTTGATGTAAAGAATGTAAAATTTTAATATTTAATTTTCTCCTTCTCCAAACCCCCCGCCCCCCCCCAAAAAGTTGTTGGGCCCTTTTCTAAGCAAGAATTACACATTCATTTGGGTCTATGACAATTTAATGAACTAGAAGTAATTTGCCCTTTATGGACAAAAATAGGTGTTGTTCAAATATAACAATTACTTTTGAGGATTGTGGTAAAGTTATGTATCATGTTGATAAAAATGAATGATTGATGTAGCATTTCATCAAGGCAAATGAAAAATGAATGATTAGGTGTTGAAGGTGTTGAAGGTTACCATTTGTTTGTTGCCCAACTTCACAAGTATGATAGTTGGGCTTTACATAAAGTTTGTTGGAGAAACAATTGTTTTCATGATGAAGGGTGGCATGTTGGTCTAATGAGGGTTGTAATATAGGGCGATTGTTATCTTGCCAAGCTAATTTCATTCTCTAGTATGTCTATTTTTGTGTTTTTTATTGTGGGATGTATGATTGTGAATGTTTTCTTGGTGAAAAAAGTGGTGGAAAGCTTGGTATTGGTTTCACAATTCATGAAGGACATGGATGCAAGCATAGGCATTCAATGCAAAAAGGTATATAGGTTACCTTGTTTCTAAGACCACACAAGATGATGAAGCATCCTTACCATGAGAGAAATCTAAAAAACTCTAGCAAAAAGGTGGTGCATAAGCTTTATGCAATTGTTACATTATAAACTTACCCCCACCCCCCGTCCCCCCCCCCATATAAATATTTTAGACCTTGACAAGGTGTTTTTATAAGCCTTTTTGTAAATCTTTTTTTTAATCACAAAATAAAATCATAGAAAAAATATATAAATAAAAATCATAACCTCAATCGGCTCCCCATTCGATTCAAGACTTTGTGATGGCTTAACAAAACATCCAATTTTCCCCCCAAAAGATGAAATGTAAAAACTAACATGTTAATTGTAGCTTCTCTCATAGATTCCATGTTTGTTAATCCTAGAAACATGTTACTTCAACCCAATACATCATATGGGTCCAATATGCCAAGTTATGGATTGAGTCAAAAAAATTACAAGAAAACGAATATAATATAACCCTCACAAACAAACATTCAAGCATGTAAAATCCCTTTTAATATGCCCAAGTTTAATGTATCCATAAGTTGTCTTTGATTGTACAATTGTTTTTTATTGCTTTAATATGTGCCAATACATCAAGTGTCTCTTGTCTTTATATAATACTAAAACTACAAGTAGAAGTTGGATTGTTCTTTTAGCATAGCAAGTGGTGTAATCACCATGGATTTGGGGTTTGAAATCATAGAATTCTTACTTGTAAAGATAAGTAAAAAATAAAATACAATTAGTCCCTAAAAATAATGATACACCTCACCGTTATATAATGTTGCAAAGCTAATTTAGCACATTTTGGGTTTAATGCAAAGCATAAAACTATTGTTTTTGCGTGAATAAAAATATGGAGAATGTGAATCACTAGAAATTCAACCGTCAATGTCTTACATGTGAGAGGTGACTTCTATAATCATTAAGTTCTAGAACTAGACCTAGGTCATAATGATTAATTGAATAAGAATGAAACCTTTCAAAATTTGAAAGAATTCACAAAACAATTGTGATCTTTTAAAATTTTGGAAATAATTTGCATAGTTCACAAAATGTTGCTAATTTCAATTATAATAAAATTCTTGGTTATTAATATTAGCATTGTCACATTGTGTCAATTTTGACATTTATGTAATCTAACTTCACATTGGTTTAAAGTCAACTTAATTCAAAGCAATAAATTTTTTGCATGAATTTTTTTTACCCTAATGATGATTCAAATTCAGTCGTGATATAGGGATGATTAGCTAGATTTGGGTCCCATCATTATGGTGACCAAAGTTCCATCACAAAAATTTTAAAAATCAAAACCATCAAGATGTGGTGACTAAATTTTTATCATCATTTTGATTTCAATTTTTTATTTTTTAAAATTATTTTAAGAAAAATTGCAACTAAAATTTGGTTGTTCCTATGGACCAAGGTGTCCAAATGACTAAAACCAACTCCATTTCAGTCATAATTCAACAACTTGAATCTAGTCCCCCAAAAAATTAAAAAAATTGATCGTCCACATTCAACAACTAAATTTTGATCACCATCTCAATAATCAAAAATTCTTTTTTTGTCAAATTTTTTTAATTTGCAACTAAATTTTGATAATTCATATGGATTTGGGTGGACTTGGGTAGACAAAATGTCCATAAGGACTAAAACCATGTTGACCATATCCATTCCAATCACAATCCAACAATGACCAAAATCTAGTCTCTAAAAAAAAGTTATTTAAAAAATCTTGACTATATAAATGTGATGATGAAAATTTCAATCACCATTTTGATAATCTTTTTTCTTTGTTTTGGGACGAGATTTTGGTTGTTACTAAACTACAACTAGGGTGGACTTGGTCCCAATCCATATGGGCAACCAAATTTCAATTGCATTTTTTTTTAAATCATAAAATTAAATTCTTGATTGTTAAAGTGGCACTCAAAATTCAACCACCAGATTTGGACAATTAATTTTATTTAATTCAAGTTTTTTTTCATGATTGGATTATTGGTTCATTAGATTATTACTAAGGTGGAGGTGGTCCCAATCCCTATGGACAACTTGATCCCACTTAGACCCATTAAAATCCATATGAACAACCGAATTGAATAGTGAATTATTTTTTCAATCAAATGTTGATTTAAATGAAATCTTAACCCTCAAAATGAAGACCAGATTCAATCCCAATCAATAATAAGTGAATTAATAATAACTCAAATGAAAAATGAACAAAATTAATGGGAAAATTTAGTGAATGTCATCATTGACTCGATAAACCAATGCATTGAACATGACACTAACATGACAATTGACATAAAATCGCATATCGTGTCATTTTTAACAACTTTAGTAGAATTTGGTTATTGGATGTTATTACTTGATGAAACAAAATATTGTCGTGATAATTTTGTACATTCAACAAATTTGACCAATCTAGTTGAGGGAATCTTGTTGTACATGTGCAAAAATGCATCTTTTCTGATTGCTTGCCAAGTCAAAACTTTTATAAAAAACACTTTATAAGAAAAGCAATTGTCCATAAAATATATATATTTGTTTTCTAACTACTTCCATTTGCATGCACACATCACTAAATGTCCATGAAGTGTTTATGGAAACTCAATGTTGTTTTTGCATACATTGGAAAATTTGCAAAACATTGTCCATATCCTAGAAGTATTGCAATAGAATTAAACACATTCAACACAATGTGCAAAAAAAAAACCCCAATTAACTATAGTTAATGTACATTGATAATAATTAGTTATAATAAACCAAATGTAAATTAAACATAAATTAAAATTTCAATGCAATGATGCCATTTTTGTTAAAGATATAGAATATGTGCGTCTAAATTTAAACCATTTTTTAACATTAATTGTTTCAATGCATGTGGAAGTTCTCTCATAATCTTCATATAGGTAGAAAAATGTTTTGCACATTCTTTTGAATTTTGAAATTTTTGATGGGATTTAGTCATAATTCCCAACTTTTAAGCCACACAAGTTGTATATTTGCACTTGTTTGTAATACAACATTCAAACATGTTTCCACCACCTGAACATAAGGTTGCATTTGCCATTACAAGACCTAATTTTAATATTTGGCATGTTGGAGCTCATAACACCAATAAAATTAAAATTGGTGTAACCAAAGCCAATAATTTGCCTCATCCTACACATAGCACATGCATGAAATTTTACTTTAGATCTGAAGTTAATACATTCATGCAAACAAGGTGATAGGAATGAAATTTGCAATAAAAGACTATATCATTGAAATGTTTTGCACATAATTTCAAATTATGTTTCATATCATGACCTACTAAATCAAAAGTAATCACATGCTTAAATGAGGCATCAAAACCTTCAAACTCTCTAAGAACCCTTCATAGTGCTTGGACACATTGATTGTGTTTGATAATCTACCATGTGTAGTCATGATAATTATTAGGGTGCATTGCTTTCATAAGAATGATGTGTTTGAATGTTCATAATGATTTGCACTATATTCAAAGGGGGAGCTAGACCTATGAATTGATTTGAAATATATAGTGTGACATTGCATGAATCTTAACCAAATTGAATTCTAATTTTTGTCATAAAATAAATGTCCTTTTGAATGTGTCTATTGTTTTATAAATCACCATCCAACAAAAAAAATGCATTAGACCAACTTATGTCATGCTTCAACATTTTCAATTGCAAAACATGAAATTATTATTTTTTGAAAACATTGTATGGTGTCTTGCAAACATTGTTATTTTAAGTTGAAATATTCTCTAAGACCTTCAAAGCTATAAGTAAAATTTCAAGGGATGCCATGACTTTTAATCACCAAAAGATTTTTTTAAATTTGATTTTACTTTAATCACAAGCAAACATCTATCCAATTCCAAAAGAACCTTGTTAGAATTTGTGAAGGTACTAAATGATGATGCTAACATCAATTTTGAACATTCTCAAATGAAATTAGTGTAACATATCCACATGAATAACATGATATGGTTTCCCACACTCTACCCTCCCACCATTGAATCCCCAACACATGCACTATCATAGAAAGCAAATTACAATCACATTATATAAGTCAACAACATTTTTTGTGAATAAAAGTGATGCAATCCACCTTCCACAAGTTAAATTTTAAATGTAAATGAGATTAACCTTGATGGGATGTAATGAAAACTTTTTGGAAATCTCCTCTTCATCTTTCTTTATTAATGTCAAGATTATCTCCATGATTGGTTTCATTCCTAGAACATGGGTTTGTAAGGAAATCTGTGATGAATTTCCAATGTATTCTTTTAGCATAAACACAATTTGCATGGCATTTGCATTTTTTGACTTTTCATTCTACCAAGTGATCACATATATTATAAGCATATAGGTATGGGGACACCCACTATTCATCATCATGAAGATCTATCGATGTTAAAGTACTACACATTCAATAATATAATCACAATATCTCTTGGTCACATTTTAAACATATTGAGTGCATTATTCAAAAAATATAATTTGGTTATTCAAGTGAAGAAAAAATGGAAACTTGAAACTCATGTCCTTAAGTGGTTGAAGGATTATTTCAAAACATTCCTAGAACATTTCTCTTTTATATTATGAAATGCATTAGTTGCAAAAACAAGAAGAAGAATGCACTTCAAGAGATGGCCCTCATCCAAATATCTTTCCTCACGTGTAACTTTTCTAAGCGACAGCATGAGTGAGTGTCTTGTGACCCTCCGATCATTTGACAATGTAGTATTCACTATAGAAAATTAATGTTGCAATGAGCCCACCTTCACAATCTATATGTTTGTACAAATTTCAAGCCAACATTACTATATGTGTCAAGTATTGCATATGTACTATTGAAAAAGCTAAATAGAACATTATGCATCTAATGATTTGACGTCAATGTACTATAACAAATTTAGCACATATTAAAAAGAAAACATTATGCATTAACAATGAATAATTTACTACTATATATTTTTGCGCTTCTTAGTTGGGGATAGATATTCACATTAGAAGTGAACCACTTTAGGCAAAAATAGTGACAAATAACCAATGTGACATTAGTGTAGAATAAACTTTCTATTGGTGGGAATCTTTTAGCAATCATAAATTCAAATAAATAAACATTTGGATTGTGCACGCAAGACAACTTTTTGTAACCCAAAGTTCATTTTAAATCAAAACTAACCTTGATCCAATGATCAGATTGGGTGTTCATTCAATATACATACTATATATAACATGCAAATGTTTTACGACCATAAAATGTCAAATTGGGTGACATGTTCCATTAACAAGGGAAATATGAATGGGAAAAAAAATGCCCACTTCAACAATCTTCCCCTCTTTCATTTGACATGCTTCTTTCATTAAAATATTCAATAATCATTTTATTATGGCTTATCAATTCACAAAAAAATCATGTTTCTAACCAAAAAGTTTAAACAAAAGTAATAATTTTCAAAGAGATTGATGGATTATCTTTTCTTATATCATTTTCATTCTTCACCTAAAATTTTATACAAACATATCACCTATAAGATCACTTTTCGAATTTTTTTTTCATTTTTCATACTTTGATGGGTATTATTTTGGTCCAAATTATATATTCATCACATAAATTTTTTTAAATTTTTGTTGAATTATTTTTAAATTTTCATTAAGTGAAATTCCAAACTTCTCCAATCTTGTTAAATTTCACAATATTATCATCAAATTTGGTGTACATGTCTTGTCAAATTTTTGAAATACATGAAATTGTACTTTGCGATAACAATTTTTGGGGGACTCTAGTGCGCTTATGCCTTGTGACCATGTCAATGTTCATGATTTAACTCAATTTCCTTTGCATGGACACATCGTATATTGAACCCTTCACCTTTAAATAAGGTGAAAAGTCTACTAACTATGAATTTACATACAAGCAACATGGATAAGAAAAGTACCAACAACTTTGATAAATAGTTGGATGCATAACAACTCTTGAAACTGTGCCCATGTACAAAGGGAATGAAAACTCATTATATGTCATGGCCATGGATGCACTCTCTCTTTAAGGAGCCACTTTTTGTGTAACAACTGCTTAGGTTTGTAACTATTCTAATTTCAAAATTGATGTAATAAAAAAATATTACTTTTTTTTTATTTTCCATGATTGTTACATATTAGGTTGTTAAACCCCAAAATATAATATGATGATGGTAAAATTAGAGGATGCAAAAGCACTAAAATGTGTTTGTAATGCATGTTTTTGTCTTAAGTGAATGTTGAATTGACCATTATGATGAAAAAATCATGCAATTTAAAATCAACTTTTGTTATATTATATGTGTGTTTGATATAATTTATGTTCAAAACCATCAACTTGCATGATTACAAAGATTCTTGAATTTGAATCTAAAATTTGATATTTATTAATTTATAATTAAAGCAATAAATAAATTTAAATTTAAATAAATGCATGGATTCTTTCATTAAATAACATGAAAATGTCCAATTTATCTCATGTATAGATGATGAATTTAAATTTCATATATACATTAAATAATACATAATCAATATATGAATATAATAGATTAAACACTTGTAAAAATTATTTTAATAAATATTTAAACCTGTAAAATAATATTTAAAAATTGAAACCAATTTTTATAACATAAATTTCATAAAGGTATTGTTACACCCATACCGTTAATTTCACATATCTTGAAAAGTAGTTAATCTAAACTATTAATGTTTGCCTTTGAAAAAATGAATACATCTAAACCATTGATTAGAGGTGCAAAGATGTCCCATTATATCGTTAGGTCAAAATGGTGCCACCCGTTGTGAAGCAAGTTGCACAATGCGCATTGTCTTTAAAACATTTACACCTTGACTTCTTTTGGCTATAGCTTCATTTTGAAAAATTTTGTTGAGCTTGGAAAACTTTATAGGTGAACAATAATGGCTTAACTAAATGCAACAGGATTTTGAAGATTTTATGTTATCTTATTTTCAGATCATTAAGGTTGGCGACATTGAGGTTGTGTTGTAATTCTTTGCAAATTTTGCTACAATTGTGACACGATGTCAAGGTTTGTCATAAGTTTCAAGTGGGTCATTTGTAGTTTACAACCATGCTAAGGAAGAAGTGAAAGAGAGAGAAAGTTAATGATGCAGTTTGGGAAACCTTAAAGAGGACATTCATACTAGAGGAGAATGAAGCAAATGACTCCAATGAAGATGTCTTCTTCACCCCACCAAATAATCCAACAGATCTTGAACCTGCAATTATTGAGCCAACCCTTTCAACATTGCATCGCCACTATACACCATCAAAATCTATAAGGTTGTTAAACTTACATGAAAAAATTGTTAAGGAATTGCTTGATCTTCGACTTCTTGGCTCTCCCGTTCGACAATGTACTCCTAGTTCCGAATGATGTTTAGTTCATGTTCTTGAAAGTTCAAGGTGCAAGCTTTCAAAATCTACAACAACTACTAGACCTGAGGTGGTATGGAAGATAATGCTACCTATAAATCAAGCGTCGTCTTCAAGCCATAATGTTTGTTGAACTAACCTACCAATGTTTTCAAAGATTTGGTGATGATTATTTCTTAACCTTTGTTGTCCAATATGTTTAAAAGTTATGTGCATCATCTTAGGGTCTATTTGCATTAAGGATCATGACCTAATTATGCAAGGAATAAATAAATGTGATGTCCATTGAAGAGATTTCAACATCACCAGGAACATCTATTCAACAAAAATATGTCCAAGAAAAATAAAATGCTGTCATTTGGGAACGAATGAGGAGGTGTAGGGCTTGTAGAACATCAACAACAACAATAGAGGACAAAGTTGTCGATCATGAACGTGAAGAATCGAATTTTGTAAGGTCAAAGTTGGATCGTCATGTCAGGTCAAATCTACCCACATGACTTGGAGTTTAGTAGTGGAAAAACACAAAAGTTTTTTGCAAATGTTGCAAGAGAAATGGCTTTATTCGCTATCAACTAGTTGATAGATGTTCTTTTTGAAATTCAACATGAGGCTATTGGAAAGTTTCTAAATCATTCCCTACTCAAATATATGGTTCTTCCTTACCTAACTAATCTAAGGGTTGTAAACCATAAGTATGATGTGTTGTATAACATTAAAGAAAGCATCAATACACACTTGACAAGTTGTAGAAAATCCAAGGTAGTCATGGCTAAAGACATTGTGTGCACATTAACATCATCATAGTCCATTACTAGCAAAAGAGTTGTAGCCAAAGTGCTTGGAGTTGATAGACAAAACATACCAAGAACAATGTTAAGGCAAGCCCAACTTGATATTACGAATGATATTTTTTGGTTGATTATAAAAGAACTCAAAGATTTAATATTCTATCAAAGGCATTGAAGAAATTAATGATTGATTGGTAGGTTCAAGAAACCTCCATATCACCCAATCAAAAGGATGTTGTATGAAGGAGGGTGGGTTGGGGTCAAGAATTTTGAAATCCACCTTAAGTATTATCTTCAAATATCACAGGTTAGAACCTACAATTTTGAATAATTATTCAATTATTTTGCTTGTATGAACATCTTTTTTACATGTATGCACCATTTCTTTTATGTACATTTTGTTGAATCTTATATACACTAAAAGGTTTGCCCATTTAGATTTGGGTTATAAGTTAAATTAAAGTTTTGGAGTACAGTGTTTAGATTTACATGTTGAAAACAAAATTGCTTCTCCTCATCATAATAGTCATGACATTTACTATCTTCTCAATTTCAAATGGCGTTTTTTCACTTTTAGATACTTTGTTTTTGAATCCTTAGTGTTTTCAACTCACATAATGTTTGTGGTTGTATATAAGTTTATGTTCAATTGTTGAAACTTATTTTATCAATAGTCATAGCCCAAGGAGGTAGGTTTACATGCATCATCTTATTGATGTATGAGTGTATAATTGTTTACTTTTGCCTATAGAATTCTATAGGAAATTGTAAATAATCTATGAGTCTTACAATTGCATTTGAATTTTGAATGCTTTTAGTTTTGTTTCTATAAAGTACTAAATCTATTTTGATTACTTGGCATGGTGGTGTTTTTACATACTATTTGGGGGGAATTCTACAAGGACTAAATTGCCTTGATTGCTTGGTGAAGTTTTTATAAAGACTTAACCAATTTGAGTGCTTAGTTTTGTCTCCACAAGGAGTCAAGTAAACATTTGAATGTTTGGTTTTGCTTATGCAAGGAACTAAGTACTTTGAGTGCTTGGTTTTGTTTGTGCAAGGAGTTAAGTAATTTATGTGCTTAATTTTGTTTGTGCAAATAATCAAGCAATTTGACTACTTCCAATCTATTTTTGTACAAGGAATCAAGTCATTTCAATGTTTGGTTTTGTTTGTGCAAGGAATCAAGCAGTCTGACTGTTTTGTTTATTTTGTGCAAGGAGTCAAGCAATTTGATTGCTTTGTTTATTTTTGTGCAAGGAGTTAATCAATTTGATTAATTGGTTTATTTTATGCAAGGAGTCAAGTAGTTTGAAAGGAAGGAGTTAAGTAGTTTGACCATTCGGTTTTGTTTGTGCAAGGAGTCAAGTAGTCTAACTACTTGAATTATGTTTCCACAAGGAGTCAATCACTTTCATTGTTTAGTTTTTTTCTAATAAGGATTCAATAAGTTAGGCTTTCAGTCCATACAATTTTCCTTCCAATGCAGTTTATTTCCTCCCAATGTGTAGCTAATGTTTTATGGATACAAGCTTCCTTTTGACTTTTGTATGGCTTCTAGAACTATCTTACATAATCATTTATGGATACATGGTTTCCTTTTGATTGTCACTTAATAGATTCAAACCTCCTTTAATTGAAGGTTCTTGCCTCCCAAAATGTAACAAAATTTGCATAGAAGGCACCTTCAATTGCATTAGGTCTTTTCTTAAAATCATTTAATGTTTTTGAGGATATTATTTATTTTATTTCTTTCTAGAAATGCATCAATCAAGCAATCAATATTTTCCTTCGATTACATATTATTTCTTCAAGTGGATTTTAATGATTGTTCTAACAAAGATAGGTCCTTCAAATGCCATTTGTTGCGTCCCATTTAATTCAGTCCTTGATCTTTCTATCCATTCAAGCCTCTTTTAATTGAAAATTGTTGCCTCCAAAATGTAACCAGGTTTTGCTTTTGCACATAAGGCGCTTTCAATTGCCTTTGGTCTCTTCTTAGAATTAATGAATGTTTTTGAGGATATTATGTATTTGATTTCCTCCTATAAATGCATCAATCATGTAATCAATATTTTCTTTCAATTACAAATTGTTAATTCCTTTTGGATTTTAGTGACTATTCCCACTAACTAGGTCCTTCAAATGCCATTTATTGCTTACCATTTAATTGAGTTAATATGTTTTGGATTCGGGCCTCCTAACATTGAATGTTGTTGCCTCCCAAAATGTAATGGGGTTTATTTTTATGTATAAGGCGCCTTCAATTGCAACTTGTATCTTTTAATAATTAAATCATTTTTTTGAGGTTATTATATTATACTTGATTTCCTCCTATAAATGAATTAGTTAGGCAATTAATCTTTTCCTTCAATTGCAGATTGTTTCCTCTTCGATTTCAGTGACTATTCTAATGAAGATAGGTCCTTTGAATGCCATATATTGCCTCCCATTTAATTCAATCCTTGATCTTTTCTATATTCAGGCAGGCCTCCTTTAATTGAAGTTGTTGCCTCAAGCCAAAATGTAGCAAGGTTTTTTTTTGCGTGGAAAGTGCCATCAATTGCAAGTTGTATCTTCTTGGAATTAAATCATGAAAGTTTTGGATCACTCGAGTTCTAATGCTGAAAAATCTTCTCCCCTTTTGTTGTAGTCTTTTGATTTCTTAATCTATTAGACTTCGTAAGCTAGTATGAAGGCTATAATGTTTGACGTCATGGATAGGATGTTTGAATCCCATTGATTCATAATCTTTTCATTCAAAGTTCAACCCTTAAGGTCAAATACATAACTTGTTCCTCACATTTAGTCAATGAGTCTTTAAGCAGTCAATTGGTATCCTTGGGGATGTTATGGCAATTTGTTAATACCATAAGTATTGATGTTGAAGGTCTCTAAATGTCTATTTTTATTATTAAAATTGATTTCAATTTTTTGGGGGTTATAATGTGCTCTTTTAAGGTGTATAAAATCATGTTTTTGAGGACATGTATACTTAGTTTCCTCCTAGAAACTAATTAGGCAGTTAGTTAGTTAGTTATTTTCCTTCATGAATTGCAGGTTATTGCATACAATTGGATGGCAATGAATCTTTCAACCAACATAGGTCCTTATAATGTCAATTATTGCTTCCTATAACTCAATCAATATTTTTAAATTTGGGCCTTTAATTGAAAATTGTTATCTCCCATTATATGGGAATGTTTTTTGCATGTACAAGGTGCCTTCAATTGTAGGTTGTCTATTCTCATAACTAAATCAGTCTTTTGAAATTAACTATTACTATGTAATTTATTTCCTCTTAAAATTGATTGGCTAGAAGCTTTTCAGGGCTCCTAAGTGCATGTGGCTCCTCATGGGAGCTAAGTTTAATTTAGGGCAAGCTCTTAAATGAATGATTTGCATAGGGTTCATGTGAGTGTATGTGTCATATCTAAATAATAGATTGTAAGGACTAGAACCTTTTGTGTTCTATATTTCATGTTTCTTCCTAAACCAAGTGTACATTAATCAGATTGTGCAATTGAATTTTATTTGTGTAGCTAAAGTTTTTCACATCTTTCAAATACCAACACCTAGATGCACAAATACAATTCACAAGGTTTCATTCACGACAGCCATGGTTTGTTCATAGATTCATGAAGTGGAACACCTGATGTTGTTATTATCACACATAGTTCAAATTATTAGTGAATGGACTCAATGGTATGCGAAATGATTCAACTAGCATACATGCTACATGCTTATGCAAATGTCCAAAGGTATGTGTAGTAGATGTTGAAAGCACATCTACATGTTTGTGTTCTGTTGGATTTCATTTGTTTGGTGGTATTACTGACCTATGGATGTCCATATTGTGTGCAAAGCGCTAGAATTCCCTATGGCACAAAAGGGAATGCTTACTTGGAGATTGCCCTAATTATGACATTTAAACGTTGAAGATATGCTCTCAAGAATTACTTTCTAGACATCTAATCAAGTGGAAGAGTATAGGTTATGAAGTAATGGGTCAAATTGAGGAAGGCAAGGACAAGGAGGTTCCCACTATGAAGTATAATGAAACTACCTTTGTGGATTATGTGAGGTACTTGCAACTTCATTTGAAATCATTTGTTTTACACAACTATCTGATATGTTGGCAAGATGTTCAATTCAAACAACAACTTGACCAACTGCTAACATATGCCATTTTGACTTGTGTGGATTTCAATGAAAACTACATAATGAAAATCCAAAATGAGATTCAAAACATGCATAGGCTCAACACACATGTAAGTATCCTAGTTGTGATTACTTACAAGTACAATCCATCATATGATCCTGTTTTAGAGAAGTCTAAGCTCCTCAAAGAAGTTCACTATTTCATTTCAGATAATAAGGAACATGATATGTTATATGTCCAACATTGTTTTATGTTTTTTTGGGAGCACACAAAACAATTGGGTTGTTTCCCACTTGAACATTTCATTTGGTTAGATGGTTGTTCTAGCCAATTTAAATCATCAAGAGCATGGTTTTTTGTGGGTCGATATCCATCTCCAACTTCCTGTGCAGCCCTACTGTCATGTTCTCAAATGACTTGGAATTTCTTTGCTTCTGGCCATGGGAAGGGGGAAATGGATGTTGTAAGAACATTCTGCAAACAAAAAAATTGCAAAAAATAAGTTAAACCAAATGGATTAAAATTTCAAAATACGCACGAGGTGGTGTTATACTTGAAGGCAAAAGCAAAGAAGCATCATGCTTCACACAACCATGTTAGAAAAATTGTGAATAATTTTTTATGGGAATTCAAAGTTGGTGACATTAACTGGTTTTGTCGTTACAACTATAACACTATCAATGGCAGTAGAGGTATGCACCAAATGCGATTAATGTCAACAAGGGATCCAACTTTGATTCAATTCAAGCATGTATCATGTGCTTGTGTGAGTTGTGTAAACATGAATTTTGACACTAAATGTGAATTGGCTACTCATGTGCCAAATTGGACATTAATAAAATTAGAACCAAATGATCAATTGTAAATTAGGGATGCAATGTTGTAATAAACTGAGGATGAAAATATTGAATTTGGCATAGGAGGAAAATGGATAATTGATGATAAGCAAGTGGGAAAAAACATAACAGTTCCCTCAAATGACTTTGAGGATCCATTTTGGATTATGCCGATTACCATATGTGGACATGTGTTTCAAGGAAGCTTGTTGGATGGATGGAACAACTAGTATGAAATAGGAGATGTTGTCATTTGTGGATATTGGTCTGAAAGGCTTCAGCAAGGGAGTAGGGTATCCCTCATAAATGACAAGCCAATGTTTTTAGTCGTTTAATATTAGCTTCTGATTAGTTCACAATGTCACCCACTAGTTGCATTACATGAAGTAGATCTCACACGTTTGAACTTAATCATGAAGCCTTGAGCATCATTTCAGATGCATTGGAGCAAGTTAGATTGTTGATGCAGGGGTAGAGTAGATAATCTTTGTATTCAAGATCTATTCTTTTTACATTTTGTGGAGTAGTCAACTTATTGAATTAACAGAACTATTGGACTTTTAAAAATTGTTAAGCGTATAATCTTTTACAATTTGTGGTTCCTAGCCAAGTTGATGAAAGATCTATATGCTTGAAGTATATAATTGTTAGACCATCTTGGACTTTATGATGAGTTGTTAATGAATTTCATATGTAGAAATGTTTATGGATTATTTGCTAAGTAGTTTTAATGACAAAATACTATGAGGATAACAAAAGATTCATTTTCATTATGCTTATTTTTTCCCATTGCTTTAGTTATATGCATGCCAAGTTATAGTATAATCAGTTGTCTTTTTAGAACTGTGTATTTTGTTGTTACATTTTAATTGTGGTTATCCATGCATGGTTAGTCAAACATTTAGGTTTGTGGCTAATCTATTCATTGAAAAAACTTGCATCCACATATTGAACCATGTGAATTCCTCTTCTGAATCAATCCCTCAATCTTATCTAGGAGGTAAAGAATGATCGAATTCTATATGTTTAAAAGCTTGCAATATTTACAAGATCAAGTCTTTGGGAAAGAAATTTGTGCAATGCAAATGGCCATATGCATGAACAAATACATGGTTTGTTTGTTGTCTCCAATCATTACTAACAATCAACAGTCATTCCAACATGGCAAGGTATGATTTGGTGGGATAAACAATGCCGAGCAACGACTTTGGGAATTATCAATTGAATTTCATTTTAAATTTTTGAGTCGCATATCCTAAAATCTTTCAATTGAAATATGGGGAAAACGTTAGGGCAACTAAAAGAGCCTTGCATTACAAAAGATTGCTTGGAAGAAAGAAACTATCATTAAAGGATGGTATACCGTGGTGTTATCAAGGAAGGTACATGTTTGGAATTAATGGATGTAAATATATATATCACAAATATTGTGTGTTGAGCATTGAAAAAACAATTAGTCTTGAAATTCATGCTTAAAAGGAAATTTTCAGTGCTAATAATATGTCTAGGGTAACAAATTGAAGCATTGAAATTTTTCACAACCATTAACAACTCTGCATTGTAAGGTCTATGTATTGGCTCCAATCATCACCAACAAATTAGTGCATTCATTTTAACATAGTAAGGTAATCAGTATGTTTTGGCGAAACAAATTATACCTTAACAAACTATAATGCATCACCTGCAAGCTCTTAGAATTCTCTAGAAAACCTAGTACATAGCAATAATTATAATGGCTACATTTTGCCTTGTTTTTATATATAATTTTTTCTTTTTACATGGAACTAAACGTCCATTAGCAACAATTCAGGACATGATCAAGGTCTAATTTTAAACATACCAACCACATTGTTTTTCTTTACAAATTCTAACATTTACCCATTAAATTCCATATATTACAAATAATTTTAGAAGCTCTACAACTTTTATTGTTCAATCAATGGCAAACTATATTGATGAATGTGAATTTATATGCACTTGGAATAGAATTAGAATATATTATTTAATATTATATTATTCCATTCTATTTTTGGATGATCATAAATTATTTTTAAAAACAAAAAAGAAAGAGACATATTTAATGATTATTAAACAAAACACTTTGAGAAGAATCAAGATCCAATTATAGTTATTGGACCTGCACTTGGAATATTTTATATTATATTGTTTGTTTCTAGCTATTGGACTTGCACTTGGAATAGAACAAAAACACACAAAGTCTATGTAGGGACCTAGATTAAAAGATACATCCCTTTCCAATTTTAGAAACTCTTTGTCAGCTTCATATGAAATTCACTCATTGTTAAAAAATGACATGATCAACAAACTCTAACATGTAGCTTACATGTATAATAAAGTGTAAAACTTTGCAAACAACAATTTTCAAAATATATTGAAAACCCACACAAAATTGGATTATTTTTCAAGACATATAGATCCATGGGTCCATATAGTGCTATAGATTTCAAAAGCAAAGCCATTATCCATAATGTACATATGTCAAATTACTATTAATGTTTGAACCAAAATCATGGGCTAGATAATACACATGTGCATAATGTCATCGCATGCATTTGTAGATCATTACACCCAATAAACAAAAAACAAAAATCAGAAAGAACAATATAACATATGTCATTTGTTGCAGTGTGCAAATTTATTATTCATTAGGTGTCCACGTGTACTAACACATTCTACAAATTTCCCCCAATGTTTTTGTCAGCTTAGGCTTGGGAACCAAACATTATTTGACTTTTCATTGTCCAAGGAGTTATCATTGTCCAAACATGTACATTATGCAAGGCTCAAAGTGAATTCAATTACAACTCAAGTGGTGCATCATAAAGGTTATTATAATAAGCTAGTACAAATAAATGAGCAATGTGAATAACATAGAGTTCATACCTAATGATTTATGTATTTCAGAAACACTCAGTATGTTGGACATGGATGTTTTCTTTTTGCTTTCATTTGGATCTTTAAATGTTTTTTGTTTATGAAAAGAATACATTTTGGCATTATGTAAGGCATGTGTATCTTACACATCCTTTGAAATGCACGATGTAGGTTTGGAGATATTTGCATCAATGCATCCTTGGTCATCCTCAAAAACATTCCTTTCATGACACACACCATTTTCATCGGCAATCTTTGTTTCATTATCAAGATGTAGATTTCCTGTAGCAACAATAATGAAATAATAAAAAAACTAAGCAACTTGTGAAAATAAGGAGATGGCATATGGATTGACTAACTACACACTTATCATTGTAGAAATGGATCTATTTCACAAACAAAAAACAAGCCAATATCCTTGAATAGTACAAGTAGTATAAGAACTTACATGATTCACTTGTTATTTGCAACTACACATAGTCTAGACAACTTGCATTTTTTGCCATTGCAAACAACATTAGGAGAAAAATTGAAGTTTTCAATTATGGTTTCTACTATGTTTCAACTAGATTTTGAAGTTGAAAATGTCACTTCCAACTATATATGTTTTTTATTTTCAACTTAAAATGACGTTTTCAACTGCCTACCAAAATAATCGACAATGTTGAATTGAACCCACAACATAGTTGAAGCCTACTTACACATGTCAATTTTTCAACCAACATTGAGGTGACAAGATTTTAGTTGAAAGTGACAAACCATTTTAATTGACTAAACATTTTTGATTTCTGAATGAAGTTCATCCACCTTCATCCAAATCTCAAAGTTGAATTTTCAACTATTTTCCAACTTCAAGAATTGTCATATGGGGTAACCTCCCATTAGATGAACTTCATCCACTAATAAACCATGACGTCATCAAAGAATGAGTTGAAATTTCAACTATGTTGCAATTAAACCAATCAAAGAGTCTAACCAATAGTTTGTTGCCATGTGGCCCTACTCAAAGTTATGTCTAGGCAAAGAATCTAAACAATAGTTTGTTGACATGTGTCCCTACCTAAAATTCATGTGTGGGCTTAGGTATAAGTATGTAGGTCTACCTAGAAATAAATAGATAGGTATTTACCTACTAGGCCTACCTATATATATAGTCCTTCATAGCCAAAACCTAAGTAGGTAAGTAGGTAGGCCTAGGTAAATAAGTAGACCATAGTGCTACTTAAACTTAAGGTAAATAAGTAGACTTCAGATAATCCTTCTTTTCACCATGTGACCTTTAAGGTCAAACCTTTCTTATTAATTTGTCATAGGTGTCAACTTCACCTTTTGAAAACACTTGGTGCACCAACTTCATTATGTAGTCTACAAACTTGAAAGTTATGACAAACACTGTGGGATAAAAATAATTGTTTCACTCAAGTTGATATTTTGTTTCAAATTTTTTGAAGAAATGTTTTTTAACCCTTTATAGTTTGAAACCCGATATCTTTTTCATTTTAAGTCCATTTTGAATGATTTAAAAAGTTATAGGTGTCCCAACTAGTGATTTACAAAACTTCTTTGAAGTCCAAATGCAACAAAGCAATGAGAAAATAGTTTAATTTCAATATTTGAAATTGTGATATTTTGTTTCAAATGTTTTTTTAAAAAACTTTAAACCTCTTTAGTTTGAAACCCCACATCTTTTTCATTCTAGGTCCATTTTGAATGATTTAAAAATTTGTGGGTGCATCAACTAGTGACTATAATATTTCTTAGATTTTCAAATGCAAGAAAACAATGAAAAAATAATTTAATTTCAAATTCCAAAATTGTGATATTTTGTTTCAAATGTTTTGAAAAAAAACCTTTAAACTTCTCAAGTTTGAAACCCCATTTTTTATTTCATTGTAAATTCATTTTGAATGATTTAAAAAACTATGGGTGCACCAACTAGCGTTCTACAATACCTCTTTGAACTTCAAATGCAGCCAAACAATGAGAAAAAAATTTAATTTCAAAATCCAAAACTATGATATTTTGTTTAATATGTTTTGAAAAAAAACTTCACACCTCTCTAGTTTGAAACATCGTATTTTTTTCATTTAAATTATTTTTGAATGATTTAAAAAACTATTGGTGTGCCAATTAGCAATCTACAAAAGTTTTTTTCTAATCCAAATGCCACTAAACAATGACAAAACAATTTAATTTCAAAATTCAAAACTATTTTAATAAATCTATCTCCAAACTTGAACCCCCTTGCTCAAGACAACCCATATCCTCCTTGTTTTTTGAGCAAATTGAATGTTTTTTGTAACATTGGAAATGTTAAATGGAAGGCTATAAAAATTATTTTAACAACAAAAAAAGGAGCAATGTGTAAGAAGTCGACTTCCTTTGAAATCTTAAGTGTATGATGGTAGGCCTATTTACCCTAGTTGAAATTAAGTTGTAACTTTGGATTTTGAAATTAAGTTTTTTTGTCATTGTTTTGTTGTATTTCAACTTGAAAAAGGTTTTGTAAATATCTAGTTGATACACCCATAGGTTTTTAGATCACTCAAAAGAGACTAAAAATGAGAAAGATATGGGGTTTGAAAGGGTTTTAAGTTTTTTTTTCAAAACACTTGAAACAAAATATCAATTAAATTGCAACTATAATTTTGATTACATGGTGTTTAGGTTTTGATAAACCAAGGTTAACCATTTGAGGTTAATTAAATGTTTAATATCAACTAAAGTTAAACTATAATCCACCATAGGTGTACTTATAATTTTTTTTCAAAATATTGAAACAAAATATCATAGTTTCGAATGTTGAGATAATTTTGTTGTTGTTGTTTTTTTGCATTCGGAGGATAAAACAGTCTTGTATATCCCTAGTCATAGGTTTTTAGATCACTTAAAATGGACTAAAAATGATAAAGATATGGGGTTTGAAAATAAAAAGGATTAAAGTTTTTTCTTCAAAAAAATTGAGACAAAATATCACAAATGTCTTCTTCTTCCTTTTAATGTTTTTTTCCTTGCTCCTTTGCTTTCGGTGTTTGAATAAAATTTGTAATCCTTCAATTTGCACTTCTAATGACATAAAGATCGTTATTAATTAGTTTTAAAATGAAGAAAATATTAAAATTTGCAATGGTTTTTAAGCTTGTGTTCAATGTTGGGTGGTTTCAGGTATTTAATATTCAATTATTAACTAGACTAAAACAACAACTACCTATAATAATTAATTAATTTAATCTACCTACTGATTATTATAGATAATATTAACTAATAGGGATTAATCTTCATTAAAAAAATTAATTTATTGTAATGAAATTAATAAAAATAATAGAGCTTGAATTATATTAACTATTTAAAGATTGCATTAACCATAAAGATTGGGACAAATACATACATTAATATATAACATTATTACTTTCAAATGTTAAATTATAATTAATTCTAAGCTAGGCTAGTTATAAATTTATAATTTTAATAATTAATAGCATTATAACATGATCCTAATTTACGCAAATAATTAGTAATTAATTCCCATCAATTGATTTAACATACATTGTGCTTAAATCTAATTAAAATATAGCAGGGCTAACCATCTAAGGTTAATTAAATGTCTAATGTGACACCTAAGGTACACTTTAAACTAAGCCATAAGGCACATAGGGTAGACATAGCTAAACCATAGGCCTAAACTTTTGGTGCATGCCATGTGTGCAAATACTTAGTATTTCAATAAATAATTATTTCAAATTTCAAATTTCAAATTAATCAATAATTTTTTTATGTATTCAATTATTTATGAATTATTTATAAAATAATATAATTCTCTATTTATAATTTAAAAAAAATAAAACTACTATTTTTACTTTTAAAAATGAACCTGTTATAATTTTAGTGATCAACTAACTAAATAAAAAATAATTAGGTTTTAAATTGACTATTTAACAAAATAAATTATTAAATTTCTATCTCATTAAATGAATTTGTAGATACAAAATTAGTTTTAATTAATCATTAATATTAATTATTTAAATTAACTCATCAATATTTATTTTAATAGTTAACTATTAACTAATTATATAGTTAACTAGTTATTAACCATAATTATATATAGTTGGGGTAGTCCAACTTATAAATGAGATGAGGCCGAATTTTTAATGCCCAACTTTCGACATATGTTGGTGAATGGCAATGAACCATTTGTGTTCCTATCACAAGTCCAACAAGTTTTCTATTCCAATGATTCTTCCAACCCATGGTGGAAGGTTCTATTGCATAAGAAGCGATGGAACAAATGCGTGTTCCTAGACGCTTATGGGGAGTACATTAACACAAATGAGTATGGAAGTGTTGGATGCACGAACGGCAATGCCAAATGCACCAACCACTCCAAGTAATGTTGGTGCAATATTCCTCTCTAGGGAGAAGTCACTATTAATCAATGAATCAAGGCAATTTAGCCTTGAAAAACAATCCCAAGGAAGAAATTCTAGGACATAGACATTTGTTTCAATAAGCAAGGACATGTCAACTCAATGTTCCACACTTTTTAACCACTCCAATACCATGCCCAATGATTTAAAACAAAGATGTTTGTGTTCCCCCACATTTGATGTTCTATCACATTTGGACACCATGAAACAAACAAAATTTCAATAAATTTAAGGTTTCTAGTGGCAAGGTGTAGTGTAATGAAAGGTTTAACTTCAAAATCAAGGGGTAAAATTACCAAAGTTGGAAACTAGTCGCAACAAAGTTGTAAAAAAAATGCAATTAAGTTGAACCTAAAGTCAAATCAAATTTGAATTCTAATGGAAAACATAGACATTATTTCATCCATCAAAATTTCCAACACTCATCCATCCATAAACAAGGCTGACTAAGACAGTGAAGTAGTCGACATGATAGAACCTGACAACTTTTGAAAGTGGATATCTCCACTATTACTCGACAGTGAATTTATTAATTCAAAATAAAAATCAATGGTCAATTGGAAATTATGGTCAATGATGTACATTTACCAACCTAGTCAAAAAGTTGACTAAATCGAGGTGTGAAGTGGGCCATGTGGAATTTGTTGAAATAAATATAATTATGCAATCGAGGGCAAGTTGAGCCTGACATGCAGTTGAAAATTGGTTGGTTAAAAAATGACCTTTTTCTCCTAGTGCAAACTTTCAAAGACATTAGTAGTAGGTTATATTTTGAGGGTAGTATCTTTCACATAAGGCCATTGCTTCAAAAGAGAATCAACTTCATCGACTTGGTGTCCTAGAGATGATGGAGGTGTCTTCCTACGACCCTCGTGTGCATGACTCTAACCCAAGGGGACTTTGGCTTGTGGCTGCAAAGCTTGGCTTTTGTTGATTATATGAACCCTAATGCTAGTAAAACCTAATTCAATATGCTTAAACTCTGAAATTCACCTACATTGTTAAGCTTCCAAAAATGTATGAATTATTGATAAGCATTTGAATGTACTCATTTAATATGCTTGTATTGCATGAATTCAATAAACACCAAAATGGTAAACAATAATGTAAACATTCATGTGCTAATTTAATGTGCAAAAGTTTATTTAGTACATAAATTATAAAGGACTTGCATATTTTTGCTTCTGAAATTTGGACTTTTCCTCCTTATACTAAACACAACAAACAAAAACATTGCTTAAGGAAACACTCATGTGTTTATCAAATGAACCTACTATTTATGTACTAAGTTCAATAGGTTGAAGCACAACATTAAACATTTATGTGTTGAATTAATGTGCTTGCTATTGGAAAAAACACAATAAGTTTAAACATTGCTGAAAAGACATTAATATGTTTATCTAATGTAGGTACTAATCTTATACACTAAATAAAACAAGCACAATAAGTTAAAGCAATGCTAAATAAAGCATTAATGTGCTTATCTAATATAGGTATTGCTTAAAACTAAGGACAAACAACATAATAAATGTAAGCATTATTTTAAAGAGCATTAATGTGCTTATCTAATGTAGGTACTGCTTATTACTAAGGACAAAAAACATAATAAGTGTAAGCATTGCATAAGAAAACACTAATGTGTTTATCTAATGTGGGTACTACTTAATACTAAGGACAAAAAACATAATAAGCTTAAGCACTACTATGTTTATCTAATGTTAGTATTGCTTATGTACTAAGCAAAAAAAAAAAAAACACTATAATAAGCATTGACATGCTTATATAATGATCTGCCTAGAAGTTGAAACACCATATTAAGCACTTGTGTGTATACAATGAACCTAGAAATTGAAGCAACATATGAAGCACTCAAGTGTTTATACAATTTGAACATAAAACCTAAAGAACCATAAACAACATTAAAGTGATTGTACATTGAGCCTACTACTTCTGTACTTAGTAAAATAAGTAGAAGCTAAAAAAACATAAACAACATCAAGGCCTAGAACTTGAAGCAACATATGACACACTCAAATGCTTATACTTGAAGAACCATAGACAACATTAAGGTGATTGTACACTAAGCCTACTACTTTTGTACTTAGCAAAATTATAAGTAGAAACTGAAGAACCATAAACAACATCAAAGCCTAGAAGTTGAAACAACATATGAAGCACTTAAATGTTTATACAATTTGAACATAGAACCTGAAGCTACTTAGTTATACAAATCATCAAACATTATGAACAAATCAATAAAATAGGACATGTATAGGTCTTACATGGATCAAATGGTGTTAAATCTACTGCTTTCAACGACTGTTTGATGGTTTTTCACATATTTTCAAGATTTAGTTTTTCATCAAATGCTTGCATTTTTGCATCTTGAGCTTGAAATCCCCAACTCGAGCACCAATTAAGGTGCAACATTGAGTTGCAAACTAAGTAATGATTAAAAGCCTTGATTACTTGAACAAAACAAAAGGGATGGTATGCATGTTTGCAAGAAGTAAATGCAATATCAGTGCATTCATAGCCCCTGTAGTAGTACCCACATGGGTTCATAGTGAGGGAATTTACAAAGTTGTGTGACATACAAGGATGTAACATAGGCTTAGGCCAAAATGAAATCCCCCCCATCAATTTCATCCCTTCTAATTGCATATCAAAAGCTAACACTTCTACCTTTAATCGACTAACCAAAACCATTGCATCCAAGATTACATCATCAACTTTAGAAAATTCAACTTCAGCATCTTGAAAAAAAACTTCCCCTTCCATTGTAAGGTTTTTCTTATTTTCTACACCAAATTTAGCAATTTTCAAAAACATCTCACACTCCGTTCATAAAAGGGACTTAACTTCCAATGAAGCAACAATGCACTATAATGAATTTTCAACTTGAAGTCGATCTATCATAATTTTTACATCCTCCACCTTTTGTTTGTGACATTTGACCGGCCAAACAATGATCATCAAATTCAAAGAACCTTTATGCATCTATAACAGCCGCTGCAAAAGGCAAAAGGCAAAAAAAAAAACCATTGTAAATGAAACTTGACTTTAAACCCTAAAATTGTTGGTGTAAAGGAATTGAATAAAAAAACTAACAAAACACAATGTAATAAGCTAGAAATCATAGCAATGGCCTTCTACACAATGAACCAAAAGAAAAGTCATAATTCAAAACAATATAGATAGGAATAAAATTTGAATGGATGCAAATGTACCTCTTCTTCAAGTGCAATACTTTTGGCATCATACCTTGCAGTTTTGATTCAATAGAGATCATCACCTCCTAAGCTTACAAGGCCTAACATTTTGATCTACCATAGCAAACCTATGTCCTATCAGGTTTTCCCCCGCTTTCATTTTCTCACATTGTAAGTGCTCCACCTTGAATTGTGAGCACTTCAAGAGCTCGAAGAGAAAGGAAACAAGATCTTCAACTTGCTTCAAGTAATTTGCAACTACACCATAAGGGCATGTACTACATGAAGTTTTCAATGCTTCACAATCACTCACCAAGTGCACATTGCTCTTAGTCGAATTGCCATTGGTACTAAGCTTTCGGGACACACAAGGTCCACTTAGGTTTATGCCTTCAAACCTCAAGGCCAAAACTTCCATTTTGCGGCATTTTTTTTTGGCCGTCCAAGTAGCTGCAACAACCCAATTGATTTCAATACCTTTTTCCTGCACTATGAACCCTTTGACTACCCATACTACAAGATCATTGTTTGTGATAAAAGAGGTGCCATAAATTTGCCAGCACAATCTCACAAGTTCTTTTTTGGTATCAGGATGCAAAAAAAGGCTTGTGACCTTGTATTTGAACTACTTCAATGGACCAAAGACCTTGTTTAAATCTACTTGAATAACATGTTCAATTGTAAGTTTAGTTCAAGGGTTCAACCCCTTGCTATGCAAATGTTTGACTACAAAAAAATACTCTTCGATTTGCAAAGAAAAATCCAAATGTTCCCAAGGAGGAAACTTTGGGTCTCCCCTCTCCTTGGATTTTTGTTTTTTGGTGATCTCTTCCTTCATTTTTTGTGTAGGTAGCACGTTCTCAAGCTTTACAACCATGAATAAAATTTTAAAAACAAAGGTCAACCTTTAGTAAAAAATTGCAAAGTCATAAAAGAAAAACAAAAACCTTCATGTAACTCAAAAGCATAGTTCAGAAAAACTTGGGCAAGAAAGAGTTTCACAAAGTTCAACGGGAACGACAACATGTTGTTCGTAATACTCTGACACATATAGTAATTTATGCGATGCCATTTTCCAAATATTGGAATTTTCAATATTCTTGCCTTGTCCGTCAATAACCATAAATGTTGGCCACATCAACATATTTTAGCCCTAAGTCCTTAGTGAGCACTAGTTAAAGGAGGAGACCTTGGCTACTTTTTGCATGAATGTACCCCCATACTTTTATATAATAAACATTTTAATTTAAAACAAATCAAAACATGAATAAAATTTCAATAATAAAAAATGTAAAAAGCAAAGACATTGGGTATTTGCATTGTTAAGCACCATTGTGCTAAATGTGGAGTGGAGTAAGTATGGGGATAGATAGCATTGGTTATAATTGGATGCATATGAAACCCAAAAAAAACTTGTGGAGGTGAAAATAAAAAGGTAATTGGGTTCATGCTTTTCCCAAAGAACTTGGCTATACCTTCCCAAGGAAAAATAGCCATCCCTGTGTAATTGAACCGCATTTCATTAGCCAAGTTGCTTAAGGGAAAAAAAAAAGTCAAGCCAAGTTCTTTAAGGAGAAGGGAAATTGTGCCATATTTTCCTTGGAAGCTTAATATCTAATTCTTCAAAGGTAGTATCTAAGGAAGTTGCAATGTCTTTAGATTTTTAAAAGGTTGCACAATGGATTAATATGCCATCTCACCCCAATATTCCATACATTATGTAGTTTCAAAATTTGAACTTTTCAACCATTGTGTAACTTTTTCCATTGTGCAACTTGTTTTCAAATATTTTCAACCATTTTGAAACTTTTTCTGCTACCTTTTTATCCATTGTCTTACCTTAGTTCCCCAACTTCTTAACCATTATATTTGTAAGTTTCCTTTCTAATATTTCATTCATGAACTTTTTCACCCATTTTGCAATTTACTTTTTTTTCCCAATATTTCATGCATCATGGAAAATTCCATTGTGCAACATTTTTTACCAATATTATATCTATCATGCATTTTTTCATCCACTTTGCAATTGTTGAAATCGAGTTTCCCAACTTTACTTCATTTTGCAACCTTCCTTGCAATTCTAAAATGTTTCATGCAAATTAATTGTTATGAATGTTAAAATAAAAAATTGGTATTGTACTTGCAAGTGGTGTTTGATATTAAAAAATTTCTCAAGAAGGCAAGTCAAGAAAGAACAAAATTTTAGCATCACATTACTAGATCTTCCAATAATTAAACCCATGAACTTTTAGAGTTCAAGGAACAATCTTTTCCATTGGGTTACCACAATAGATTCAAAATGAAAGGATACATTTTATACTTATTCTTGATTATCCAAATCTTGAAGTATTGAATTTGGGATGCCATATCCAATTTTTGAAACAATAAAATGTTTTCACAAAATTTTACCAATTATTACATCATATGATATTTCCATTTTTCACAAGGAAGGGATAAAACCCAACCTTGCAATGGCACATCATGATCAAAACACTACCATGCATAATTGATTGGGTTACTTGGAAAATGTAACATTGCATTAGGAAGGTCAACCAATGTTGCATGATGAAGGCAATAATTTTGACCCCATAAGATATGTTGCTTAGGGAAGGTGACAACATGACCTTTTTTAGGTGATGGGCTCTACAAGTTGGATCAATATTGGCATACATCAATGTATGTGAAAAGGTTTTTCTTTTAAATGGGAAATATGAAGTGCATGCGACATGCACAAACACATTGCAAAGACAATAAGCTAAGTGGGTCCATGCTAAATCCACATAATGTGTAATCACTCATTAATTTTACATGTTTTAAAATTGGTACATCAAGTTAATACTGAAAATCTTTGTTGCACTTATACATCAACTTTTATAACATATTATGAAAACACTTGGATAATTTTGAAATGAAATTAATGGACATAAACCACAAAAAGAAAATTTTAAACAATGTAACAAAATGATTTTTTTGTGTAATGGATTCCTTAAAAGACTTAAAATGATTTAAAGATGACATGTTTATATCAAAAAAAAATTTAATGTATATTTACATAATAATATAATGCAACATCTTTTTAGGTCATAAGATTTTTATGTCATCTTTGTAAGTCATTATTTTTTAAAAATTCCCTTTGAATAATTAATCTAGTGTTGCCATGTCATCTTGATTGGCTAACCCACTAGTTACAAACATTTTATAAAAGGCGCTAACAATGTTTCATTTTATGATGGATTCATGATGGGTTTACGATGGTACGATCATGAGCTGAATCATGTCAAAGGGATTTTTGACATTTCAAAAGAGATGAAAAATTAAAATGCTATACATTGATCAAAATGTATTTTTAAGAAATGCACATTTGGTTATGAAATGCAAAAATAAAAAATAAAAATCCCAATACTACAACGTTAATATTTTCATTTAGGTTTATAAGTGCCCACCTTCCTAAATGTTTCCATGATTTAACAACTCTACAACACTTTTGGAAATATGGAATAACATAAAAATACTATTGTGAAAATAAGTTTGTGTTCGGACACATGGAACTATTGTGAGAAAATGCACATATTAATACATAAATAAACCAACTTATAGCAATATTTTTCTAAATTTTTTGGTGTAATTATAGCTTATACAACAAATTGTAAACAAGGTTTTTTTATACACATAAAGTTTAGTTAAAATTCACAAATTTCAATTATGATGAATAGCAAGACTTCTCATGCTTGTATTATGATGGGTTCAATGTATATGACATGAATTGAGTCACAATTTTCAATATTTGGAACAACATGAAGGACCACATGATTTTCAATATAAATAAATAAGACGAAACAATCATGTGTGTGTGTGTGTTTGAAATTAGTACCTATTATTTTTAAATTGAAAATGTGCATATATGACCATACTCGATCAATAGGAACCTTGGAATTGATTAATTTCAAAAGATAAATGGGCAAAAGCATGGTTAGGTGTCTCAAAAGTGGCATTTGAGAATCCATAATCTAACATTAGTGATTTTTTTGTACTTTTAACAATTATCAAACTATAAATCCTACAATTATTTTTTATGTCTATAATCATCAATATTAATAAGCCAATGTATGAATATCTTTAAACATGTGATTAATTTAAAAACTCCATGCAAAAGATTTTTAAAATTAATATGAAATGGACTCTCAAGTATAAAATTTATAACAACCATGTCATTTAAAAATTTTAAAAATTAAAAAATATATAGTAAGAAAGCTTCAATGCATTTCATTAATAAACTCTTCATTTGATGATGAATTATTTTTTATTTTTTATTTGTACACTACTTTGACATATTTTTTGAGTCCACATTTTTCATTTTCTATGTGTGACAAACATAGTGTTGTCATTTCAAAAGTTCATTATGAATCCATAGAATTCATCCAAAACTTTAATGATGATTCCCATTAAAGTCTATGAAAATATTAATAATTCAAAAATTGAAAATGTTAATTTTGAATATGGCCTCAAATTTTACATTTGTATGTAATCCAAAAGAATTACAAATGTGACAATCCAAATAATCCCCCTATTCATGCTTTCACCCAATTCTATACTTTGGAAATAACTTGTATTTATGAAAAACCACAAGTGTTTTCATATTTTGCATGAAAAAAAAATGGTGTTTTTTTACCAAAAAAGACCATTCAATTTTAGTTTACATGATACCCATAGAAAGTAAACCTTGATCATACCAAATGTTCAGAGGGTTTTTTTTTCCTTTATATATTTGAAGGCAAAATAGGTACCCACATTCCATGAAGGGGTATTAACATGTGTCAAAAATGGTGACAAACAAGGTTACAAATATATTTATATGCAAGTTTCAACATGCATGTGGTGAACCCAAGTTTTTTCTTTTTGAAGAAGGATTGATGGGGATTTGTTTGTTCTTTTTTTTGTTTAAGGGTAGCCACTTCATTGAACTGAAATATGTTGAAACTCATTGATTTAAAGCATGAAAAATGTGCAATTTTATGTTTGGGTTTTTTTTTCATGAAGCCATGTCATGCTCTTTGACCATCTAGCCTTTTCCAATTTCCTTCTCCCTTTAGTTTTCTTCCTTATATTGTTTGTGTACACAAATGCCTCCAATTCTTTGGCCATCTTATTTTCTCTACCTTTTTGCCACTTCTTCTCCTTCTAGTTTTCTTCTTTATACTATTTGTTTGCATGAAATGCTTCCATCCATGAAAACAACTAACCCAAGGAAAAAGGCAAGGAATATTTATACATTGAGGCTTGATTTGTTACAATTGAAGTGGTGTCTTTAAGATAATGGGGTGTGTTCCACTCTTCACACATGTAAAAGATTTTGTATTAAATTATTAATTTTCATATGTACATAAAAATGCATATGATTTAAACTTTTGGTAAGGGATAGTTATTTCTAAATTATCCAAAATTTCATTGCAATTATTTTCATTAGTCAATTAGAAAAACTCATCATCTTTTATTGTATAAGTTTGACATTCACCCCCCAATTAATTGATAGAAAACTCAAATATGTACCCATATTTTTAGGAGAGTAGGTACTATTGAATGTATGTGAGAAAAGATGGAAAACCACTTGGATAGCATGTTTGGTAAGCATTGAACAATTTTATTAGTATTGTGAGTTTTCGCCATCTTTTTTTTCTTTCATTTTTCTTTTTTTTACTACTTTTAAACATTAATTTTGATTCACCACACACAATGGTAATGTGTAGTGGAGTTTGGTTGACATTACAAAGATAATCAGAACAATTTTAAAGGTGAAATATGATTTGTTATGATAATATGTTTTTATTTAAATGATCATACATACTTTTACCATACCCTAGACCAAAGTTAAAAAAACAGCTTTAGGTTTGAGTTTTGGCAAGGTACTTTGCACTCAAAATAATATTGCAATATTTTTTAGGGTGCTTGGTGGTTTACCTTCGGAAATATTAATTTTAATGTTGTTTCTTATGTTATTATTATTATATTTGTATTATCAATCAAACTCCACTATGCATTACCATTATGTTTGTTAAATCAAAATCAATGTTGAAAAGCAAAAAATAAGGAAGAGTGGAAAGAAAAAATGGTGAAAACTTATAATAACAACAAGATTGTTCAATACTTGCCAAACATACCTTTGTTCCAAATTTTTCACATACAATGGTACACATTTTTTAAAAATGTGGAGTCCTATTGCAAGGTTTTTCACATTCATGGAAGGTGATCCTTTCCCCCCTTCTAGTCTTGCTTCTTCTTATGACAATTGTGTTTTTATCTTTCAATTAATGTTCAAAATATGCAAAGGTAAGGGGATTCAATCATTATAGAAGATTAATTGGCCATAATTTTAACATTACTATTGACTTTCAACTATATTGATGAGACCATGAAAATTCCAATGACAATAATTCGTAGAAGCTAGTTTAAGTAAAACAACTTTAGATCCATACTTGTTGTCCTTTTGCATGACAATTCCAAATTGAAACTACTTAATTAATTATAGATAAATAGGAATGGAAAGGTCATGTCTTTTTGGATATGTCATTTTAAAACACCATTCTCATGAACATATTTTCAATACCTTTCATACCCATTTGCATCCCATTTTTCTTGAATTGAATTTGAATTCAATGCAATAGGATTTGAATTTAATTTAGGAATTTAAATGACATTTAAAATTTTGAATTCAAATCAATAAGATTTGAGTTTAATTTAAGAATTTGAATTCAATTAAGTTCAAGAACTTCAATTTAAGATTTTTCATATAATTCAAGTTGCATGCAATGTCATTCAATATTTTCATTTGAATGGAACTTAACTTTTACAAAAGGGTAATTACAAGCTAGAATGGACCAATTTTGATTCCATAATAAAATTTTGCACAATGTATTTTTTAAGGCCAATTTTTATTAATTATAAAAATACTCCTCTTTCCAAAAATAAATGACACCTTACCATGTAATATGGCCGAGCCTACAATCTTTATGATTTTTTTCATAAATCTCCAAAATCGTGACATGAGGGACTTTGCCATTCCCATTTTTTTTGGTGTCATAAAAAATCCATAAAACTTTTATATCATGTTGAAATAGTTTAGAGGATCGCATTTTAAATTATAAATCACATTTACGAATTTTTGGAGAAAAATGGTGTTATTTCATTATAAACCATGGTTATGATGAATTTATTTCTAACTTTTATAAAGACTTTGATGCTACAATTTGTCTAGGATTAAAAGACCCTCATGTGATGTAAACCTTTGGTTTAAAATGAATCCATTTTTGGTATAAATATCATAAAATTAAGGAAATATTTGACATGGACACCTTTAATTCCAAAAAGGTGCCAAAACAATGACATGATGGCATTAAAAAAGGACACTCTAGATTGCAAACACCAAAATCAATTGATTTTTCCATCCATTGCTTATGTCCAACAAAGTGGAACCCAAGTATCATAAGTGGAAGAATTTTATTTTTTGTATCACATTTAACCTTTATAAGGTCAAATACCGACTTTAAAACATCTTGCAAGCATGATGAAAACAATTGCCATTATTTATATGGTTAGTTTTTCACCTTTGTCTGTAATGGCCTTGGTGAAAATGTGGCAATGGCTATAATATTGATTTTTAGCATTGGAAGGTGCAATATTAAATGGTGCATTGATAGGCCCAACTATAGTGGCCGATTACTTGTTACAAATGAGATAATCATATTAAGATGAATATTATCTTTGTCATATATACTAAAATTTGGATTCTAATTGTTTATCATTAAAAATTTCTTTTCACTTTTTGTCTATATTTTAGAAGAATTTAATTGATTAGTTAGTGTGAACAAGAAGGTGAAAAGGATGCAAGGAAGTTGGTGTCAAAAAATTTCAATTATTAACCATGTTTATGTGTATGTAGACAAGGGCTATGGTATTAAAATATTAATATACATAATGTGTTGAATATGCTTATGTATATGTGTGAAGGAAAAGTGTTATGGCCAATGAAATTGTTGGATAAATGGTGGTTTGAATTATTTTTCTTTGTTATGTTGAGTGAACTAATAGTTAAACTTGTAATAAGGTTTGGTAGGTTTGTGAAAATTTAGATGATCAATGGAAATGGTAGAAATGGACAATTATTTCAATGTTTAAAAGAATATGGTTGTTTGTAGGCTTGAAGATTTCTTTTCAAGCCAATGGGATTGTTGGATTTGGTGGTCTAGATTGTTTTTCTTAGTTATCTTGAAAGAACTAGTAATTCAATTTGTAACAACTATTTACAAACAAGGTTTTAACAAATTACTTGTGCACTTTGTTTTTAGAGTAGATGTGGATGATATTGGAAAGGAATAAGACAAAGGGTTTAAAAGTTTAATAGATTGTTGTTTGTTCAAATAGATTGATATTTAGTATGGATATTTAAGAACTTGTTCATGGCACGTTAATGATCAATGCTGAGATGCACTTATTTGAATAGTAAATTTGCCAAAGTTTCAATGCATTTTGAAGGCTAAAATGTGCTACATATATAATACAAATGATAATATAACAATGACATAATCACAAATGAAAATCAATAATAAGCTTTTAAGGGAGAAAATACCCAAAAAATTGTTCTTGCACATTTCAAAAATTTCAATTTCAAGCATTGACATATATCAAAGCTATCACATTTATCTTGGGGAATCCATTGGATAAATTTTTGGTACTTATGCCACTATTTTAAGTATATTCAACACCAAATACCTTTACTTTAGCATATGCCTCTTCATTAAGTTAGAGATTTGAATATTTTAAATGCAAAACTTGAATCTATTTTTCTTTGCATTTTAACTCCCTTTCAACTAGTCCAACATTGATGTCCTATTGCTCCTAACAAGGGAAGACTTTTAAATCCTTCCTAATCCATGTAAATAATATTAATCCAAAACAACTATTGTTAATATTGATATTTCCAATCATGCCAATGTAAAGGATTGTAGTTCATCTATCATTATAAGTAATTAGGGGCATTTCCCAACATTATACATGAAAGGAATTGAGGCATTAACAATAGAAAAAATGGAAGAACATAATGGTGGCCTAGGAAGATGTAAATGATTATAACTTTAAATTGTGACCTAAAAATCAAATGACATTTTAAAGGTAGGGGCATCAATAGTGAGAACATTATGAAATCAAATAAGTTGATGGAGAAAGGGTTGGACCAATGCCAATGCATGAAAAAGGTGTGTTTGTAAATGACAAGAAAACAATGATGTAATGTGGCAAAAGAGGTTAAGTGCAAAAGAATAATCAATGAAAGAATAACATGTTGGATACACGGTTTCACGTGCTCTCATAATTAACAAATTATCCCATCATGTGACATAGGAGCCATGGAGCCAAAACATATTATGCATGTGGGGATCCCAAACCATAATAAAAGAAAAAATGGTTCCAAATTAAATCAAAATTCTCACCTCTTCCACGCACATGATTTTATTGTTTTGGTTTTTTTTTTGGGTGAATTTTTGTTATTTTGCAAAACATGTTTTGTGAAAAATATTTAGAAAAAATATAAATTTTAAAATGAAAATAAAAGTGCTTCTTCACATTGACAAACATACATACAAGGTCAAAAACTAAATTTGAAATTAAAGTCAAACTACTATAATCAATGTCATGTTGATAATGACAACACAAGTCAAGCTACCTTTCACCCCCTTAGTGGCATATCCCACGCACACCATTCAAGTTTACATAGAAGCATCTTACCACACAAACTCCATTATCCCAAATATCCCAACAATAGGTAGAGATATAACAATAATGAATGGTTGTTTTTTACCCAAAAATTGGGATAACATAGGTGGCAAGACAATCTATGGTGCAATAACACAAGTGATGACCCTTGTTTAGTAATGTGAAAATTCCAACTAGACAATGAATTTGAAATATTAAATTGGGCTTTCAATTTTTTTAACGTGTGATTATAACTAGTTACAACCAATTTTGGTGGGTGCATATGTACTAACTACTTGGAATTTGTCATTCAATTAATTATATCGATCTTTTATCAATATTCCTCATTACACACTTAGGGGAATTGAACCCAACCCTTATAGACATTGCTCTTTGCATACACAATAACATGCATGTAAATGCTAATAATTCAATAACTTTTGGCACTCACCTAGTTGACATGTCCTAACCCCACTCCTCAGGCAAAATATAAATGCCATGAAGTTTAAACAAATTCGTAATTGTAGTAGTTAGCTTGTTACTTTGAAGTTTTAACATGCTACCTAAAACATAAAAAGTTTGAAAAACACAACAACCATCAAATGTATTTTGCAAAAACTAATCACCATATTTAATTAAACACCGTCATGCATGCATTATAAACATATATTTTCCTAGCCTTTTTCCAAGCAAAAATAACTTCATTATAAGGGAAGTATTTTTTATGTGAATTTTTTTTGAACAAATAAAGTTTTTTGTAAAATCTTAGAAACATGGTTAGACAAGGCCATGTTTGGGGGATTCATAGGTTGTAATGCCATAAACAACATGCCCCAGTGGGAGTGAAATGTATTTTTTTCAACATAATCGACATGAAACCAATTTCTTTACATGTCTAATTGTTTTTTACATGTCTTTTCTTCTCACTTCTTGCTCACAAGGGTTTCTTTGTCCTTTCCCTTTTTTGAACTTTTATTTTTGTTTTCCTTTCTCATACATTAATAACAACAAGACCATTGTCTTGACCTTGACCTTTCTTGTTTTGCTTTTGTTTCTTATGTAAGTTGCAAGTGGAGAAGGTGTCGGAGGAGCTAGGAGCTATTGTTTTTGGTAACAAAAACAAATGATTATGATAGTGATGAAAATGCCTCCTCTTATTTTATTTTTTTCATATATATATATATAGCAACTCACACCTTCAATGTGTTTTCTTTTGTTTTTTGGCTTCATCACAAAACAATGACAACATTGACAGGAGGAGTGTGGCGCATAGCCACATCCGCTCCTCTAGATTTTTTCCATTATTTTGGTGTTGATTTAACATTGACTCTTCCTTTCATTGTGTAACATCAACAACATGTAGTGTTCATCCCTTGATTATGGTTATCCTTATCACAATGAAACATAAGTCACTTAATGTTAGATTGTTCACCCACCTAGAAGGAACATGAGTTGATTTTTACCCTATTACTATGTAATGTCAACATAATAATCCTAAGCAATTATTCAGATGTGCTCATTGCACTTGGTTGAAAAGCCAATGGTGCAAAACTAACATGTGTATGATTATAATTGAACACCTCCAATTCAAAATCCATGCTAAAAATGAAGCTTTCTACTTCCTTAGTAGTCAAAAAATTTCAAATTGTGATTGAGCATCTTCAATTTTAGTGGCTTTAAATTTAGACCTTTAAAGCTTTTAGATTATTTTGCCCTTATAATCCCAAAGGCTTTAAAGGTCTAGGGGTTTCGAAATTTTGGAGTCCTTGAACCTCCAAAGCTTATGGAATTTTTAATTATTTAAAATACTCAAAATTTGACTATTTTGTGGGTTTAAAAAAATGGATGATCAATTTTTTAGGGCTTGGGGATTTCATGGCATAAATTCAAGAATCCAAGTTGATTGCCTTGCACAAGGAAAAACAACCCTACTAGAACAAGGTGCCCTGATAAATTGTGAAATTTTTGCAATTTAGTGTGCATTAACAACATCATATTTTTTCATTTTTCTATCTATAACATCAACATAAAGTATGTGATTCAACTAGTCCCTAATGTGGTGTGGAAGGGTCCACCGAGATTACTTAAAAGCATGCCATGATGCCCATGATACCCCATTTGCCAAGAAGACCTTGAAGGATGGTATACAAAGATTATAAAAGAATTGAAGATAAGCAATTCCAATGAGGAGGGTTCATAATGGGTGACATTATAGTGCGATGAAAGTTTTGAAAAACTGAAAGCCACAAATGGGCATGTAAATTGAAATGGTTTAAAAAATGCAACAAAATTTCACTATTGGCACATTAATAACCTTAACCCCATTTTTTAGCCCTACATCACAAATTTACTAGGCTCCATAGGTTCATACAAATTTTGTGCGAAATCCAAATTTCATAGGTCTATAAAAAATTTGCATGAATTCCATGTTATAGTTAATTTGAATGATATTTGTATATATTCCATATTTTAAATATTCAAATGGACGAGGCATTGTTTTTGAATGACATATGTGAATGTTCATATTTAATACACAAAAGTTGTATAGTTTTATGTAAAGTTACACCACAATAATTTAGTTAAAATGTAAATCATATGTATTTCACATCAAGACATCATAAGTATAAAAGACACATCATTCATATAGAAATAATATATATATTTTTCATGCCATTTTTGCATTTTGAAGCACACAAATTTTACATGGACATATTGTTTTATAAAATTTTCATGGATTTTATTGAAATTTCGTGATATTGAAAGTTTGTGATGTACCCCACCATTTAATGATATCCTTTTGGATGGACTATTCATTGGTGTAACTTCCACATATTCTATGCCTATGACCACATTCACCAAGATGCAAGCCCTTAATGCAAAATTAACCAAGGGGAAGACAATGATGATGAACTTTAGGAGCATGGCAACCATGGTAAACTGATTTTCCTTCACATTTGATTTCCATGATGCCTTTTCAATAGGCAAAATGGAGATTAATTGTGAAAGGAAGAACAAAGTATAAATTAGCAATTTGAAAATGGTTAGAAATTTAAAAGTGATTTTAAAGGAAGAATTTATAACAAGGTTAAGACATTCTAGAACTATAACAAGTAATATAATGTGAAAACATTGGTTTTGTGTAATCCAACCCTTTTCTAAATTGTTTTCGTTTCCTTTTGGGTCCACAAATGTTAAACTTTAAACCTTAAGCCCTAAGTTTCAAACTTGAACCCTAAATATAGACCTTAAATGCTTAATTTCAAATCCTAAATCTTAACATTCAAATGTTGAACCTAAAGTCTAAACCTTGAATTTCAAACAAAAAACCCTCAAATTCATATTTTTAAAACCTTTTATCTAAACATAAAACAATGAACTTCAAACCCTAAAACCCTAACTTTAATTTCATAGCCTAAACCCCAACTTCAAACCTTGAACAACATAATTTAAAAGTAAACCCTAAAACCCCAAATCTTAAACCTATAAGTAAAACCTTATAATTACCAAATACAAACCCTAAAATTTCAAGACCTAAATTTCAAATTTTAAATCTTTAAAACAAAAACCTAAAATTTTGAGTCTTAAACCCCAAAAGCTAAAGCTAAACGTTAAATTGTGTAAAAACCTAACACAAATCCCTAAATTAAAAAACCAAAAAATAATTTATTTAAATTCATAGCCTATAGCCCCCATTAATTCGTAGCCATAACACCATATAGCTCGTAGGCCATACAACCATATACCCTAATATAATCCAATAATCTATATAACCATAACCCTTTAGCCCTTGATTTATAAACCCCATAACCACCTTAACTTTTATTCAACCCAAATATAACATCTATAATGTAGGTTATAGGTGAGTAGCCCAAGGGCTAAAAACCAATTGTTAAAATGAAATTAATGTTGGGTTTTCAAAATTAGATCCCTTATTGCAAGATTTGTTGACAATAGGTAAAGGAAGAAGCACCAAATGAGAGGTGAAAATTAGGCTCAACATGGCATGGCTTTAAAGAAAACTCTAATATGTGCATATTAAAAATCTAGGTGATCAATCAACCCATTGTGCAACTTACTTTTCATGAAGGTTGGTGTCAATAACACCTTTCATTTTCCAAGTGCTTTTAATTACTTGGGCAACAATTCTTTCAAGTGGTAACCTTTGATATATTCCAAAATTTTGAAAGTGAAAATTTGGGATTATGTTAGATTTTGCCACAACTTAATGACAAGGTTTAAGTTGTGTAGTTCTTTCAATTCAACTTTTGCATCAAGTTCTTCATGATGAATTTTAAATGGTTGGATTACAAATGCAAGTGTTTGGAGAAAGATATTTCAATGTTTTTTAAAAGTTAATATTGATGATAAACTAACACAAGGGCATCCATCACAATTTTTGTAAGGAACCTTGCCTCCATTTCATCCACAAAGGCCAAAAACACAATACAACATGATTGTTTCATAAAAAGAATCATGTAAAAAAACACGTGTATATTCACCCAAGACATTGCATCAATGTTCATATTTTTAACATAACCCAGATGCATTGCTCTAAACATTCAAAAGCCAAATGGTTTTTCCTTGTGGTTTGATTCATGATTCACTTCATTGCAATGTCTTCATGTTTGATTTCCACTAATGAGGTGAAGTTATGGAACACAAGGGAATTGAAATCTATAAATGGGCTTTAATTAGTGTTGGGTGGTTTTCATTTTTTTGGTGAGATCCTTTAAGATTTTTAGTATGGTTCTTAGAATGAAAACCATATGTTTTTTGAGAACTTGATAATTTTTATAATCACCTACCTGTCGATTTTCTCCCAAGTGAAAATCTACTTTTTGAAAACCTTAAAGGGTATCACATGGGGTCGAAGGTGATAACTTTCCAGGGTATTAAAGAAAACATTGGTTTTTAATTGTTAGGGTGTTTAGTTAGGTTTAGGTTTTAGTTTTTTAGTTTGGGCTGTGGGTCGTGCAGCCTCTCAACAGCTTCCTCAACACCTCTTTAGGTGGAAGCTTCACAAATAAACTTTCCACTCTTCTACAAAAGGGGGCCAACTTGGCCCCACCTCTACACTCTTCCATGCTTATTCATTGCTCTTCATGTTTCGCTATTGCTTATGCTTCGCTATTCCTTTTGTTTCGTAGTTATTCATGTTTTGTTGTTGTTCATGTTTTGCCTCTCATTGTGCTTCGCTACTCCTTCTGTTTCGTTGCTCCTTTTGCTTTGCTATTCCTTTTGTTTCACTATTCCTTTTTCTTTGTTGTTACATAGTGTTTTGTTGTTCTTTTTCCTATGTTTCATTATTGTGCAGTGTTTTGCGACTCCTATGTGTTTCATTACTCCCTTGCCCACCCAAGTACCTTTTTGCCCCTTGTTGTTTCATTGATTTTAAGTGCTTCGTTCCCTTGCCCATATTGGTACTCCCCCCTTCTTTTTTTTGTAGTGTGTTGGAAATTTGGAATTGTTTGGGAGGAAGCTTAGAAGCATCCAAGTTAACAATAAGTTTCTTTTGTTCTTCACTTGTTTTTTTGAATTTTTTTTTTGGTTTACCTTCTTTGATTTATTTTTAGATTTTTATTTTACTTTTTTTCATTATTTTACTTGGTTCTATTTGATTTTTAAATATTTTTTTGTTATTTTGTAGGGATTTCTAGAGGGAGATTAATTTAAAAATAAAATATGCCATGGTTATAAGTGAACTATCTTATAATTGCTTGTAAATGTTTAGACGTAAATGGTTATGGATCTTTGTAAATTTTTAGATGATTTATAGATCAGCAACTAAAATTTAAAAACACTATAACATTTAAAACACTTTATAATTCACAAAATCTCTTGTTTTGTCTTTTCCATTGTAATCATATCAAATTTGAAAATCCCTATAACATGGAAACTTCAAGGACTAATGAAACAATAATAGGAAATCAATATTGTGATATTTTCCCCAATCAAGTTTTTGTGGAAAAGGTACCTTTGATTGAAACTATGGAAGAAAATAGAAGTATGTAAACATAGTCTAGTGCCATTCAAAATGAAGAAGACAAAATTCAAGCAAATTTACTGAAATTGCATGTGCAAAGAAAAAAATGGTGAGGGCATGATAGGAATGCATTGTGTTGGTCATTTTATATTGTAAATGATAATAACATTGTTGATGGAAGCAAATTTTAGATCACAAGGTGTATGATTTGTCATGTAAATTTTGTCCTTTTTAATTTAAGAACAAAAGAAAGGAGAGGAATTCTAACATTTAAAAAAGGAATGGCATAATTACGTGAAAAAACATGTGGATGTAGATCATGCTATAGTTGCAAAAAAATTTGAAGAAAAAGTGAACTCTCCATTAAGAAATGTACTAACAAGACAACTTGTAAAAAAGAAGCCAAATGTGTTTAACTGTGAAATATTAGAATTATTTGGTGCAAAAGATCCTTTTAAGAAGGATGTTGTGCAACAAAAGTAAATTTTGCAAGACCTCGCCTGTTTGGTTGTCAAAAATCATTTCCCTATTCAATTTGTTGATACCATTTGGTTGAAGCGTCTTGTAATGCATTTGTGTCCAAAAGTTGTGTTGAACCATCAAGAAAAATGTTTTCACAAAAGGTTTTGGTTTTGTGGAGAAGACAAAATGAGAATATATCTTGCTTAAATTGAAAAAATGTTATTTTACAACAACTACTTTTGACTTGTGGATGTTAAAGGTCAACAATTATTTTTTTGGGTAAGAACTTGAAACATATGTTTATTAAGTCAACTTAGTCTGATTTACAAAAGTGCATAACTTGGCCAAAGAAATCTAGAAAAGGAAAATAAGAATAAAATAAAACTTGCATTAATCATGGAATTTGTCTAGGAAAGTTAAACACCCCTATCAAAACAAGGTATTTTAAGAGTTGTTTTTATTTAATAAGAACTAAGAATAAGAACACGAGATGTGCAAGACAAACGTGAAAACATATATTTATTATGTTAACATATGTAAACATGAACATGAAAAAACATGACAAGGTTATAATGCAAGATTGTGCCTAAGATTAATGTTGAACATATTGAAGGGAATTTAGTTCAAGGAAGCTTCTAAAAATGTTTCTATATGTGCATCAAGTAAATAAAGTTCTTGATAACCTTTTAAATTGAGAGTCAACTATGAATTAACTAAAATTTAATTAAAAATTAATTGGGATTTAACTAGGAGTCAACTGAGAATTAACTAGAGTTAATTAAAAATTAATTATGATTTAACTAAGAGTTAACTATGATTTAATTGGGAGTTAACTAAAAATTAACTTTGAGTTAATTAGGAGTTAACTCGAACTTAATTATAATTTAATTATGATTTAATTAGAATGAATTAAGAATCAACTGGAAATGAATTATGAATTAAATGAAAATGAATTATAATTTAATTGAGAGTTAACTTGGAGTGAACTGAAAGTAAATTAAAAGTTAAATATATGAATGATCATTCGAATGAATGAAGTCCATGGCATTGACATTTGTGACAAGTACTTTCAATGAAAACATTACATGGTCATTAATGTTAATTGTTAATAATTTTAAACAATTATAAGTAAACTTCAAGAAAAGGGGTGTTGACAATTGTCGCAAACATCACTAATATTGGATGCACATGTAGTCAACGATTAATAATATATAACAAAGCTTAACATTAACAAGAAAAGGACATTTTCACACCAAAGTTTGATGGAAGTAAGAAATTGACACAATCATTCAAAAATAGAATGCAATAAAAGCTTGACATCAACAAGTTGATAACACCACATGCCCAATTAATAGTGATTGAATGAACACAACAATTGCAATTGCAAGGGTGTAAAACACAAAAACATAATAAAGCAAATTGCAAGCATAACGAACAATAAACCAAATCACATGCACAAAAACACAAAGCAAATTGAAAGTTCAATGGAAAGTTGAAAAAACTTAAAACCCTTATGCATACCTAATAACATTAAAATTCAACACTTATTAAGAAATCGAAGATGCCAACCTCAATTTGCAACAATGCAAATTACAACTTGCATTATTGGAATGATCTCGTATGCAACAATTAAAGGCCCAACTTGCATTCATTGTAAAGAACATTTGCAACTAAATAAGTTGGCAAATTGCTCATAGAGTGTGGCCAATATAGCTAGTAATGTGATGGAATATGAAAAAAAGTTGAGGTGAATTGCTCATAGAAAGTGAAGATGGAGTTTACAATGTGAAGGAACAAGAGGTTCCATATACTTGAAAAAAAATTTACAATATTGTTGCTATGTATTGAAAACAACACTTTGGGTTTGAGAAGGTAATAAAAAAGGAACATGATGATAGGATATGAATATTACGGGCTATGCACTTTCCTATGATGTAACCAATATTGCCAATATTGGCTATATCTTTAATGATGTATGAATGGTAAGGGAAGTGGCAATCGTGGCCATTGGGTGGCTTTGGATGAATTTTTGACCCAGGGTTTTTTTTGTTGGTTTGCCAAAACAAACAAAGATTTGTTGGGGAAAAAAAAAAACTAACCATGGTATGAATTTCCAAAAAAATCCTTCAATAAAAATTCTATAAATTGCAGATATATGTATATTGAAGTTCTCAATGGTGTCCCAAAATAGGTCCCAAACGAGGTCTGAAATGAGATTTGTAGAGAACTTCCTTATAATACCTATTATAAGTGAAGTGTTGAATGAGATGCCGACTTTATAAGCGAAGAGAAAAATTCTGGATGAAAAGGAAAATGGACGAACGGTTGACATTCGATGACGAACAGATTTCACGAATAAAAAGTAATCTGCATTACACCGGCTGTTTTATTTGCCGTAATTACGGAATGTCTAGTGACATTCCGAGCCGTGACAGAACGCCGACCTTGCTGGAACGCTGACCCTTCTGGAAACCCCTGCAAAGAAACCCTAAGGGCGGCGCTCTCTTTGGTAGATCTCTATCCGCCACCCTTCGCTTCCGAGCTCTGCTGTCGTTGGAGCTTTGCATTGTCGCGGAGTCCGCAACGTACGCGTATTGGCCAGCATGGTATGTCGTCTTCTTCGTCTTCTTCGTCCCCTTTCGGAAGAGCCATGCATCATGTATTTCTGTTCGGTGGACCTCAAGTTATTCCTGTTTTTGTTGTTCTTTGTCACATGGAGGTTTTGTAGTTCAGTTCATACTTTTGTGCTTCTTTCTCTTCTGGTTCGTAGTTGTCAACAAATCTGTTACGGGGAGGATTTGATTGCTTTTCTATTGCAAACTTTTGTCTCTTTTCGTTTTTTTTCCCCCGTGTAGGTGAACGTGCCAAAGACTAAGAAGTCTTTCTGCAAGGGCAAGGACTGCAAGAAGCACACTCTACATAAAGTCACGCAGTACAAAAAGGGAAAGGACAGTCTCTATGTCCAGGGTATGTCTTTCTCACCGTCATCGTCTCTGTCTCTCTCTCTTTTACAATGTGGATGTTTAGGTTTTCAGTCTCGCCATCTTTCCGGGTTAACACCATCTCTACTGTTTGTTGATGTCTTTGAGCCTGAGATAACTGTTTGTTGCTTTCATAGTTTAAGACACCTCCACATGAAGAAGATGGCGGTTGAAGAAGTAGATGATTGATTGAGTCAGGTATCACTCTTTCTCACATGCTCTTGAATTTGGTGTGGGGACAGGTAAAAGGCGGTATGACAGGAAGCAGTCTGGATATGGAGGTCAGACTAAGCCTGTCTTTCACAAGAAGGTTTGTGCAAAACCCTAAAATCCAGCAGGCGATTTTTGTCTCACCTTTTTAGGGTGGAGGGTGGCTACTACTACTACTGCTATGAAGCCTATTTTGTGATTGATAGATTGTTTGTCTGTGAGAAGCAGTCCTCTGGAGAGACTGATGTGGTCTCTGTTTAATTCTGCATTTTATTGACAGGCAAAAACCACCAAGAAGATTGTTTTGAGGCTGCAGTGCCAAACATGCAAGCATGTTACACAACATCCTATCAAGGTTGTAACCTTCTCAGAACCAAGAGTTTGATTTCAGAGTAGAAAAAGAAAGCATACCAATTTACTGTGACTGTTTACCTCCTTGTTGTTGTTCCTGTTGGAATTTTTGTTCTAGTTATTGTTTGCTAGTAAGTTTCTGGCAAGGATTATTGAGTTGAGCATCTTTCCATTTTCAAATCCTCACTGTGGTGGGTTGTACGAGCATGCAGAGGTGCAAGCATTTTGAGATTGGAGGGGACAAGAAGGGCAAGGGCACTTCCCTATTCTAATTGAAAGGTTTGCTTCAAGCATTTAGCAGCATGTGCATCATATTCATTCATAACTCTGGAGTTGTTTTTTTGGTGACATGAATATGACTATTTTGGTTTAAGTTGAAGCTGTTGTTTTTGGTTTACAAGCACAGCTTCTGTAGTGCTATGATGATGAGCTTTATGATGTCTTTCTACAAGTCTATGAAGCAATATTATCTCTGTGGAGATGTGTCCAGTAGGCCATGTGGGCTAGCATGAAGGTTTCTTCAGCTGTTTTATGTGTAGGTTACATTGTCTTGGTATCATGGCCTCTTGGCATGTTCTTTCTGTTACAGAAGCCTGCCTGCAACCTGAGTATGTTCCAGCCTTCAAGTTATAAAAGTTAGCCACCTATTATGCTTTGAAAATTGAGTTTCTCTCCTCTTGAAATACTCCATCGTCCACCACATTGTATTTGGGATTGATAGTACACCCAATACTATGTTGCCAGTACTCATTTTAGAGTTGTAGTTGGTAACCCTAACCCTCTTTTACCAGCAGAGCCTGAAATAGGTTTCTAAGTCATCAACAAGACAGAGATTGTTCCTGAATGAATTCCAAACATTTTGGGCGATATATAAGATGTTTGTGTTGACAATTTTAGTATTAAGCTTCTAATGCACACTGGCCATGAGTCCATTTGCATTAGATTTTGGGCAGATTATTATATACTTATCTACAGTCACTGTGCATATTTGAGATCCTCTACCTAATGTGATCATTAGAGTAGTGTTAGGGGAATACCTGATGATATCCTCTTGAGTATCAACATATTAGATGTACGCTGTAACTACCATATATGTACCTTAGCGTATCCATTGTAAAGACTATGTGAAGCACATATGCAATGCTCTCATTGTCTTGGCCATGTATTATGAGCTTCTGACATGGGAAATTAACACATTGGGGGACAATTGCTATGCCAACCCAACAGAATTGTTTGGTGGGTATACTTACCGTGTTTGAAAATTGTTGCCTGTTGTTGATTTAAAGCTCTGATATTTGTAATGAAATGTTTTATGGTTGTATGTATGAACTAGGTCCAGTTTTGCACCTAAAGGTTCAGTTGATATCTAACAAAGTTTTTCAAGGATGAAGCCATGTTATCAATTGCATCTAGGCATGATATAACTATGTTGTTCATACTGTTGAGAGTGGACTGCATTGGTTTGTACATGGTTTCAACTATAGACCGATTTAAGTGTATTGTGAAACTGGAACAAAAAAAACCAGATGTAGTTAGTTCATACAGTGAATGGATTATCTGATTGTTGGCTCTGGCCGGAAGGAAAGGCACTTTCCATACATGTATGCTTCGGGATACAATTGTGGCTGGAACTGGGAAATAATGTGTGAGTGACAAGTGGAGAAATAGCTTTACTCTTTAGGTTGCTTGTTTTGAGAAAATCTATTTTTATTTACACTACCTAACTGCGTTACATAATTAAATTACCCCATGATTTTCTTTGAGCCCCTGCAAGGTAGAGTCATTATGTGATGAATTGGTTGTTTGACTGTTTCTCAGCATGAGTCAAATCATAAACACTAAGAAATAAATGGGCAATTGGTGATGTTCAATTGTGTGGATTTTGTCAGGTGAATGATTTTGTTGGGTTAGTTTTGTTCATGGATATGCTCCATTGCAGCTTGCTTTCTTGCATTGTAGGGTTGGTATTGTGCATGGATTTGCTGCATTGCAGCTTGCTTTCTTGCATTGTATTCTGCATTTCACGACACTAATACCCCACTAATACCCCACCAATTGTTGTAATTATAAATAAAATGTAATCAATGAAACGAAGCCATCGAGGAAGCCAAAATACAATGGAGTATGCTCCAACTGAAGCAGAGGAAACATAGGAGCCAAGAAAGAAACTGCTCCCTCCCAACTGCTTGAAATGCTCGAGACCGAAAGAAGATGGCAATTTGAAGCTTAAGCTTTGCAGAAATTCCAATAGGCAGGGTCATATCTTGACTTTCCATTGCTTAAAGGAATGTATTTAATTATTCCCCCATCCCTACTTATAATCACCAAAAAAAAAGGGACAATATAAAATAATTTTTAGTGAGAAAAAAATTATTTAAAAATGTCACTACTTGGGGCAATCAAACGCAATCATTTTCTTTTTCCAAGCCCTTTTGGAGATCACTATGCCATTAATTGGGCCAATCGAACGCAATCATTTTGTTTTCCAAGCCCTTTTTGCAGATCACTATCTTATGCATATTTACATTACAATCTAAACTTCATCCAAAAGTATTATGTAATTCGTACAAATCATCATTTTTTTGGGTTTTTGTTTTTGCATTCTTAAGTTTTGCAAAACTTGGTTGTGCATGTATCCACAAGTCCAAAGTCCAAATATGTATATTGTCCAATTTTTCAAGTTTATAGATGGGGGAATTAATTAACACACACTCTATGTTGAATGTAACAAGGGGTGTGTCACACCGTGGTCTTGCCATTTACATTAAAAACTATCTTAAGGCAAAAGAAGAAGAATAATGGAAACTAAAAAATATTTCACCATGCAAAAAAATATTGTAATCTTCAAAAATAATCCTCTAAAAAAAGAAACCAAAAAAAAAACCTTCAAGATGTTATTATAACTCTATAATAAACTAATCTCAAGTTTCAACACAAGCCAAAATTATCATCTTACAAAAGTCCTCATATAATAAAAAATAGACCTATTATTATTATTATTATTCCAAAAATATCATCTTACAAAAATCCTCATATAATAAAAATAGACCTATTATTATTATTATTATTAATTATTACCTAGGGGCCAAACAAAATCCCTTAAGCTACTAATATACTCTATAATGAATCTAAAAACACAATATCCTTAAGGGCCTTGGTAGGCAACAAGGCCAATAAACTCTAGTAGAGGCCCAAAATAGGGGGAAGAAGGGGTGGAGGGGGTGTGAATGGAGATGCTCTTATAACACTCGTAATATAAACCTAAACCCTAAACCCTAAACCTACACATATGTCCTCATAGCTTGGACTAGCACTTTAGATGATGACTCCCCCCTTGTGTATTTGGCAAGCAACAAGTAGTACTACTCAACAACACACACACACAAGAGTTTCAATGGTACACTTTGTGTGTGTGTGTGTGTGTGTTTTTTGGGTACATTTGAGTAAAGAGTCTATACATGATGATATCTTTGCAGAGCTCTGAGGGAAAGCACCACATACAAACAAAACCTTAACATGATTGATCCTGGCAGTTTTGGTACCATGGGGAAATATTTCTCTAACTTAACTTACTCGGGAAGGAATTTTGTCTGAACCCAATTATCACTAAATGTACGGGGCTGAGTTGTTGCCAAACAATTATGAACTTGCATGTAAAATAACTTAACACAGATTCTTCCTCACGTACCATGCCATAAGGTCTTTAAAAATTAATTAATTAATTATAAAAATAAATTGAAAAAATTAAAACCAAGTGGTGAAACCAACAACCAACAATCAATGGTCACAAATTTATTTTTGCTTCATCAAAATTCTTTGTAAATGGGTTGGTTGATTTCCAACTTGTTTTTGTTCATACAATAAAGAGATTTGGTGTCGTGAAGCATGAAAAACATAAAGTTTTTTTTGGGGGCAAGTTTGTTTGCACAATGAGCGATTTTTACTTGGAAAAAAAAATAAAAATCCAGTTTAGGCATGTATGTGGAATAATTAATTAATTAATTAATTAATTTTTTGGAAGATTCCTGAAAATGGAAGACTCCTGAATTATTTCAAAAGTTCCGCTAATTTATTTTCCTTCACAAAATTAATTTATTTCTTTTGAAAAATTACTTTTTTGAAACAATTCCAACATTTTTTTTACAAATAATACATTGTTGTGTTGAAGTTGTTGCCCACGAAGTATGTACACTACTATGGTGTACTAGACCAACACGGGTAAATACTTTTGAAAAGACTAATGCCTTCCTTTATCATTTCTTCGAAACCCTATGGAACAATTCACTCTAGCCTTATTCTTCTTCAATAGAGCCCTTTGGATCCGCTTTGATTTGTTTGAAAAAACACAATCCGGGTAGAATTTGTAAACATGACTTGTAGGTCAAGTTAACTCAAACATGGGCACAAAAGGTTTGGAAATATTTATATGAATACACCATGCAAAGTGCAACGGTATAAGAGCACATATAGATAAGACCTACCCTTACAAAGGTTAACTATTTTAAAGAATAAAAAGTTGGGGTATCTTGGTGTCCTAAGTGTCACTATATCCCCTAATTGCAAGAGACACCAAGAGAAAATTAAGAGAGGGGGGAAGGTTTTGTTATTAATTGGTTGACTCGACACTTGACCAATTATTCAACATTGAAAATTTGAATTTTTAAGAAAATCAATGATGGAAAATTTGATTAGTATTCCAAACTGGAGCCATACCCAAATTTTTTTTGGGGTAGAAATAGGAGAAAATTGGCAAAATTAGAATCGTTATTTTTTTCAAACTAGCAATCACAAAATTATTTTGAAAACATGATTATGAAACTATGTCACTTCATTGAAATGAAGTAAAAAAAATGAACACAACATGTGTTAAGAAGATTGACAAAACTTAATACGCGAAAAAAAAATGTGAAAAACTAAAAGGGGACCCAAATACTAACAACTCAACTAACATCAAATATTAAACTAAAACAAACTTCAAGGAAAACTAGAGGTAAACCACAACGTGCACTTGCAAGGTTAAATAACTAAACCCACTACCAATAATTATGTAGCAACCTACTCATATGGTAATATACAACTATGAAAGAGGGCCCCAATAAAACCATCGTTTGTGGGAGAAAAGACATACCTAATTGTAGTATTGTATAAAAGCTCCAATAAGGCGTTAATATGAATAATGGACCTTCTAAGAGGACATCTTGTTGGACACTTTTGCTCACTATAACTAAATGAAGATGAAGAAATGAACAAATTCTGTGCATACCCATTACTTTTTAGAACAACATAAGATGGTCCACACAAAATTGTTGAAACAATCCGATTATGAAATTGAAGGCAAATTGAAAGTAGCTAAGGAAATATACGACTTTTTCTAATTGCAATAAGTCCCATGCACCTCCAAGCCGGTGCACTCATCATAGCCAAAAGTTGGGCAAAATCCAATGTTGTGACTTGTGATCAAATGTAGACTTGAAAGAGTTAAGAGATCCGTGTCTAGCTTTTCATCTCATGGGGAAAAAAATTCCAAGAAGAAAGCAAGAAAAGCCATTGAAATTAAATGCATGGTTTATAAAAGCAACAACAATGTGGGAGGTGGACCATGGTGGCACTTTCAAAAATTGATGCCCCAAGAATGCATTCTTTTGAAGAATAGTTAAGCTTGCAACTAGGGTTTTTATTATGCATGGAGAATATGTCCATCCTATACGCTTTTGGTAAGTCCCTTACCAAATAAAATCTTGCTTTGATCCAAGTTTCCTTTTATGTCCAATTTTGCCACAACTTTGGGACCATAGAACAAAACACTAGTGTCGAAAGTGGTAAAAGTAAATGCCAAGCCGCAATGTCCAAGGCATCCTTGCTAGTTATTTTAACTAGAAAATAAAGGAAATTGAATTTCTCATTGAAGGGAAGGGCCTTGATGGCAATGAAAAAAATGTAGTTTCATATGGCATATATGTCTTAAGCCATGATGATGTATCATGAGCTTGCCCTCGTGTGCGAGGGTACATCGTTTGCTTTGAATAAATTATGCATAGATTGACTCAAGGAGGTGTTAAAAGTTGAGGAAGGAATAGAAGGATGAGATAATGAGAAATAGTCAATATTGGAGGGGAACCTTTGAGGGCAAGAGCACTTGATGGAGAAGTGTTTTATGAAAACTAAACCTCTCTCTCCAAGTGAAAGAAGACCTTCTTGACCCTGAAAGATCATGGTGGCCAATTTTGGTGGCCACCCAGACTTTGGTTTGGGTGGCCATTTCTAGCACCCCCTCTAGCCTTCTTTCCTTGGAAAAGAAATGCAACTTGGTTGCCAAGTAAGCCCTCCCCAAAAGGATTAACTAGAGTTGCACCCCCCACCCCTCTTAAAAAGAAGAAGAAGCTTGAGAGTAGCAAGAAACACACTCAAAACTTAATGGAATCATCATCTTCATCCCAAAAGAAACCAAAAAAAACCCATCATAAGTTCATCCCAAAAGAAGCAAAAATACATTACAAATAGAAAAAAAATTTACACCACAAAATCAAACATTATCACCCCCAAAAGTGAGCAAAAGTACTTTGACAATAGATTAAAAAAAACACACTAGAAAATCAAAACATCATGAACCCACAAGAAAAAAACAAAAAAGAAACTCCATCAAAGTCCAAAAGCTCCAGCACAAATGGGCACCACTGACTAAGAAAAAAAAGGAAACTTCTTCCAATAAAAAATCCAAGATCCAAAACCAGAAAGGGCTAGAAAAGAAGAGGAGGGGGAATAAGTGAGATGTCTAGAAAAACTAGAAGAAAAAAAAGAAGGGATGACATTTCATTTCAGATACTCATGGTAGGAGTACCTTGGCAGCTTTGACAATAATTATACTATTTATAAATTTTTTGAAAATTTCAAAAAAATATTTGTAAGAAAGAAAATAGAGACAATTTTTGGAATAGTCAAGAATTGTTTGAACTTTTTTTTTTGTCATTGAATCTTCAACAATTAATTATTTAATTAATTGTCAAACATGTGTTGAAGTTTGCCTTTGTACTATGGTATGGAAAAACAAGGACAAGAAGGAAAGGAAATACAGTTTGAGAAGAAAGTGGGTAATGATTTGTTATGAATAGACTAAGTCATGAAGATGATGCTCACTTGACCACGACCACATCAAATTGCATTGTATTCTCCTAGAGACTAGATACTTTGCATATATATATATATATAGAGAGAGATATAATTGGGTCCCACACTCTTAGAAGCACACATCCCCAAAACATAGAAAGACTTTAATGAAACCCATGAACTTTTTTTAGGTCAACTTAGTCAAGGATGATTGGGGGAGGAGGTGGAAAAAACAAGGGGTGGCCAAGCCCATGAGAGTTTTGGAACTTTCTTTTTAATTTCCCAATTGTAAAGGAAACCCAAAAAATGATGTAGTAGACTACATTCAAAACACACCCAAAACTTGCAAACCCATTTCCCCACTTTCTTCCTCAAACCCATTTCTTCCCTAAACCCATTTCCCCACTTTCATCCTCAAACCCATTTCTTCCCTACACCCATTTCCCCACTTTCATTCTCAAACCCATTTCTTCTCTAAACCCACTTCCCCACTTTCATCCTCAAACCCATTTCTTTCCTAAACCCATTTCCCCACTTTCATCCTCAAACCCATTTCTT
>Ga0116231_10000698_pt1 | contig 62168 bp, 39 predicted proteins | sample S1TSphgellanicum_2_FD_89695 | JGI IMG/M metagenome (GOLD analysis project Ga0116231, IMG submission 89695) | Host-associated microbial communities from peat moss isolated from Minnesota, USA - S1T2_Fd - Sphagnum magellanicum MG | ecosystem: Host-associated > Plants > Peat moss > Unclassified...
AAAAAAAAAAAAAAGAGAAAAAAAAAAAAAAAAAAAAAAAAAAAAAAAAAAAAAAAAAAAAAAAAAAAAAAAAAAAAAAAAAAAACTTAAAAAAATATTTTTTTAAAACAGACCTCCTTTATTATTTTATGTATTAGTGTAAATTTACTATTTTATTGCATGTATATTTGAAATATGTTTTTAAATTCTCCGTACATGAAGTTCCATGAAAATTGCCTGATGTAAATACAATTATTTTATGTATATATAAACTTTATTTATTTATTTATTTATTTAAATTCTGGGTACATTTTCTTTGGTAGGATTTGATTTTATTTTATTTTATTTTATTTTATGTTAGGCAGTCTACAAATATTCTGCTGTTTTGGTTCAGCATCCAAAGATTTAATTGGTTTCAACTCATTAGAGATAGGTAGAGAGAGAATATTTGTCATACCGTAATAATACCTTGGCATCTTCAACCCTAATTAAATTATTTGTAGAAATGTTGAAATTTCAAAAAAAAAATTTTAAAAACTGAAAGACTTTTTTTATAAAAGAAATATAGAGAATATTCTTTTTTGACATGGCATCTTTAAATTCAATTAATTATTTGACAAACACATGTTGAAATTATCCTTATACTATAAATCAAATACATGAGTGAAAAGGAGGTTGTGAGAATGGGGCGGTTTTGATGTTAATGTTATGTTCAAACTTAAAGATTGCAACATTGCCAAACCAAAAAATAACAAACAATGAAACTTCAACATGTAACAACATGTTGTCGTTAGATTGTTGACCTGGTAATTGCAATGGCAATCTTATCACCAATGCTAAACTTAGTTAAGATAGAAATTAATGATATCTCCACCACCACCACCATCACCAAAATCTATGTATTATGAAGATTTTCTTGTTAACATTGTTATAACATATTGATCACAAAACTGAATTAATAATTATCACATTGTCTTTGCCATCATCTTTAATCTTATAACCATCACCTTTAAACATTGTTGCAGGTTGCCATTGCTACATGAAAATTGCATGTGTTATGCTGCTATTGTGCATTGTTGTCATTGTTACTCAATACATTAACATTGTTGATGTTCAACAAACACACAAAGTTGTTGCTCAACTACCATGTGAAATTGCTACTCGACAAACACATGTTACTAATGTTTAACAATGTATGCTATTAGTGGACAAAATAATGTTGTTGTTGGACAAATGAACACTACTATTGTTGATTGACAAACATTTGCCATGCTACTCATTGTTATGACATTGCAACAATCTAGCATCACAATTTTTGTTATATAAACCTATTTAGCAATAACAATTCTAAAAGTATGACAAGAATAACAATGCACAAAGATAGAATTCAATGGATAGGCCAAAAGGGAAAGGGAAATAGAAAATAGGTACATTGTGCCTACATAATCCCAATTAAAATCACAACAAAATGATTGCCTTAATTAATTAGTTGCAAAAAGAAAGAGCACATTGCTCTAAAACAAATCATTGATCCAAGACCCAACATGGTTCCTACATTCACATTGCACACAACAAGTAGATTGAGCATTTTCCATTTAAATCAAACCTATTAATGGCACCCATCGCAAAGCATAGGCAAGTGAGAATGAACATGAACTCTTTTGGTGCCTTGCATTAATGCAAATCTAAAGGAGGAGCACCAACAAATTTAACACCATGCTTGTTTAGCAAAACGGAATCAGAACATGGTTTTAACTTCAAAAAAGTTGTTTTGCACACCAATCCCACCCCCATTTCCAAAGCAACAAAATCTATGTTTATGACTACTTGTCCCCATTACAATTGCACAAAACACCTTAAGTTTTGAACAACAAACAATATTGTTAATATTGATTCAATACTTGCAACTTCAAAGCATGGTCCCTATTGCAACACCTTCAACAACCACAACACCTTTGATAGCCACTTTCACAATAGATTAATGTTCCACCTATTTACTACATGAAATCTTCAAACTCATCACAACTTTTTGGATGTTCATCATGAACAAAGGACGGCCTTTAGTGGCACCTAGCTTCCTTACTATCAAAAAATTAATCTTATATATTAATTCAGTAAGTCTGTCAGTCAGTCAGTGACAGTTATAACTGGTTCAGGTTCATCCACAACAAGTTCAGGCATCCAGTGGATGGATGGTGCGCCGGTGGGTGTTGAATCACTCTGGCCCAATGTGATCCGATGGAAACCGGTGTTCAGGCATCCAGTGGATGGATGGTGCGCCGGCGGGTGCTGAATCACTCTGGCCCAGTGTGATCCGATGGAAACCAGTGTTTAACAACCGGTTCCATATTTTAGTTCATTGATTTTTTGAGAACCATGAGAACGAATGGTAAGAACCACCTTTCTAATAACCCGCTAATGGTGGTTGGTTCCAGTGTTGGTTCCAGTTCTTTGAATTTTTTTCCCCATAATCAAAGAATCACCGGTTTTGGTTCTTTCAAAAGAAGAACTAGAGGTTTTACAAAAGAATCGGTAAAAAAGCGCAATGGTTCTTAGACTTTCTTTTTTTTTTCCTGAAAATTTGGGAATCGTGGTTATATAGCCACACCGATTGTTTGAAAATTTTAAAAAGCTTCAGTGTCGTGCTGTGCCTTGCAGGCATGGGTTACCATTAGTTAAATATGAAGGTGATAGGCAAAGAGATAAAATAATTATTAATGCCTACTAAAATGTTAGCAAAATATTTTTAATTCTAACTCTTAACCTAATGTTAACCAACTTTCACCCTTGATTTTTTGGGGGTACCTTTAGTTGTGAATGTACCATAAAATGTAAATTTTTAAATTGTTAGTGGTACCTATTGTCAATGATATTAATTATTTTGGCTAGGGGAGGAGGGCAATTGAAGTTTTTTTCAATTAAAATTTTTATTCATGAATTCAATTCAAACTAATTGGCAATCAAATCATATTCTCTTGATTTGATCAATGGTTTCATCTTGATTCTTGAAAAAATGCAATTATTTATCAAGTACATGAGTTTTTTAATTTGAACTTTTTTCTATTCTATTATTAGAAGTTGACATGAATGTGATCAATCAAGTTTATAAATACTACCCTTCTCTATTGCTTCAAATGTTTTGTGAGTTGAAAAGTGAATTTTCTTCACACTTGTATTCCTTGCAAATTGACACTTGTTTCTTAGGTGCAACCTATTTTATTGACAAAATTTGGGGTTGGGGGGAATTATTAGTTGGGTTTTACAATGGGGAAATTGTAGCATTTAAAAACTCTTGGGTTTTGTTGTTGACATTTGCAATGGGGTGGTTGGTTTTGTGAAGTTTTTGGCATAAGGTGGGACATGTATAGCTAGAGGTTGCTCATACCACTAGGTATTATCAATTTTGTTAACATGAACATCTTATTTGCATGGTCAAATTGTTGTACCTTACTTTGATATCAAGAGTTAGATATTCATCATTAACATTAAATGTTTTTTGGGTAAGGCCAATTGGCTTTAAAATATGATTCATCCATCAAATCCCTTATATGCATAGTGATTAGAAAATGTCCCTTATATGCATGCACAGTGGTGGAATTTTAATTCCAAAAATTGATTGCAAATGACAAATTTTCTTCTAGTTAGAGGAGGGAAGGAATGGTGGGGCCCTTGTTTGTGAACATATACATAAATAGGTGAACAAGGATTTGGAGTGTGAAACATATAACTCCAATAAATGTTATGCAACATTGAATTAAAGCACCCTTCGTGGGGTTGCTACATGTCATTATTGTTCTAAATGAAAATTTATGTTTATAAAAGATATTATGTTCCTTTGCCAATATGTTAATATTGGACTGTCATCATGTATCACATGAATATTCATGCATCAATTTTAATGTTAACTATGGTTTGAATTGGTGAAAAAAAACCTTGTTTCTTAAACATGGCGCCTTATCTACATTCATTTGTCATCAAGTTGAATTGCAATTTAAGTTTCAAAGTAATTTTTAGCATGAAGGTATTGTAGATTTAATTTAAGGTGTTGTAGGCCCAAGTGGATGCATAGTTCTTACTTTAAAACATGACCCAACGAAAAAACATTAGGCTAATGAATGACAAATTTAAAAACAAATGGGAAGACATTCAAGAGCTTGTTGTCCATTTCTATGGCACATGTATGGCTTCGTAAAAACATGTTTCAATTTTTTTGGTGTAAATGAAAGGCACTATACCCAACATAAAGACCTACCTTTTTTGTTCCTTTGTATTTTCAAGTCATTCCTTAACATGTATCTTACTTATTTGATTATTTTTTACTTATTTCTAACTTACTTCATTTTTACTATAATTTTTGAAACTTGAAAGGCCCAATAGCTTGTACTAGGCCTTTTGAATTTTGGAAGTTCCAATATGGCATGTACTAAACCATTTAAATTTTGAAAGTTTTAGTTTTTGATTCATCATTTCAAAAACAAAATAATGACAAGTCTTTACATAAGGGAAGTTCTATTATGCAAGCCTTTAGGATTTTTGACCACCCTTGACTTACCAACCTCGAGGATTTCAAATTCAGAAGGCCTACATAATAGGACCTTTTCTTATACATATTTTTTCCACCACTATTTGGGTCATGTTTTATTTTTTTGAAATTCTTAATTTGTTCTCATTTTCTCATGATATGCAACAAGTGCCTACTAGGTATCTTGAAAATTAAAAAAATGGAGCAAGTCTTTACACTTGATAAAACCTTTCACCATGAATTTTATTATAATAAAAGCATGTGCGACTTTGCCTTGCACATGCCCTTATGGGGATGGCCTTGAGCTATGTTCTTTGGGAAATACATGTTATAGTATAAATAATTCATCATCCTTCTACATACGACATTTGATTACACTATGAGTGTTTTTGTTAGTTTGTCAATTTTAGCAATTGAAAACCACTAAGCACTTTATTTTTGTAATTTACTAAACAAATTTCCTATATGAAGAAAATTTCCATTGAAATATACTTGTAAACACCTAGGTCAGTAGTAGCATTTACATTTGAAACAAATAATAAAACAAGATAGAAACAAATTTTTGGTGTTGTTTTTATACCTTACATCCTCTAATTATAGTGGAGTAGATCTATGATGTTACTTTCATTGTGAGTGTGTAGAGAAATTGTGGATGTGATGATAAATACGAAAGTAATTTAACATCATCATAAAGTGTACATATTAGGCCTATAAAATATAATTGCATTATCATGAAAGAAAATGAGAATGAAAAATAAATTATGGTAGCAACACAATAGCCATGTATTTTCATGCAATGCAAGTATAATCATAAAAGAAATTGTGATGTTACCTAATAAAATATTTTATATATTTGCAAGTTGTTTGCAAGAATAACTCTTTAAAAAAATCAAGTGGGAAAGGGTGTGAGCTTTGATGTGAAATGGAGAAGACCAACCTTGCAAAAGACTTACAACAATAGGTAACAACATTAGATAACTTTCCTTTTTTTTTTTTTTTTAATAAAAAATTTTAAAAAAATTTAAAAAAATAAGTAAAAAAATTAGATAATTTTTTTTTTTTTTTTTTTTTTAATCCAAAGATTTGAATGAAATGTTTTCAATTTATTAACTTTTTAATGCTAAAATAGTGTAAATTTCATATTAGGTACATAACACAAAGATGTACCTTTGTCACTTCTTTCTTGCCAAACATTTAAAAGAGGTTATGTTTGATGAAGTAATTACACTTAACAGTTGGGTTACCCTTGTCAATGATTCTTCCATAACAATGTTAATTAACACTTCAACAACATCTTCATTGTAATGTGTGTTGTTGAAATCAATTACAACTGCATCTGCATTAATGTTAAACAATGTATTTTTCATGTTTTCTAGCATAACTTATCTTTAAAAGTCCTTTTCAAATGAACTCAATAATCTTGTTTACTTCCACCCCTTGGTCACCATTTTTAATTTGGTTGTAACATGTAGCCATGTTGAATGCAACCAACCACATATATTGGGTTTAAAGGTAGACATTGTCAAATCTATGTGAATATATTTGTTGGCATTGAGTTGGGTTGTGATAACATCCAATATATACTTGTTGAATTCTTAGCAAAATGCATGTTTTAATGGACGCTGAAATATCACATTTATTGGTTGGTAAATGTTTGTGCAATTAACTAGGATGTAGATAATGTGAATTATGGGATGAATATGTTTCATTTAATCTTGAAAATCTTTCCTAATGTGGACATTCCAATAATCAATGAACCAAATCATCTCTTGATTTGTTGGAAGGTGTAAGAGCTCAATTTGTGAATCCCTATAGGTTGATAGAATAATGTTCACAAACTCTTTGCAAGTCTCTAAATGTTACAGATGCAAATGCCATGGAATTCATTGATTTGAGTGTTAATCCATGACTTGTAATAAACTTCTACCTAATTTTTTGTTTAATTTCAATTCACTCTTAATTAACTTCTTGTTAAGTTTTAATTCACTTCTTGTTAACTTGAAATTGATGTTAAATTAAATCCTAGTTTATTTTTAGTTAACTTTTAGTCTAATTCTAGTTAATTTTTAGTTCACTTTTAATTAATTCATAGTTCATTTTCAGTTCACTTCCAATAAACCCTTTAATTCACTTTAATTAACTCTTAGTTCACTTCCAATGAATTTTTAGTTAATTTTCAGTTCATTCTTAATTAAATTTAAATTCACTATTAGTTGAATTTTAGTTCATTCTTAGTTGAGGATTAATTCACTCATAATTCACATATGAGTGCACATGGGTCACATGTAGATTGGAAGTTTTTTGAAATTTTTTTTGAGTTAAGTGCGCAATGGGTATACATAGAAGTATAATTCCCCATTATCTTTAGCCTATTCAACACTAGTTTTGGGTACGTTTTCTTGTCATAACCTTGTTTTGTTTCTTATTTGCAATAAAAGCTTGTTGGATTCTTGTTCGCATGTGTCATGTTATTGTTTCATGATTTGGAACTAGGTTTACTCATGTTTTTGTTTTGGTTAGAAAATCTTTTAAACTTGGTAATTTTCGTGCCCATGACACCAAGGTAGACCAATGATTGTGGCTAAAGGTGAAATGTCAGCTAAAATTAACACATGCAGTTCAACCAATATTCAATGATGGTAGGTTATGTGATGTGGTCCGTTAGAAAATCACTTGGAATGGTAAACATTGGCCATTAGCGGTTGAAGATATTGCCATAATAACTTAGTGCTTATATTTTATACCACGGACCTTCACATGTTGAAAACCTTTTATCTCCCATTTCCTAATGCCACCTTTAAAAACAATGTGTATTCCAATTTGGTATGTGTTCACAACTATTTTTAAGGGATGTTGTGAACCATAACCAAGTAAACACATTGTTGTGCCATAGCTTTCCCTTACAACTAACAGTCTTTCGATAATTTACCAACTGCTATAATAGAAATATGATATGTCCAATTGAGTTGGTTTTTTATGAAACTATTTGTCAATGCATAAGAAACATGAAATGTAGTCATGTGAGTTTTCTCAAGAAGATGAGGTGTTCATTTGAAGATAATTGTTTTCATTAAAAACTAAATGCAAACAACAAACAAAGGTTGTCATGTTGCCCTATGCTTCTTCAACAACTTGTAGATTTCCTATTTAAAAATAGGGTGTGCATCCAAGATAGGAGAAGGTTGTATAGATTTGGCAAAAGTAATGCCAAGCTCTACGTGGTGCTTGCAATTCTCCTTGATTTTTCCATTAGGATGGAACTACTCAACTAGAAAACCCCTTGATAAATGATCATAGACACCATCTACCTTTCCTCGCTTTCTATATGCCCCCTTCAAGTATTTCAAAGCACTAGAAATGTTTTGGTGTTGTTTCATAATAACATAAATAGGTGGCCAAAGGGAAAAGGTGAACCAATTTGTGTAAGGACCCTTAACCTTCTTGGTTGATGGAGTTGATTTGATCTTTGGCTTAAACAAGACCACAAGACCACTTATGTATCCTTCCTAGGCCTCCCCACCAATCACTTGAAAATCTCCTTTTCTTGATTGTGTTCGAATGTCTCACTCAACCTTGCAAATTATCTCTTTCTATTAATCTCCATTTTCTCTTGTTGATGCAAATGATAATTCCACAATCTAAACATTGTTATTTCTTGGCCATTGCACAAATTTCATGCAAGCAATAATTTATTAAAAAGAACATAAAAATGCAAAAAAAAAAGAGACAAGAAATATCACACTAAGTAAGAAATTAAAGTTAAATAATTAGGGTTTTTAAAATGCAAGCTGCCACAAACAAATGAAAATTGTTAATTTTTTTCCTAAATAAGATTAAGGCAAATACTTAAGGTGTATAAAGACAAGCCATCATGAACTCATGAAAATAGTTGAAATTGACACACGTGGAGGAAAAAATTGATGCACACAAATGAAATTTAAAATTTTTGCCAAATAATCATTTTTTGGTTAAAAATTGTCAAAATTTCAAATATTATTTTTTTGAACATTGAACCTTACTTTTCCACAAAAAAAAAAGATATTTGACATAAAAGTGCCGAACCTACTATTTTGGTATGGTAAATGTCGAACTTGCTATTGTGGTACGATAATGTTGTGAAGGTATTTGGTTTGAAGAGTGAAAATCAAAGGTTCAAGTCAAGATATGTATGTAAAAACATCGACTTTTTAAAAAACTTAATAAGTAGACTAAACTTTATAATTTGAATATTAATTTGAATTAGTTGTTCAACTCTATCGTTATATAAACCCATGTTTTAATTTGTTGTAAAATTTTGTATGCACATAATCTTTAGCATTGAAGAATGTGGAGTGTGTACATGGAATGAACCTGGTTCAAAAACTTGGTCTAGAGGTTCTTGAATTTGAAAACAAATTGATAAAATAGGAACCAAAGGGTTCAAACCCGGGTCAAACCCCTACCCGGAGAACCTCACTTAAATTTTAAAAATGTCAAAACCGAACCGGAGGTTCTCTCAAAATGGGGGAACCGCACAACACTGGACGGGACGGGTGTTCTTAGCCCGGCCCGTCCCCGAACACGGACGGTATGGCGCCAAAGAAGAGCCGCGTAACGCCGCGCGTCGCCCTTCGCTTCTCTTCTCGCGCTCTCTCTCGTGCGCGCGCATTTCCGCCTCTTTTTCTCCTTACCCGAGGAGATCCGCGGCCTTCTACTTGTGTTATTTCTGCTGGCATTTCGCTTTTTCTTTGCTCTTCATTTGTTGCTCACGCTTTGCCTGCCTCAATCTGTACCCTAATTTCTCCAATCCATTTGCAACTAGTTGGTAGTTTGTTGTTTATTTGCTCTGCGTCAAAGTCGCTGATGACGGTCTGGTGAAGCTTGCGTGCCCCGGAAGACAGAAACAGAAGTCGGGAGATCAGAAGAAGCAGAAGACTCAAACATGGGCATCAAGGTTATGTATCGTTTCCTCGCTATGACATTTTGCTTGCTCATTGAATCTGTATGGTGTTTCTTTGGCTTGTTTAGTGCTGCTTTTGTTCAGATTACATTAAAACAACACGGCAGCCTAGTTGTGTTCTTGTCTGCAGCAGCAGCAGACGGGACGACATTCATTCGCGTAGTAAGCCATGTTCCATGTTTTGATTTTAGGGCTAATGTCTTCTTCTTTTGGTGGTGTTGTACAGGGTTTGACAAAATTGCTGGCAGACAATGCACCGGGTGCAATGAAGGAGCAGAAATTCGAGAGTTACTTTGGTCGCCGCATTGCTATAGATGCCAGCATGAGCATTTACCAATTCCTGGTAAGGCAGAATATATGTGGGCTGGCTGGCTGCTTTGTTGCTTCTTGTCTCAGTAAGGAAAAGCAAGCATTGAGAAAAAAATTCTAGACTGTAGGGCTCATGACCAAAGTCAAGGCACGTTTCTTTACACGCTGCAGATCCTGTGTAGCATGTGTAACTAGGGTTATTTGTTTTTTTGCAGATAGTTGTGGGGCGCACAGGGAATGAGATGCTTACCAATGAGGCAGGAGAGGTTACAAGGTCAGTGTCAATACTTGACATGGTTTCTGGACTCCCTGCACAAAATGCAGCAGTTGCATGTGGTTGTTGGAAGCTCATTGTGCAAGGAGAGTTGACAGTGTGACCATTTGTTGGTTGGTTGTAGCCATTTGCAAGGCATGTTCAACCGAACTATTCGAGTACTAGAGGCCGGAATGAAGCCTGTGTATGTACCACTCTGTGAGCAGTTGCTGTAACCTGTTCCCACCTGCAATGATAATGATATCAGAGGAGGCATTTGCTTTGTTTGCTACATATTCTGTTTGTACCTATTCAAAGGTGAAGCATGTGTGAGGCTGAAGACTTGTCAAATCCTGGTATGTGTGTGCTTGTTCCAGATATGTGTTTGATGGCAAACCTCCAGACCTGAAGAAGGGAGAGCTTGCAAAACGGTAATTTCCCTGGGGAATGAGCTAATTGTAAGCGAGAATGCAAGAGTAAATGCTTACTTTTTTCCCCATTCTCTTCCACCTTCAACTGAGATTATTGTGCAATGCAAACTCTCTGTATAGGGAGAGTTTCCCATTGCTATTTTGATAACAATGTCATGTGCCTCATAAGTGTTTTCCCATTCAGGTATGCAAAGCGTGAGGATGCATCAGAGGAGCTCACTACAGCTATGGAGGTATGATTTATGGTTGTGACAGGAAGTGACAATTGCTGATGGATCAATTGTAAGGATCCTGATTTGGAAACTATGCATCTAGCTTGTTTCAGTAGCTGAGCTTCTCTGTTTTGTTTTGGTTGGCTTGATGCAGGGTGGAGAGAAAGCTGATATTGAGAAATACAGCAAAAGGACAGTGAAGGTATGTTTGGAGCCACTGCTTCTGATGCTTGTGATAAATCAGTCCAAAGGTAACTCGATATTTAGCACTGCAGTGGAAGCTTTTGGGGTTTGCTTGGTCATCTTCTGTAAAAAAATTTCCTGAATAGCCCTCTGGTCATTAGGTTTATGGGATACTGGAAGAAATTTTGCATGCATGTGCATGAAGAACTTTCATATATGTGTATATTGAAAGGAACTGTCATGGATACAGGTAACAAAGCAGCATAATGAGGATTGCCGGAAGCTGCTGCGACTCATGGGTGTTCCTGTTGTGGAGGTTTGTGTCATTTCACAGTCTATTTAGATGCTTATCTCTTCTACGGCAGATCCATGGCTCACGTGTGCAACTTTGTGAGACCTAAGATGTTAATGGCGTTTGAACGGTCTGGATGGTTGAGCAGGCTCCCTCTGAAGCAGAAGCAGAATGTGCTGCACTATGCAAGGCTGACAAGGTGGGTGTCTCACAGACTTTTTTCTGGTCTCCACCTGGCAGGTGTCTGTTCCCCATAAGTGTTATATGGTTGCTTGGATCAGTTATGACAAGCACCAAAGTGATGGGGAACTTGGAGCAATGATGCAGGTTTATGCAGTGGCATCAGAGGACATGGACTCACTCACATTTGGATCTACTCGATTCTTACGACACTTAATGGAACCAACATCACGCAAAATACCTGTAATGGAGTTTGAAATTGCCAAGGTAACTGAATGAACTGTTACAACTGCACAATGATGTTGTTCATGTTGGAGGACAAGATTAATCTGTCTTATGACTGCTTTTGTGATTGGGGTTCTCAGGTGTTGCAGGAGCTGAATCTGACCATGGATCAATTTGTTGATCTGTGCATCCTATGTGGTTGTGACTATTGTGACACTATTCGAGGTGGATGCTTCAGCTCCTGGAGGCCGCCTTCTCATACATTTCATTTTAGAGTCCAGCATCAGAATCTGGCAGGCACCCAAACAGTAGGGAGTTGACCATAGTTGATTGAAAGAAGCATTTATGGCTGTATTAGAGCATATTGCAAGGAGATGCAGGGAAAAAAACACAATTGATACATACTGTGGAGGAATAACACTTATCATCCTGGAGTAACCTTTAACTATTAATTGTAGCCATCTGAGAACAGTATCTGAACACAGCAGCCAAGTAAACTTGCAGATGTGGGTTATCACAGGTATTGGTGCACAAACAGCACTGAAATTGATTCGGCTTCATGGATCTTTGGAGGCTGTATTGGAGAACTTAAACAAAGACAGGTACATCTGTGTCTCTTGTTTATCACTATAGGTATTTTTTTCAATGCTTGAGATTATTTGAACCACTACAAGCCTGCTTGTGCAGTTGTTCTCTGCAAATTTCTTGTCATGTAAAGAGATGCCCTGGGGTTGGAACAGATATCAAATCCCAGATCCATGGCCGTATCAGGAGGCCCGACGGCTCTTCAAAGAACCAGTGGTGACACCAACTGAGGAACTCCCTGAATTCAAATGGAATGCACCTGATGAGGAGGTTTTTCTCTTACTTTAACTGTTACAATGTTCCATGCCAGTTGGGTCTGACATGTTTCTTCTTTAAGCGTTGACAGCATCAGCAATTTTCAAGGTTATCTTAAGCTCCATGCCCTCATCAGTCCATGTAGGTGATCATACTGTTGTCACTTATGGGGAACGATGTAATGTGGGCCTCATGTAGGGGTTGCAGAAGTTCCTTGTTGAAGAGAATGGCTTCAACAACGACCGGATCATGAAGGTTGGATACTTGACTCAGCCTTTCTGTATTGCTTTTGTTGCATTGGCAGAACAAGCAAACTGAGTGATCTGCATATTGCATGCAGGCAATTGCAAAAATAAAAGTTGCAAAGAACAAGTCTTCACAAGGAAGGTATGCTTCTAACAACTGGTGCTTCTAACAGTTCTTGATATTTCTCAAAGGAATCAGAATTACTTAGCAATGAGGATGGATATGCCTTTAACAAAGGAATATCAAACTGAACCTTTTTGTGAGCTACAGCAATTTATTGTAGGAGCTATGGCAAAGGTCAAGATACTAACCATCAATGGCTATGCTTTCATTTGTGATTTTCCAGGCTAGAGTCATTCTTTGGTGGGGTTGTTGCATCATCCCCCAAGAGGAAGGTATGTAATATTCGTAGTGCTGATATTCTACTGAAGGCATTTGAAACTAGATAACCCATGGTGTTGTGTGGTGACTTGATGAAAGTTTGATTGCATTGTTTGATGGAATTTGCAGGAGGCACCTGCTGTATCAGCACCAGCTGGTAAGCAGACAAAAACTGCTCCAAAGAAAGCACCTGCAAAGGCCAAAGCTCCTGTTAAGAAAGGTAAAAACAAATGAGTTTGTGAGCTTGCATACTCATCCAAGAAAATAAAGCTTGGGGGGTCCATTGCCAAAATGTAGGCCAAGCAGGGACGGTGACAACTCGACTGGAAGTCATGCAGGCAAAGAGAGGAGGAATGCCAGTATCCATATATACCAGTCAACATGGCATGCCAATCAAGAGGGACATGGTGATTTCCTACTGCAGGAATTTTGCATGCTTTCGGATCTGATAATATCACTGGTCCATTCAATATCTTCTGTGATTTGTCCAGAGCCCTTGTTTACGAGCAGGTCAAATTTCAGAAATAGCTTACTGTTGGTTGTGATGGCTTCTTCTGAAGCACTCTGTAGGGAATGCAAGGTTACAGTTTAGACACAATGGTGAAGTATCTCATGCTGTGGTCACAAGACCCCCTCATTTTTGGAAGCTTTCTATCTGGGTATAGAGTGTGATGGTCACTGTTAATTATCTCACATGGCTATGAGACCAATTCTCTTCTTTGGAAACTTCATCAGCTGTAGATGTGAAGGTCATCGAGGTCTTGAATGGGAAGTTTTCCTGATGCAACTTGCAAGACACAGTGATGTAAATTCATGCTTCGTACAGGAGTACGGTTTTGTTTTGACATTTGGTAATGACCTAACTGTGAACTATGTATGTAGGCATAACATCCCTGCCACTTTCAAGGAGTAGGTGTAAGATCACTCCTCTTTTCTAGTTTAAGATACCGATATATTGGTTTATCACAAATACTAAAAATATATATCTCAATATCTATCTCGAGTGTCAAAGGGTTGCTATTATGTCATTCTGTTTTATGTGTGCATTGTCAACTAGCAGATGCTTTTAATTTTGCATGGTTTTCCTGTATGAAATTTTCACATTGCTTCTATGTAGCTAGCAATTTGTTCAGTAAGGTCAGTCGCATAGATGATTGTTGGCATGGGTACGAATTCAATACTCAAAATTGATGAAAAATATTTTGAAAAACAGCAAGAACCAAAGAGAATGAACTATTTTTCCAAACATGACAATTTTTTTCAACCGTCAGCCACTAACACATTCAAGAAAAATTAGAAATACATACAACAAGAAACTAAGTGTCGCTTTAGACAATGGTCCAAGGACCAAAAGCCCAAGGACCAATTTGGAGTAAATTGAACCTTGAATTGGACCCTTCTTCACATTAATTTTTTTTATTCCTTAGGCACAATGAATGTGTCTAAAGGCTTGGGGTCTAATTTGAGGGTCCAATTGGCATGTGAGAGGATTAGGTTAACTTTTGGTATTTTATTTTATTTTATTTACTTTCTCTCAAGGTTTTTTATTTTTTGTTTATTTTCTTCTTTTTTATTCTTACTCCACACAATGGATGGGTGTAGGCACAAGATATCACAACTGTCTTCTCCTTCGATGCTCTTTTTTTGGAACGGCAACTAGTTTAGGCATTTCTTGTAAATTCAAGTCCCCTTCCACTTGTGAAAATTGGCATTTCAACTCTTCACTTTCTACCCCACCTTTTGATTCATCTTCATTTCATGCAATTGGAAAGGCTGAAATGCTCTCCTTCTAGCAATCAGCTTGTAGGATTCACGAAACTAACCATGTCAACTGTAGCATTGATCAAAAATGGAGGAGCTGCAACAATATCTTCAATCCATAGCATGTCTTCCATTGGCACAAAATTTGAGCAAAAAGGATAAAAGAAACAGTGAAAAAAAAGCAAAAAACAAAGAAATGAACAACCTTGGACCCTAGCTTACACTTTATTCTCCAAACCATGAGCTTTCTTTTAAGCTTTTTTTTTTGTCCGGACCAATTGGTTTTCTCTTCAAAATGATGCCATGTAAGCTAAATCACAATTCGATTTGTCTTGGTCCTTAACCCTTGTTTAAAGGCCTTGGGACCAATTTAAGGCTCTTAACCAATAGAAATGCTTGATTCCAATGGACCCTACTGCTTGGACCCTTGTCTAAAGAGGGCCTAAGATGCCAACTAATTTCATTGCATACATCCCACACCTTGAACCCTTTGCACCCCTACCATGGCAACCTTTTTGCCATATGGGCAACAAATTCCATTTTAGCCCCTCCACCACATAGGCACCACATCATGAATGTTATGTCAAACCATCTACCACGTAGGCACCATGTTGATGCCATGTTAGCACCATGTCACATGCCACAGTGGACCTCCACACCATTGCACCTTACAAGCCCGCATCTTGCACATGCACACTCACACACCCCAGTTGACTTAGCGATCTTTTTGTGTCATATGTGACAGAAGGAGGGAGGGGTTAAGATGGCATTGAAACAACAAATATAATCTAACAAAAAGTACTTTGTATTCCATACATGGGTCCAAGCCAATTTGGGTTGTGAATTTTATGTACAAAAACAAATCCTAACTAAATTGAAATACCTAATTTTATTTGCATGTTCCAACTTTCACATTAAATTGTTGTTGCATCAGCTTTTGGATTTGGTGTTGCTACCTCACTTGGGGCAACTTCTTCTATTAAGACGACTTCCTACTCCTCACCCACAAGGTTGGAAGGTTTGAGCTAACTTCATAACATTTTTTTGTGTGTTTGCATGGTGCCATAACAACCCTAAACAAAAGAAGAAGATGATCAATGTTGGAACAAAAATATATAAACAAGATGGTGTTTTAATAACACACATCCTGGGGTGCATGTTTTTCTAGTTTTGGTTTCCACACAAAGTTCTTAAATTTTTTATTTTTGGTCATTGGTTCCACACAAAGTTTTTTGGTTTCAAGTTTACACACAAGCTTTTTTGGGTTTTGGTTTCAAGTTTAAAGTTTTTAGGGTAAGTTTTCTTGGTTATGGTTTCTAGGTAAGCTTTCTAATTCTAGTTTCTAGGGGAAGAGGTTCTAGTTTCCTTTTTGGGTTATGTGTGGTCACATCTAAGGTAAGCACAAAACTTTTCTAGTTCTAATTTCCAAGGTAAAAGGTTCTAGTTTCCTTTTTTAGTTCTAATTTCCACACACCCAAGTTTTGAATTTTTGTTAAAAGGTTTTGGTTTTTGGTAAGCTTTTTGGTTCTAGTTTCTAGGGTAAGAGGATCTAGTTCTAGTTCGCACATGGAGGTTTGGGTTTCCACAATAAAAGCACATACACACATTTCCAAGGGGTTTCCAAAGAAAGAACCCACACCCCTAAAGGTTTCCAAAGAAAAAACACACACACATTGATTTTCAGGGGTTTCCAAGGTAAGAACACACACATATAAAGGTTCTAAGGGGGTTTCCAAAGTCACATTCATTTCCAAGGAGTACACACACCTAAAAAAATATTATAGGATAAGAAAACGCACTTTGATTTTCAAGGGTACACACTCATATAGGTTTCCAATGGTACACATACACATTTCTAAAATTGTTTTGGAACTTTAGAAAAAACAAAACAAGAAAAATAAAAGTTCACATTATTATTGGTGATGGTGATGATTAAGGGAATTCTAGAGATGTTAACATTGAGTTTGTAGTATGCATCCACATTTTCAACCCTAATAGATTGTGTCTGAACTTATGATTGAGATGAATTCATGATGTTGCAACATATTGTAACATTGATGGAGGAAACAAAGGGTGACTTGATCTTTTTATTGAAGGATATTGATGAGTCTATCAAAGAAGTTATACACATCATCTTTAAAGCTAGTGCACCTTTTAGCGAATAAGCTGACAATTCCATCTTCAATATCTTATGAAGTACATGAACAAATATTCCATTTTTAAAAAAAAGTTATGTTGAATTTAATTTTCTCTTATATATTTATGTTCTCTCTTCTTTTTAATCTTTTTTGGGGTTTTCCAATCTTTCCACCTTTCTAATGTTGCTATATTTTCTTGGGGTTTTTGGTCTTCTCTTTCTCTTTTAAGTTTTGTTTGAAATAATTAACATCATGATTACATTTTTTTATGATTGTTAATCTTGTGATAAATTTGGTATTTTGGTAACATTAACCTACACCTTTTGCAATGAATTGACAAAGTTAATACGGTTATTGTGGAGGTGGTCATTACCATACATGTTGAAAGTTCATTAGTATGTGTGAGTTTTGCTATCATTCAAAACCTTTTTTCAATTTTGTTTTGTGCTTTGGTTTTTTCTTTCCTTTAGGTTGGAATTTCCTCGTTTTCATGCTTTTTGATTGTTGATGGTTTTTTTAAAAATCTAAAATGTTAATAATCTTATTATAGGGTGAGCTCTCAAATTTTTTGTGGTTTAGTAAAATTATATGCATTGAAAAAATTTCAATATTTATGAAATGTATGGATTGGTGGTTGGTTTTTTAAAAAAATGCATCTACATGTTTTCTCTTCACATTTCTTGGCCTCAAGCTTCTAAGCTACTAGTGAAGAGAAGAAAACCTTTTGAGGTATTGAAGGAAAATACACCATGACATTCCTAGGGAGCTTCAAAATAGTTCAAAGACCAATCTTATGCATATGAAGCAAAGCCAAGATAGAAATCTTAAAATCCTCACCCATAAAAATAGGTTTAATGGGGTTTTAATTAAAGATTCTTCCGTGTATGAAAGGATTCAAAAAATTCAATCAATTACAAAGTGTGCCCCCGAAAAACAAATTCGTGTGAAAGAAGCTTATCATGAAACTAGTAACCAACTCTTCAACCTTCCATTGTTGAAAAAGATTGAAAATTCCCACCTTAATGGCCTTAGAAAGTCTTTTCCCAGTCACAAGTGCGAAATGAGAGTGCCACAAAGATGTTACAACAAAGTGTTGTACTTGTGACAAGAGAAACAAAACATGTTGACTCCTTTTCTTCCTCACCTAAAGCAACACTTCCTTTCCTTTTCATGTTCTTGCCTATGAAGTTCCCATGCACTTTCTTTACTCCCAAGCCTTTTCTTCTATGACAAAACATGTTGGCTCCTTTTCTTCCTCGCACTAAACAAGAACTCATTTCCTTCTCATGTTCTCCCTTATGATTCCCACATTTTTTCTCTAGCCTTAGCCCTTCCCTTCATATTTTTTTAGTCTTCTTCTCTTTTTCAACATATGCTCTTAAACCCTCTCTAAATGCCTATGGCCTCTCTCTCAAGATCCAATGTGCGAAGGTCACACAAGACTATTCAAATGTGTTTTTACCAATAACACACCTGACAAAAATGTTGCATTATTTTACATCCACACAATCTATTTTTGTGGATGGAAAACCAGAAGGCCTATGGGCACAATCGTGATTCATCAATCCTTCTCAATGGGAAACCAAATGGGTACTAAGTAGGAGTAGCCATAATGAACTAGCACCCACTAGCGCACCATCTAGTGGATGTTTGTTATTACTCAATTGTGGATGAAACTCAATTGTATTGATATTTGGTTTCATCTTGGTAACCAATTCTATAGGTCTGAATTAATTCTAAATATTAAACATATCCCATGCTTAGCTTAAATCAAGGTCTTTGAGTTCAAATCTAACATTCTTTGGGCTTATTATGGCAAATAAAAAACATCATTCCAAAAGGCTACTAATGTGGGTGATGGTTCATCGTGCCCTCTATTTCTAACTTTCATAAAACGGTGGATGAATGAGTATAATGAAGACCAAAGTTGGGTCCAACAAAATGAATGATTAAAGATATGTTCAACAAAATATGTAACTATTGATACTTCAAGTTAATTATACAACTTGGCCACAAGTCGACTAGGAGTTGAGTTGTCATTTCTCAACTTTCAACACTCATAACCAAGTTTTAAACCAAAATGTTCTATTACCTTATTCATGGAATTTAATGGCAAATTCAAGGGTTGAATCTCCGCACATGGTTGAGTGTAATTTTTTGGCCCCTACCCATTTTAGGTAATATTTTTAAATATTGGAAATGCAACTCAATTTTTGTCAAAGTTATTGAAAAGAAAGATTGATAAAAGCTACATAGCTTAGACCACATATGTTTGAAAAACTTTCTCCTTACACTCTATGTATTAACATGTTTAAAGAAGAAGGCTTGGTATCATGGCAACATTGGAATTCATCAATTTGATTGTTAGTCATAGTATGCAACCTACAATTTTTGATGTTCTATGAAATGTTTCATGTCATGTATAGGTGGTTGGACATATCATAGTACCTCTTTAAGTTTGGCAATAATTTATTTATTTTGGAAATGTCAAAAAAAAATTTATTTGTTTAAAATGTCAAAAATTTTAAAAATTACAAAGGAGAGAAAATTACAAAAATGGTGGAAACCTAAAAGCTTATTGCTTTAAGTTGATCCACCATTATAAAAAAATATTCAAAATTGGCAACATTAATCTCTCCTATAATTTGGTGAAACATTATGTCTCCTCATTTTTGTGAAAAGAAACAACAAACATTGTTGTAAAAGGTCTCAATTCTCATTTTGTTACAAGTTCAAATTTTAGAAAACTTGCCAAAGAAATTGGTTATATATCTTTTTTCTGAAATTTCATAAGTTATTACTTTTTACTATTGAAGTGAATTTTTTAAAATAGAAGAATTATTCAACAGTAAAGTGCCAAACCTAAAATGGTTTTATAATATTACATAATTAAGGAGGCAAACCCAATTTTGGTTTAAAATTGAATGTATTATCCTAGATCGTAACAAAAAATAATCACAAAATATGTTTATGTGGAAAGAAGAAAAAAATGAAGCTAGTTAAATTTTCTTTTGAGTTTTGGTTTACAAGTTGGTAGACAACTTAGGAATGTATTGAGTGAAACCAAAGTAAACTAGATGACTCACTATTTTGTATCAAAAAAATTACAAGTATCCATTAAAAAACATTGATGTATGACAAATAAAAATATTATTTATACAATGAGTAATATGATGATAATCTTTCACTTTATGATTATAATGTTGAAAGACCCCATTTTGAAAGTAGATTTATAGAAAATTGCATCTATTTTTGTGAGATGTCCAATACAAAATGGGTTGCAAATAGATAAAATGTGAATTTTAAAAATGAAATCAAGTTGATGAAGATATAGAAGATATTTATGTATTGCAAAATGATGCATGTTTAATCATAATATATCAAATTCAATGTGAAGTAAGTTTGAACACCATATTGACTATATATTTTCAAACATACTTTTAATCTACTTTTATGATACCAAAGTTGTTCAAATTTAGTATGTAATTTACTAAAAACTAAATGCAATGACATACATTTTCATATTTTTACTTTAAGATATTTTGAACCTACTTTCTTGTGTTTATAGTAAAAAATTGAATCATTTAAAAAATGTATTTAAACAAATTATGTTTTTCGTCTACTTTAATTTGTTGACACCCTATTAACCAATGTGTGTGAAACACATCAACCCAATCTTGGGCTAGCCAGTAGAGTTTGTATAAATGCAATTTGACTATATTTCTCCCAAATAACAAGTTGAGTTTCTTTACTTTGTGGAATAAAACCTTCCAAGGAAGCTTTTAACCTTATCAAGTTATTACACATGGGGAAGGGAAATTGGGGATTCAAATGACCTAAAATTGACAAGTTCATTTTTAAATTTTTGGTTGGGAAACGAACAAAGAACCTCCTATGCTAAAGATAACCATAAAGTTGGTCCACCTAAATGGCAATTCACCTTTGCTTTTTCAAATGGTGTTCAAATTTCAAGGTGTATTTCTTCCTTGGGCCCACTTGAGGTAACAAAATTGTAAGGGAATAACTTAGGAATGGGGAATTTTCAAAATAAATACCCACTTGAAACCTAGCCAAATTAGAGGTTCTATTTTGTGGATGTTATGATCAAAGGGCATTACTTGGTGTAAAGATTGGCCATGTTTTCTTTATGAAAACACCTAGAAGATGTAATATGGAACAGATGTAAAAACAACAAGATGTAAGGTTGGCAACAAAAATATTTTGACACTTTTCATTTTTCTAGTGTAAGAACCATTTCAAATATGTCCTTAATACATAGATATGGATATATAGACCAATTAATTTAATGCTTCTCATTTCTATGTTAGAAACATATGTCCATTTTTGAGTACTTTGGTAGGACAATTTTTACTTGCACAATTCAAAATTGCTAGTTTGGTCCAATGTTAGGGATGTCACTTTGAATTCACATACTACCTTACTACCTTAGCAAATTCAACAATGGGTTTGTTGACTAATTGCAATGAAAATTTTGGGTTAGAATTTTATGACAAAATCAAAAAAACACTTTGAAGTAAATCATGACATACATGATTTGGAGTTAAAAGTGATTGTGACATTATTGTATACTTCTTATCAAACTCATTGTAAAGTATCATTAACTTTTCACCATTTATGACAATAACCTCTTACATTCCATCACAAATATCTTAAGAAAAAACCTACTTAAGGATTGTCGAACAAGAACCACTACGAGAATTAGAAGACTTAAACAACATCTTGCATCGTGGAATGTGAATAAGAACCAAAAGAAAAAAAAACCTAGTCATTTATCCTTCCCAAATATTGTTCTCTTAGATGATTAAAATTGACTTGGTTGAAAGTGTTATTTTAATGAATCTTTGGCATTGCAATTAGAATCACAATTTAATGTTATTTTCATCCCAAAATTGTTCTTAAAGCAAAATGTTGCCCCTAAAGCCTATGCAATGGAAAAGGTATACAAAACTAAATGTCACATCTTAATAATCATTATGACAAACCATATTTTAAGTATTCATAAAAACATGGGCTAGTTGAGAGCTTTGCATGGTTGATGAGAATTTGATTTTGTCTTATAATTGTGTACCTTTTCGTTGGATTTGAATTATGTAAACCATTTATGATAACTTGATACATGTGGTTGCTTTTTAGTACTTGGAAATAATGGGTCAAGCATGTAGCCTTGCAAATCCCAAATGCATGAAAAGCTTGTCTCATGTTTGGCTTGTCAAATGCCTAATGACACCACCAAAGTTTTGGCACTGCTTAGAGAATTTTAATGATTTTGTCTTTCATTCTCTTTTGTGCATTTGAGTGCAAATCCTTCCAATTTTCATGTTGACTATGGTCTTGTCCAATATACGCACCCAACTTGATGATTGTCAATGATCCATGTGACAAACAAATCCCCAACTAATCATGTTGAATAAAAATTACATATGATTTGTAAACACATGTAAAAGGATGTTGGAAATAGACAAATCACAATGCTTCATGTGTGAAACATGTACTACGCATGTTGTTTGAATGACTACCAAAGCCAAAGGCGTTCAATGTTATCAATATAACCAAAGCATCTCCAAAGCCCACTTGTTTTTGTTGGCCTCAGATCATCAATTTGATCATGTGATAACCCTTGGGAAAGACAACTATCAATTTGCATCATCTTTTGCAAAGCACCCAAATTCCAATAGGGTATGAAAAATATTGGCTTTCTATAGTGACACTTTGAATGGCAATGTAAGACCCCAAATCTTGATGATTTGAAGATGGTTGATGCTTAAAACCATGCTCTCATTATTTCATCATGTCATGGCAACCTCATAATCACCTTCAACTCCCTGCAACATATGGGACATTGGATCACACATTAATGACACCTTCAATCTAACATCTGTACACTGTTGCAAATATTTTTTCACCTAAGTATGGTTCTTTTTTCATAGTCCTAGCACTAAGATGAATGATAACAACAAATGTGCCATTCCTAGGAACATGTCATGGAATTGGGTTGGCCTTGGACCTTTCCATGTGACTCATTTGTTTTTTTCCCATTGCATGATTTGGCTAGTTTCTTCCATTTATCATTACATACATCTTCATGTTCTACATGGATATTAGGGCACATATTAGGTGCCCTACAAATACACCAAGAAAATTTTCCATGTGCATAAAAATTGACTTGTTCTTACCCCATGAATATTATGCATGTTCCAAATGTAGAATGTCATGTTGTAGGTAAGGGACCAAAACATTGATAGAATGTGATGAAATGATATTGCAAATCCTTTCAATTTGTATTGATTATTATTATTATACTTTTTTGTGAGTATATTTTGAATTTTTTCATTAATGCAATAAGAAAAATTTAATGTCTAAAGCATAAAAAAGTATTCCAACTTTTTCAAAAGATGTTTATTGTCGTTTTTTAAGAGTGAAATACATGTTGGTATGTCGATTGGCCAACAATCATTTTGATTACACGATCAATTTTTTTTTAAATTTATTATTTTGATCCAATCAAGTTACACCTTCCATGTGAATTAGTATGATTGTGGATACACGACAATGGTTTTCATGCTTATTCATGATGGTTTTTGGACTTGTATATAATATATACTACATAGTTTGTTTTTTGTCTAAGGAAAGTAAGCAATAACCTTGGTAGTGGTTTTTTTGTTAGTGAATTTTCACCAAATTTCAACCTGAAAAATATGATTTCGACCTAAATAAGAGGATTTGTTTCATGTGAAAAATGACCCAAAATGTCTAGAATTTTGATTTTGATTTTGATTTTTGTACCATCAAATATTTATGATAAATTTTAGGATGTAGTAAAAAATATACAAGGATCATTTTTTTAAAATTCCATATAAGGTATGTAGCCAAATTTGAGTAAATTATTTTTTGAATGTTCACCATTTTGGCTACATTAAAAAATCCTTAGAAACAACCCAAACATTGCATGAATTAATGATAGGAAAAATCATTTCTAAACCCTAAGACCTATGAAATTTCACATGAATTTGAACCTATTGAAAATATAAGCACACCCAGCCTTAACAAACTTAAAACATTTAAAAATCTCCATGGCTTTTGCACATGGCAATTAACTTTTTGATTACAAAGTTTATGACCACTTTGGTAGTGTAAATCATTTCTTTTACCCAACCTAGGGAAGTATATACTTTAACATGAGGAAATTCAAACATCACAAGCTCACATGAACCTTACATGTGAATACATTGTTAAATAAGATATGTAGCATGTTCTAGATTGGTCATTCCACTCCATCTTTGATAACCTATTGAATGTGTGAAGAATTGTAGATGGTTATGACATAGAAACCTATAAGTTTTTCTAATGTGTTAACTACTATTGAAAACCATTTTCCCATTATATGTAACTTGGAAAAAAAACTAATTGATTCAAAAGCATTAATCATTAGTTACAATTGTACATGTATATTTAACCCATCTGCCTCTAATAAGTTGCAAACTGAAATTGAGATAAAAAGCTTGTGGATTGTGATTATGCACACCAATTTTTCAAATACCATAAAATTCAATAGCTTTCATCATTGACCATTCTAGAATCTCCAAGACATTGCAAGGATATTGCACTTATACATAAAACCCTCTTGAAAATTTGCCAATGTAAATAGTGGGTTTTTAATTCATGCAATGTAGTTGTGTGTGCATGCACATCACACCTTCTTATGTGTGTATGGAGGAAAATTATAAAATATAATTTCCCTCCTCATATGTGCATAAGAACCACCCTACTATCAACTTTGTATTACATGAATCGTCATTTTCCATGTAGAATCCAATTGTTAGGCTTTACACCAAGTAATGTCTTCAAAATGGGAATTCTCTCATCCTTCAAGCCTTAACCACAAAACATGTGGAAATTTCTTTTGGGATATTCTAATTAGTAAGCTCAAGAGTCCCAATGCAAAACAAGTGTACAAAACAATCACCCAAGAGAAAACCTAAAATTCTAGCTTGGTATTCCATTTTCCATCCCATCTTAACAATTTTATATAAATCAAATTCTAACTTTGAAAGCAATTTTGTTGTTCATAAATTAATATCTCCCTCCTCATACTTTTCATAGTCAAAAGACATTCATTTTCAATCTATGATTGTATTTAATTCACAACAAAACATGACCTTAAAAACATTTTTTATCATGGACATTTTTTAGTCTAGCTGACCCAATATGTATAAACAAACTTAGTTACTAAATTTTGTTAAATGTTTTTGTTAGGAACCCATTAAAATTTTATTGATAAGTTATGAGGCCACAATATGAGTTCAATTTACCAAGATCCTAAGATGAAATGGTTGTTTTAATGTGACCATACTAGCTTTACATTTGAAATCACCGCCTTCAAAGGTTAGGAATGGGAACAAATATTTTGAAGTTAGTGCGAATCCACACATTATTGGAAAAGTTGAAAAAAAATCAATTCATATAAATATGTAAATTGAATATTGACCTTGAAATCATGTATAAAGTTCAGTAGCAAAAAAATTATAGTATTTGGTTACTATAAGGTTGTTTTCTCATAATCATCTAGATGAATTTTGATTTGATTGTACCCACTAAATCCATCTATGAATGCATAGATCTCCTTGTTTGCCACAATGTTTAGTGCTTCATCAATGAATTACAAAGGAAAAAGGCCCTTCTTGGTTGGGGAATGTAACCAAATGTAATTTACACAAATCCGAAGTTTACCATTTTTTTTGGTACAATGACTATTGGGATGACCACTTGGTTAACCCAATTGGAGTAACAAACCTTGATGTTGATAACTAGTCCAAATCATCCTTAACCTTCACCATATTTAGAGTTCAGTTGATATCAAGGTACTATTATAAAGGGATAGTATATCATTCTTTAGCTTGATGTGATGTTCACATATTGATTCAAGTATTCCTTTCATGTCTTGTAACTTCTTAGTTCTAATTACATTTGTAACATTTTTTCAAAACTCATTATTCCAATTTTTTGATTTTAGAAACATATGATGTTGAGATGAACAATGGATCACTAGTGAAACAATTCAATGCTTTGGATACATGAACTATCCAATAACACCTATTTTTGATAGAAACCAAACACATAAATGAATTCAATTGTGTTTAATGACTAATAAACTATGATAGAATTATCCCACGCACAATCATTTACATGTTGTCCATTTTTAGTCCTTTCTTTTGATTTAAAGTTAAACTTAAGCACTAAATTTCCTCAATGGAAATTGACATCAATTAAAGTATTGAAATGTGATGACTAGGCATTTATGGTTTAAAATAAAAGATTGTTTTGACAAAACATTGTTTTGTCATTGGCTAGACGTATTCTCAAATCATGGAGGTAGATGAAACATTGTTATATGTGAGTTCCATTCAATGACCATTTTGTGATGGTCATGAAATTCATTCACAATGAGATTGCTAAGAATGATGATATTATGTGAATTTGAATAATATGGAAAATACCAAAGGCTTTGGCTATGGGTTGCATGACCTTACCTTGTTACTCACATCTTAAGACCCAACATCAAATTAAATTCATTAGGTCATTGAAACTTGTATATCTTTGAAAGTCTTAGGTTAGGTATGCAAATTTTAAACGAGTTATATCATATTATTTTGTTGGTTTTGTAATCAAAATTTGGAACATTTTTTCTCCCCTTTAAGCAATTTGAGTTCAAAGGTGCTCAAATTTCACAAATATATGAAAATGAAAGTCATTGAATTAAGTTTGAAAAAGTATTGACAAAACTTTCATTTCATTAGTAACAATTTCACTAGTGACATGAAATGATTGTTCCACAATTGAGTGTTGACCCACTTAACATTTTAAAAAATTCTAATTAGCCTTGTAATAAAATATTCAAACATAGTTTCTTGTAATAATTTTAATAAGATTAAAAAATGTTCTAAGCTCCATTCAACATGCCCAAAAAAAAGATATGGAGAGGAATGGGTGGTGGATTAAGGAATGAATGGATGCAACCTTTGCCCTTTTTCATTTTGTAATGTGCCCAAATATATCTCTAAAGATTTGTTGTAACCTACAATCCCCTAAGTCAAACCTGATTAAAAAACTTCCCTTCACAAAGCTCTATGCAATTTTCATTTGAATTTCAAAGTCTTTGAACACCTTTCCACAATAACATGATATTGAAGTTCACAAGAAAAAATTCAGATCTATACATGTTGCCTGACCTTTGATCTTTCAAGTCAAAAGATTCACAAATCCTCTTTAGTGAAATTCTCTTGAGAATGATATTTTTGCAATGTGTTAGTAGCTTCATTCTAATAGGACTAATACAAGCTTGTAAAGAGAACTAGATTGTTTTGTTTCTTCCCTTAGTCTCAATTCCTTAGCAAGTAGGTAATAATCAAATCTTGCTTTGTAATTATGTGAACTTTGGCCCTAGGCAATCCTACAAGTTTGGGGGCAAGAGATTAATGCCACTATGAATTCTGAAATTCAGTACTCTCATTGATATGGTTTTATAGCCAAATTTACATCTGATGCAATTTCAGTATGCAAGAATCTCAAAAGAAAATTGAATGCAATTTGTAGTTTTGGGTACAAATAAAAACTACAAATTCAAAGGCAAAATTTGTTAGAAGATTGGGCTGATGGAATGGAACTTGTAGACAACAACACATTGTGCACCTAAATTCTTGGATTCATAAGCTTAAAGTATGGATTTCCCCTTCAATAATTGGAACTTTAAGAACCCATATGTTGTGATTGCTTGTAAGATTTAAAAAAGATTGATGAAAATGGCTTGAAAGCTTGATGGAAAAACTTGCCAATCATCAACGTCGTAAAGCTTCCTTGAATTCGAATATGCAAGCTTATGGGTGCTTTACAACAAGTACAAATGCTAGACAAGCAAGAAGAGTCAGCATTTTCCAAACTACTGACTACACACAACAAAAGAGCCTAGTACACAAAGAGCCGAGTGTAGCCAGAAATTACCAATGTTGTAAAGCCCTCTAGTTGTGACTTCAAGGGCAAATAGTTATACTCTTTAGCTATGCCTCCAGAGGGAATGAAGGAAGAGGAATTGCATAGTAAGTGAAACCAATGCTTGGAGAAAAGAAAATCCAGCAAAATAAAGATGACCCATCCGTCGAAGATCCAATATAATTGATCAATGGTGATGCACATTGTCTATGACAACATGGAATAGTGACTTTTATGTATGTAGCCATGAAAAATTGCTATTGTTGGTTGGTTTCTCAAACATGTTTGCAATGTGTGTGTGTGTGTGTGTGAGAGAGAGAGAGAGAGAGAGAGAGAGATGCCATTGTAAACTTTACCCCCTTTCACTCATAAAACAGAGAAAAAAAGCAACAAATTGATGTTGTTTTTTTCCCCGAATTTCTTAGCTTTCAAACTCAAGATCCAAAACTAGAATTACAAACTCCCAATTAAACAATTCATTTGTGTTATGTGCATTCAATGATGTTTGCAGGGCAAGGAAGGCAAAAGCTTCATGGATTGTGTGAGTGAGTGAGTGAGTGCAGGAGTGATGAAATAAATAAAATAACAAATGGATCACAAACGAGGATACAATCTAGTTGAGCAAGCTCATGAGTATGCAGCTCGGAAGCGATTAAAGGATCTTTCACATTCGGGTTCCTTGTTTGCAGCAGCAACTCGCTGCAATAATAATAACAATAATAATAATAATTTTAGTTTCCATGATGCCAATACCACCACCACAAGGGCCAAGGCTAATAAGTATCAAGAGGTTGAAAAGGGAAGCCAACAACAAGCTCAACAACAACAATCTGCACATGTAAAACATATTGAAGATGCCACATATAGAAGGCTATTGCCTGTGTTAAAAAAGGTGTGTTTTTGGGGACTCAAGAAGAAACCCAACTCCCTTGAAAGTTGATACATATATAATTTATTCTCTACATGTAAATAGTTTTCTAAAAAAACCTAAATAAGTAATATATAGCTAAATAAGTTGATAGATATATTATTTATTCTTTACATTTCATAATTAAAAAACAAAACCTAAATGATTAGAAAGTAATATAGCTGAATTTTTGAGTTTTTTTGGGGGGTTTTTTGGGTGCAAAAACTAGGAGCTGATGGAAAGTCCAAAATGGTTTCAAAGCCATTGCAAAGGCTTTCAGATAGAAGACCATAGCTGTGCTGTGTGCTTGGATGAGAAAAAGTTCAAAGGCTGGGATGCTCTCCTCATCCATGCACAAAACTATAGCAAACATCATGTCCATGAACATCGCGGGTACTTTAGGGCAATCAAAGAAGCTTTGCCTGATGATGATGGAAAGCAAGCTCCTCCATCCTCCAAAGCTTGTTGGGCAAGGGAAGGTTGTAAGTATATATGCCCTAAAAATCGATCGAACGAATAAATGACTAAGTATGTGTCTTAGATGATGTTAATTGGGGGGATTGGCACGGTCTCACCAATGGCCATTATGTGACATAATTGACACTCAGGAGAGATTCTGCCACAAACCAGGCTCAGTTCTGGAATCGGAATAAAAAATTTTGAATTTTATTTATTTATTTATTTATTTATTGGGTGGGAGGATTTTTTTCATTTTTCCGTTGTTCCCAACATGTTCCCATCAAGTTCCCAATGTGTTCCCCAAGGGTGTTCCCAATAGCACCTCACTTTACTCCCATATGTTTTGCCCAAAAGTCCTCCCCTTCTCACCTAAAGAGGTGGGCCAAAGGGGAAGGCACTCCTCCATCTTCCCATAAAAACTTCTAGTTTGGGGAGCCTCCATAGTTTCAACTTTTTTTTTTTTTGCAATGGGCCAATCAAATTGGCTCATTGCAAAAATAAATAAAAATTTGGACTTGTGAGACACCCCTAACTAATTAATATGAAACAAAATAAGTACCCTAGAAGTAGTAGGGTGTTCTTAGGAAGGGCTGTTATTAGTCCATGCCAAATATAGTGGTAGCCAATATTAAGAAAATAATTTCCATACACAACCAATGAGAAGAGGGTCCTCCTTTTTCTTTTCTTTTTTTCTTGATGAAATATACACAATATTAACACACTACCTTCATTTTTTTTTCATGTCTTAGGTGGGCCGACAAAATGGCCCAATATTCTCATAGTGGAGAACGACAAACTAAGCCAAATGGAACAAATAATGGGTGGAAACAAAACAACAAATAATCGACCACCCAATTCGAGATTGAATGGAAATTCGTCAAGCAAGGAGGAACCTCAATTAAAAGAAATTCTTGCCGTGTATAGTGATGGTGGTGATAAGAAAAATATTTTTGTCTTTCCAGCTAATGAGGTAAAAAAAAATTTATCATTGGCACACCCAATAAGAAGGATATAAGTTGCAATGAATTCATTATAATTTAATTTAAAAATGTATATAGGGTGCTTAGAATTTTACTATGAAAACATATTTAATTTTAATAAAATATTCTTTCAAATATTATGTTATTTCATAGTACAACAAAAATAATAATAGCACCTTTATCTCAATTGTTTCATAAAATATACAAAAGACTCCCCTCCCACCCCCCCTCCCCACAAAGACAAAGTGAACTATATTATTATTCAACATGAAAATATATGTGAAAATTGATATAATGGTAAACATTATTATTATTATTATTATTATTACTATATTGTTGTTGTTGTTGTGCAGGTTGGTTATATTGGAAAAAGTGAATTACATAATAGATATGGACATACAACAAACTCTCAAGGTGGAAAAAGAGATGCTAGTTATAAAGGATCCAAATCTTCATTATGTGAATCAAATGAGCCAAAGTTGGATTCCTTCTCACAAACAAAACATCCCCTAAACATTAGAGGGTATGTAATGTACTAACCCTTCCCACCCTCCACCCCCTTCCCCCCTTCCACCCAAAGGCAAGTCATGAATTTGCAAGTTGATGTTGTGGTGGTTGCAAATTCTAGAGTCTTTCACCTAGCCTCTTGCCACCACTCCCTTGGAGACTTGGACTTAAAATTATCAATTAAGGTGGATTTTAGTAAAGAGATGTGAAACTTGATTAGGGAAACTCTAAGCAAGTTTAATTCTGATCATAGGCACAACAAATGGGTGACTAGTGAAGAAGCTGAAATTGACCAACCCCCACCAAATTTAACTTAACTTATTGGTGTTCTCAGATTTTGGAAAGCTTGGAAGGACAAACATGGTCTCCAATTGTTACCTGAAGAGAAGGTCCATGATCACCACGGAGAGCTATTTGATCCTACTCGCTTTAATCGCGTCTCCAATTTGGTGAATAAGTGGAGTGATCAATTCCTTGATATTGCTAATGCAATCCGCACTCCATTTACTTTCAAAGATGACCCCAAGGTTGCATCGAGGACACTTCTTAATTTCAATAAGTGGTCAAAGGTTCATCTAAATTGTTTGATTCCACCAAGTAGTGAAATCTTCATTCTTGAATGATCCCATGGATTTGGGATTCATTTTTATGTGTATCATCTCTCCATCGATTCAATGGTGACCCATTTCATCAATCCTTTTCAATGGCAACCCATTTCATGAAAAGGATTGAACTTCAATCACGGGTCACCAACTTCAATTGTGGGTGTATCAATGTTTTCAATTACCCGACTTTTTAAAAAATAAAATATAAATGAATTTTGTGGCTTTTACTTGACAAATGCTTGACAAAAATAGTGAATATTGCACAGCTCAAGGCATTGGATCATGTTTATAAAGAGGATTTGAAAAGGATTGAGGTTCGTGACCGTGTTGGTCAAGAAAACGTCAAATTGATTATGAGTGAAGTTGGAGGTCAATTGAGAGATCAGGGTTTATCTTGGCTTGAAGAAGTGGAATCAGTTCGAGAACAATTTCGAACATTAGCTGATGACATCAAGAAAGAAGCGTAGGCAAATCATCATCTACTAGTCCTTCATTGTGACAAAATATGGCTTTTTTTGGGCAATACACCTTAACTCTTGAATGTGGAAAAAGCACACAATATAACACTAATGTCAAATTACCATAAACAACATCACCAATATTCTACATTATATGGATGAAATCACAACATGAATGCTTGGTAACCACACATATTACACTAATGTCAAATTATAATAAACACCACAAATATGAAATAGGGTATATGGATGAGACCATGATGATGAATATGTCTCACAATTTGACGTAAGGTAAATCAAAACCTTATTATGTTGTGGTGGTTGTAAAATCGTTAATGTTTATTCAATTGAAAATCACCAAAAATTTTGAGATTTTTTTTTCCCACATTTTTATTGATATGTTCATCAACATGACCTAATATGCCATGGACACAAACTTAATTTGCCACCCGAGCTTCATTGGCAACCCACATTGAACTGAGAGCTGCTGGGGTGGGTTAAGAAGCCGAGAACCTCATCTTCCATCATCACATTTTTACTACTGCGCATTTTTTAAGACTTATCCAACCAAGGTGCTCCATAAATTGTGTAGGGAGGATGCAAAGGAAAGCAAATTGCAATCTGAGATTGAGAGCTCAAAAAGAGAGAAGGTTGAGGAAGCTGAGAGAAGGTGTGAAATAGAGCATCTGAACCATGAGTCCATTGCTGCTGCTCAACTTGCTAAAAGATGCAAGGTATTGCTCAAAGCTACAAACAAGCTAAAGTTAATTCATTAGAAATGTATTGGGTCTTTCTAGTTGTAGCAAACATCCTTCAGCAATAGAATAATGGTAATTGCCTATAGACAACTACTATTCTGTTTAGTAAAATTTTCATTCCCAGTTACACGTTTGATGCCCTATTATGCTGAAACTGGCTGTTCTCGCCCCCCTCATCATGGGACTCTTTAGGGAGAACTCTATTACTTTGGATGACCTATGACCTTAAAAAGAAGGTGGAACTGAATTTGGACCTGTAAATGTATACAAGATATAATGAAAAATAAAAATCTAATAACACTTCTAGACTACGAACTAAATTACAAAAAAATAAAAATAAAAATAAATAAAACCCTAAAATCAAAATACTGAATTCTATTGCTACCTTGGCGAGTCGAATGGTTATGGTTATTAGGTGAGTAGTTTGCTTAAATTTATCATGTTCTTGTATGAGGCGAGACAGAGGGTCTTTGAGCACAAAAAATTGCTGGAGAAGCGGGGTGAAGATTTTGAGAAAGCACGCTCAGAATGTGCAAGTGCACAGCACGAGCGATCACGATTGCAAGGGTTTCACAAGAATGTCCATGAGAAGGCCGCACTCGCTAAGTTACTATCCATCTTTATTTCAACTTTCATTCGCACCGACTAGCACACCATACACAATGGATGGATGGTGTGTAGACAGGAAACATTTTTTTATTCGTATTCTTTTGCAACCCTAACCCACTTAACCTGCAAAAGATCAAAGCTCTCAATTTGGAACAGACAATCAATCGATTTATAAACCGACAAATAGGTTTTTACTTTTACTTATGGTTTGGTTTGTTTTATGGCATGCAGGAAATGGGAGTGCCCAATTTGCTTTGAGAAACTGAGGATGAATATCGACCAAAATAAACAACTCTTTCATCAATACTATCCCATCAGCAAATTGTGCTTAAACCTTTCTTGTCCAAAGATACACTAGTTGTGCTTAACTTCACCACATGCTACATACAAAATCATGTGGAAACAGAATTTTAACATCAAAGATATCCATAAAAGTCCTTGAAAAAACTGGGCATCCATACACATGCACATAAACCATTTATACAAAACAAATACAATACAATTTTTTATTCAGCAAAGTGTTCCTGTCAAAATAGCACTTTTTGATTTCCCCATAACCCATACATGGCAAATTTCCCAAAAAAAAGGTTCCAACAAGTGCAGTTCATCTACAAATTTTGTAATCTCTCTGAAAACAACTCAAAAGAAAAAGAAACAGAAGAACAAATTAAAATATATAAAGTAAAACAGAAGATTTCACTGAACCTGTTTGAATTGTGCGTAGTACCCACCAGCTGCGGAAAACCAATATCAACAGTTCTGCACACCTTAAAAGTCACGTATGATTTTATTCACTAGATTTTTTCCTCTTAGGTTTCAAGATCACTTCACAACTCTAGAAAGAGCAGCAGACCAAAGACATGTCCTCATTGAATTCTATGAGTCAGATCAAGCCCACTTAGGGTACACAGCATCTAGCCACTTGATTGAACACTCCGGAGAACCTGCAATATGGACAGGAAGAGGTTCAGGACATCAAGATAAAGGGCAACTGATGCCCAAATGAACTGGTCATATGTGTATCGCTTGATCAGATTGTCGGTGTCATACACAATATAGGCGCTGAAGAGTAATGCTGTAAGTCCCCCATATATAGTCTGTGAGATTGGCCCAAGAGGAAAGAAAGCCTGCCACATCACCACTTGTGATTATTAAAAAATGTGCTACCACCAAGATCATCCTCAACCTACACCCAGTAATAAGAGAAATGACTTCAGGAAGATTGCATACCCCATAAACTTTTAACTGTAAGACACGTATCAAGGATCTCTCAAATTAGAAGCTATCTTTTAAGTGTATGGTGGGAAACAGGAGCAGATGATAGTACCTGGACAAAACCAAATAGCACAATGACAATAAGGCTGGTGAACAGAATAGGCCCCAAGAAACTGAAATCATAACCATTCTTGGCTGCCCAATAAGTGTAGGCCGTAAGAGACACCACAACAATTGCTGTCAACAGCAATGCTTCCAACACGATTCCCACTGTATCCAACCACAGACACCATGTTGTTGTGTGTCAAAAAATGAATTGCTGAAAAGAGTCACATGTAACTGACTAACCTAATTGGGGCTCTAGCCTGCTTGCAGGTAGTAAAAAATCAGGCCTGGATAGAGAAGTTAAAACACCATCTTCATCTCCACTACATAGCTAGTATGACTATAGTTCAAAGCAACTGTTGCCATTGTCCCAATATGTTTGATGGGAATTCCTAAAGAAAATCAACACCATGTAACTTCTCAAGTCCCACAAGAAACTAATAATTTTTTTAATGAACCTTCCCTCAAAGATTGATTTCCAGCCAGTACAAATGACGGTGACTTACCAGGAGCAAGTGAGCAGGAGATGCCCACAGTTAGACTGATTGACACGGTGAACAGACCCAACAAAATCAGATTCAAAGGATGGCTTTGCTGGTATGCATAAAGTGGGCACAACACTGCACAAAATTCACACAAGTCCATACTGTTATATTAGAACACACAACTCCACCTGAAAGCACTCAGCTCATATGCCTAATCAGTTACATTGCTCTCTGTCTCTCCAGCTTTCACTTAGAGAGGAGAAAAACATAGAAATTTCAGTTGCTAAGAAGTTTTTAAATGTGTGCTACTCTTGCTACATATTTTTCTATTGCCATGAGATGCCTCCCCAAAAAGCATACAGTAAGACTGATTACTACCCACATTGCAGGGGAGGCACAACATGTGTAAGAAGGCAAATCAATTTGATGAGAGTATCTAATTTAAGCATACACAGATTAGTGGAAGTGTACGTTGCACATTTGCTTCCACCTCCTCATTCTCACTTGGCTGGAAGTGAAAAATTCTAGAAACCCTGGATGTGTGTACTCTGTACAGTATAACTTGTAAAGCATATACAATAAGATGGACAAGTTTGCAAACATATACAATTTAGAATCACTTAGACATGATTCTAAATGACTGCCAAAAGTAAGGAGAATACAGAGGGCCCCTCAAGCCAAAACCAAAAGTTCAAACCATCCACCATGGTTCCTCATTAAAAACAGATTTTAATTTAATTTAATTTTGGAAGAGAAAGGTCACTTACAAATTAGAGGCAAGAATGCAAGGACAATGATGGATATAGGGTTAGCTTGAAAAAATTGGCTGACAGGAGTTGAAAGAACCACAAATCCTGCCACAACTGTCGTCAACACAAATTGAACACTTAAGATCCCATACACTTTGCGAATGAACCCCCATCTTAGTGTATTTTCATCGGCTCCTATCCCAGGATACAACGCTGGCGTCTGTCCAAATCCTTTCTCTATGTCATTGTCAAAGCCGGCCTGGAAGTCACCTACACCCATATCTTCAACCTTTTGAAGAAGTACAAAACAAGATCTTTTCACTGAAATTTAATGTCCTTCAATGAAAGTCACTAGCTCGGGTTTTCAACTTCCCCAAACCTCCTGCAAAATCAGATGCCAACAACAAACCTAAGGTCAGCAGCTGTGCAGACAAAACCCTCTTCATCTATGGAACCTAAGAAACAAAGTCGAAGAAAACTGTTAACTGATGATGCTTGAAATTCTACCATGGTGCATCTCTGACAACCCATTGTCTCTTGTACATAACAAACCCTTAAGAGATGCAAACCTAGAGAGCCTACAATCACCAAGATAAGAATTTCACAAATCAGATGTCTGATAAGAATAAGAAAGGAGGAAATCAGAGGAAAACAAAAGGAGAAAAATATTCCTCGACCCCAGACACATCTATAATATCCAATTCCCAACTCAAATTATTCCACAGCACCAGATATGGAGCATGGCACTGTCCAACTGATCAGCAGCTACATGTGCAGAACAAGAGTGCCAATGAAGCAGTCCTCGATGCCATTGAGGAGTTCAAAACTGTAAAGAAAACAAACCCTATTGAACCAGAAATTCTTCTTCCTGCCTCTCAGTCCACCAAATTACTCAAGCCCCCGTTCAACTGCAGTAAATGAGAAAGAATGAAAGATTCACCAAACACACGTCCGTGAAGTTTGTGCATTCCAGTCCTCGCACCCCTTAAGCAAGCAAGAATCTAACTAAAAAGCCGGACATAGATAGGGTAAAAAAAAAAAAAATCCAAAAAGCCGCGGCAATCTTGACACTCAAAAGATCGGAAACAAAGTCATCAGCGGCAGCAGGAAGAAAGTCCATCCGGTGTACAAAGTTTCTGAAACCTTATGCAACAAACAAAACTAGCCATATCTAGGGTTACAATTCTTTTTTTTTTTTCCAAAAACCTGCGACAATCTTGAACCTTGAAAGATCGGAATCAAAATCATCAGCAGCAGCAGCAGAAAGAAAATCTATCCAGTGTAGAAAGGGTTCCGAAACCTTATGTAACAAACAAAACTGGCCATGTCAAAACAACCAAGAAAACCTCACAGCAAAAGGTTTGCGAGGACGGGGGATGATTTTTTTTAAAAAAACAGAAAAAAGACAGATTAAGATCCGCACCTTTGATGAGAGCTGCAGCAGAAGAAGAACAAGTTGCAATCGTCTGGAGAAATCGCAAATCGGAGATGCAACGGCAGCAGACGCGACGACGACGACGACGAAAAACACAGACACAAAACGCGGCATACAAGCGCACGCACGAGAGTATAGAAGAAAGGAAGGCCGCTCTATACGGCAAGACGACGTACGTATTTTATACGTACATTTTATTACTATACGTATTGGTGGGTATGGAAAAGGAATGAGGTATATATATAAATAAATAACTTTGATTGTCAGTTTTTTTTTTAAAAAAGTTGGATTTTCGTTTTTAATAATCTCCGTTTCTTTGGGTCGTTGAAAAAAAAGTTTTTTTTTTTTTTATTGCGATCGTGAAATGCCGAACATATCATACCGACTAGTAAAATTCAAGGTGCATGTACGTACACGGTTTATGTTGTTGGTCGATGTTGTTCAATTTTTTTTTCCCGCACGGTGACAAAAAATTTAAGTTTGCCATATATGTTACGGAAAGTCAAAACACGACACGGTTTTGTTCGTTCCCCTTACTTTCGGCTCACACAATCGGTAGAATTGCATGGAGTGAGCCCTCATTCCCGGAACGGCCTTTATTCATCATCGTCCTTACCCTAGACTCTCAAAGCATTGTACCTTTTAAAATAAGTTAATCATACATTGATTAACTCATTATTAATTAATTCATAAATTAATTTATGACATTGATTAACTTAATATACAAAGTTAATAATATACATAAATTAATTCATTTTTTAAAAATTAATTTCACTTTTTAGAAATAGTGACAGGCTGGCTAGTACCTTCCACTGGTCAGAAGATCCCAGTACAGCCTAGCTCGTACCTTCCACTGGTCAGAAGATCCCAGTACAGCCTAGCTCGTACCTTCCACCACAGAGGTTCCCGCTTGCTGAAAGCAAGCAGGTTTCTTCAGGCAGGTAAATGGAGCTGAAAATACGAAGGAAAAATCCAGGCAGTGCTTTCCGTGTAAGGTAAGGCCCTGGGGACATTCTTGAAATAAGTGGGCACAAGATGAGGCAGTAGCCAAGTCCAGCCTTGTCCTTTGGGAATAATTTAAAAAATAATCATGGCAAAATTATTTTCCATTTTTTATTACTTTTTTTTTTCATTTCTTTTGCTTCACTAGAAATAAAACCACAAAAAATCCTTACATTTTGTAGGGAACATTTTGAAATATTATATTAATAGATTTAGAGGATTTTTTACACTTTCCTATATTTACAAGCTTTTCCTTCAACATCCTTCATTGCTTTTTTTTTTTTTCCCACTCTCTCCATTTCTTGATCATCTTCCAATTCCAAATCTAATGCAGCATGTGATCTACATGAACTAAATAATTTCTAATTGACTTGAATTAGGAACATCCAAAGCCAATATGATCAAGGAAGATCAATTAACATCTTAAACCCTAAATTTTGTCCAAACCCATTGATGAATGAAGTTGGTATCAAGAAAAATGTACCTATGAAGAGATGATAACAAGAAAGTTTCTCAATTCGCATGCAACACAAATTTGTTGAAATGGAGTTACTAATGGATTAATAATAGACAAATTATCAAAAATTTGCATAATTTTATTTTTCTTCAAAGTTTTGCCATGATAATAATCATAGAAACTGACATTAATTGTAAAAATCAAAACATTTATTTGGAAGATTGTCATACCTTTTGAGTTGGTGAAGTAAAACAATTGATTTCCAAATGAATACTTTGTAGATGATGCCTTGTATCCTCATCAATCATAATTGAAGAAATGGTGTAATAATCACACTTCAAGAAACAATCTCTAAAACTTGTTGGCGCAATATTTTTGAACAATACCATTACACAATGACTTACTTTGAAATACTTAACAATTTGTTCATATTCCCTATGATTATTATGACCTTTGAGTGCTACAATGTGTTGATCACATTTTGTGAATCATCAACAACTCGTAATTGATTTCTCTTGGTACTTTCCTTTAGTTGCAACCACTACTATTGCAATGGTGAATGTAGCCCAAGTCTCATGTGGTTAGTTACAAAATTTTGATATAATAATCAACATGATAAAATTTGGGTTGGACATCAACTTCAAATGTTGGTATGATGAACACAAAAGTCGTAGACTAATGTGTATCACAAAAAACATCTTTCTTTGTTCAAAACCCTTTGTTGATTTCATACAAATTCCAAAATTTTCAATTCGAATGTAAGACTCCACCTTGAGTTTCTCTTCATGTTGGTCCATTAATGGGGACAAAACACTAACTATAATTGTAGTATATCCTTGCAAACAATAATATCACAATTTAGGTAGAGGTAATTGACAATTATCTCTACCAACAAATTTTCTTATCATATGTACCATATCGTGACAAAATCTTTCCTTTAAATGCAACATCTTTAATACCTACATGAATCATCAATACTCATCACCATTTTATTGTGTTCAAAATTGAGTTAAAGTTATTTTGAAAAAATTAAGCCATGAAGGAACTTCATGAATGAAAATATTAGAAAAACTAAATAATGAACAAAATATGGGGCATTAGTTCTTTCTCACAGTTATCAATATACATATTGTTTCTCTATAAACTACTTATGGGGTCTTTTAATCATTTTTCAAAGGTATGGATGGAGAACCACAAGATTTTTCTACAATTTATGGATTTTCTTGTGTTTTAGTTCATTTAAATCAACATGATTTGTATACAATGACTCCATAATTAATAAGTTATGACAAGTCCAATTGGACAACAATTCAAAATATGAACACTTGCTAAACATTTCACAAAATGTGGGACTAAATGAAACTATTTATGAGGTTTTAAAATCCTTTCTCAATGGAAAACCAAATGATTTTTTAAACAATTTATTGATTTTTTAAAAAAAAACACATTTAAAGCAACTTGACTCATCATACAATGCTTTCATAATTAATAAATTATGGCAAGTCCAACTTGATAGTGTTCCAAATATGAACATTTATTTCACAAAATGTGAGACCAAATGAAAATCAATACCTTCTCTTATAGGCATGCTCATGTTCATCATTTGTCTCTCATGTTGACATTTTTAGATGTATTATAAATAATGTTCACAACAATATTGTTATGTGATTTGTGAACTCAAGATTTTTCTTTTCATTTTTTCTTTGTTCAAAAGAAGTTTCCATCACCTTTGACCATTTTCATTATGTGTGTACCATTGAATCATATGATCTAGCGGTGACTCCAAGTGTCAAGTGATTACTCTTAGCAAATTTAGCAAATTGTTGTAGATCTTGATCTAGAATTCTCTCCACGAGTGGTGACAATGTTCTTGAATGTTCAAAAACCCCATTGTGAAAACATTGAAAACAAAATAGCTTGACTTACTTTGCTCCAAAGGACCAAACAAGGACCAAAAGGACTTGGGTTTGCTACATATTTGAAGTTCAGACATACGTATTCTTTATCTCTAGACAACAAGCTTGTGGGTGTCATGACTTTTTCCGTATTTCCACTTGATGAAACATTGTCACTATAGTGTCATTAGATATGAGAAGCAGATCTCAGTGAAAAGGTATTATAAATATACACCGATATATCCAAATCAAACAAAAGTAACGGATTTGAGAGAAAGTATGAAAAGATAGTAAGTACCTCGGCAAAGAAAACCTGGCCTGTTTTGAAGTCCATCAACAGAGAATGCTAGTGAATCTTCTGATTTTAAAACGGCTGCGCCTGCTGCAAGTTGCCAATTTCTGAATCAGAATTCACTAAATTGACTATCATATCACATTTCATCATCAAACTAAAAGAAAAAGATGATCTGGACTCAATTCGTAGTAGTCAGTACACAAATTGTGCTTCTCTCAAATTTTCTATTTGCTTGGGTAATTTGCTAATCATGTTTTGGGTTCAATGGGCAAAGAGAGGAACCCTGAATTTGGAAGAGGCAAAGAGAAAGAACAAAAACAAACCTAAAGATTGCATGCTAGCCAAGAGAATTCAAATTTTGGCTAAGGCATTGGAGCCAGTGTAATATCCATTTTCAAAATGCAGGCTTCTCCTTGGATACGTGTTCCATAATAATTATTGCTCATGAATTTCAGTCAAATCAAGGGAATGAGCGGGAATGAGCGGGAATGAGCATTAATTAGTGCTATTACTATAATTGATGCTGCAGAAAAAAAATTGCATGTTAATATAGTATGAAACATGAAATGCAAAATCAAATAATTATGAAACCACCAGAAAAAAAGAAGAAGCAAAGAAGATCATTTTGCAATGAGATTTAAAACGTAGTTGCAAAATTTTAGTGTTTGATGAAACTCCGGAAGAATTTCTACAGAAAGCAAGGAGAGTGCAATCATGGGTGTAGTTGCAAAGTTCAATATTTGATGAACTCCAGAGGAATTCTTCGTTGAAACTCTGGAAGAAGAATTCTTCATGGTTTGATGAACCTCTGGAAGAAAGAATTCCTACTTACAACAACAGAAGAAAGCAAGAAGATCATGGCAATGGATGGGGTGTAGTTAGTTGCAAAGTTTTAATCCTTGATGGAGCTCTGGAGGAAACCACATGAACTACTTTCCATGTTTAATGAAAACCCATTAAACCCATATTTAATTTCAGGGTTTTTTTCCATGTGGGAAGAAGCAGAAGAAGAAGACGGTTATGAACTAATTTAGTTGCAAATCTAATAAACTCAACAACATGAGCAAGCTGGGGAAGAATCAATCAATCATGTTGCAAATAAAAAAATGATTCTCAAATCCAAACTCCACAACAGATGCAAGTTCAGGAAGAAGAAGAGGAACAACAAGACTGTAAAGAAAGTCACAAATCTAAAAGTCCACAACCAGCAGAGAATCACCACATAACTCCTCAACTTCTTGTCTATTCAATTGGGAGGATCAACTTGTTGCTCATATGAGAATTGATCATAGGGACATAAGTGTGAGTGATCCTGGAAGCAAATTATGATACAGGATGACAATCTCAACTTTTAAAAAATCCTATCTTGGGTATGCAATATTTATCCTTGCTCAAAAGGCAAGTTTAATTAAATGCTCTCCTAGCAAGCTTCCATGAAGTTTTCAGCAACTGATATAACTCTGCTAATTCTACTGCCCTTGTTGTTGCTGTGACTATTTCTTGTGCTTCCACTCTGGGCCTTAGTGTAAATTGCTTTGCAATCATATTCCGTAAGGTGCTTATTGTTGGCAATCTCTGGCCTTCTTTTAAAATGATGCCCACACAGAATCTGCTACCAGTTGGGGCATTGTGAATCCAGTGACCAGGTATCCACCCAGCTGCCAGACACATGTATAGTGAGCTCTAGGTATGGAAGTTGTGATCCAATTTCACTCTTCTTTGCAAGGTCTTCATGCTTCAAGACAATAGTTCTGAAGAAGCTGCACAGCCCAAATTGTTCAAATTCCATAGTTTTCATATTGTACATCATTCACTGCAAAACACACAAGAGGAGCTAAAAGTGATCTAGCACCCACCTTCCACCAGGCATAGTGAATAAATGCATCCCACCCATGCCACCTGCAGCAAAGAAGTGATGACTGCATGAATTCTCAAGGAGAACAGATATGTCTATGTGTGTAGTCTCTGCAGTGGAATGACGCCATCTTTGCCACCATCCATGGCTCATAATGAACTGGCTGCTTTTCCAGCTTCTTCAGCAGTACTGGCTATGGCAGCTTCAGCAGCACTAGTGTCAGATGCTGCAGCAGCCTGCTGTTCTTCCACCTCCACTGCTGTGTGGACACACTCCATGAACTATTTGCCATTCTCATGTGGGAAGAACTGGCCTGTGACAGAAAGAGTAGAATGAGAGAGGAGGAAGAAGGTTTAGGGTTTAGGTTTAGGACATGAAAGAAACAATGTAGAGATAGAAGTCAAAGGAGAACTTTGCAGAAACTACCTCGTTTCTTCAATTCTTGTATCCTTAAGGGCATGTAGCTCTTGCAGCTTTTCAATCATCAAAACCCATTTCTAGCTGCACCAAACCACCAGAATAGTTTGCATGAGCATATCTATATATATATATTACATACAACATCCAAAATCACTCAGCATGATGGTCCCTGCAAAGACACTCATCAGAGATTCTGTAAGCCAAGAGCTATTGCTAAGACAAAAAAATCAGTGCAAGCATGTCAGAGATGAACCAATCTCTTCTTCAAGTCTTGCTCTCTCTCCTGTTTTTCTCAGCAACCACTTTCATTTTTTCCCATCTGCAACATAGGCAACAAAAACCAAAATCAACAGGACCCCACATCACAAACCAGAGGTGGGTCCACAAATGGCAGTGGGAAGCTGCAGAATTCAGGCATTGACAGACCCAAAGAGGTGGAGTATGGTGGTCAAGTATTCACAAGCAAATCTATCCCAACATCCCAAATCTTGAGAGAAAATGCATGAATGTACTCAGATTGAAAGAAGCATTATCTTCTGCAGCAATGCCTTCCCAAATCTTCTGTCTCCTTTGCATTGACTCCATCTCCTCCAAGTGCAATCCAGCAGCTGCTGCTTCTCTTGCCCACAACTCATTTGATCCTCCCTCTCAGATTGCAGTGAGAAATCAAGCTGGTCAGATGATTTGCATCTGAGTCTCCATCAAACTCTCTCATTAGATTCATTCAAAACACATGCAAAATCATTATAGAAATTGGAGGAAAAATTAAGCAGCACAAACCCTTTCTTTTTTTTTCTTTTCTTTTTTTTTGGGTGGGTTTGCATTCATGGAAAAGAGAAATCACAAAAATTATGCATCTCTGAAAGCAAACAAGAGGTTCTTAGATTTTCTACTTCTCTATTTGTCTTGTAGCCAGGATTGCCAGGGTTGGCTAAATCCTCTTGTGGGTGATGGCCACTTCCAGAGCAACATGAGAAAATTGGAAAAAACAAAACACACATTGTCACATATTCCTTATTTTTTCAGAAAAAGAAATCAACAAATTTTCAAGGAAAAAAAAAAAGATATGGAGGAAATGTTCTGCACATTTTGATTGAACTTTTACTTTGGAGCTTAGGGTAGTTCTTCTGGGGTAGTTTTCTAGAAAAAGAAGAAAAATTATTAAAGCCACCTGGTGAACTATCGGATTTTGTTGTGAAAATATGTAAAAGCAAAAGTGATAAGCTATTTTTGCAATGTAAAAAAAGCAATTAACTTAGGTATTTTCCTATGAACTTGGTAAGAAAGAAACAATAAACATTCAATAAAAACAAATATGAAAAAAATATAAATTAAAAGACCTCACAATTTAGAAAATACTTCCAACAACAATGAAACGGACAATATTTTCTAAATAATAAAATGCACCATAATTACATCAACTTTTGATAAGAACACCCTTTTATTTTATCTTCATAAGTTTTACACCTTAAGTATCTTAAAGCAAACTGCATCAAAAGGGAACCCATGCACAAGAAATACAAGGCAAATAAAATCACGAGAACACATGGCACAAAAAAAACATAACAATCAAGGCGTCATTAATACATTAATAAATAGAATATTATAAATTAAAAAGGTCACCATTTAGTACACTAACAAATAAAAGATCGTGAACTAAAAAAAATATTGTGTATCATAAATCAGCTAGTGACGAATGAACACCCGCTCCAATGTGTGGAAAAGATGAAGAATGCCTCCCAAGTGCAACAACACATTGAAAAATCGCAATGACCTATGCATGTTGGAGGGCAATGGACATCTGTTGTCGATAATAAGAAATAAGCATCACATGAACTAAAAAGGATTGCTGATGATGAGCTATAATGAAATGAACACAAGAAATTAAAAAAGAGTTGAAACCAAAATGAAAGCAGTTATAAGTCTCTATGGGAAGAGGAATGAAATCGTCGTTTAATGCAAGCTCCATGTATGATTATGTTTTCTCTTGAATGACAACTATCGTTGCATGTGTTGTCATAGACGACGATACACATTGTGCCATATTCAAGCAGGTCAAATCAACTATGACAACGTTTGCTAAAAATTGAAATTGTCTCTCATGATAAGAATATCAACTCATTGTCAAGTGTGACCCAAAAAGAAAGATGAAAAAACTCTCTATGTGTGTTTCACTCTCCAAAACAATAGTTATGACAATATCCTAAAAAATACCATGAGATGTAATGTGCATGAGCACTGAAACCTCTTGTTGCTTAGTAACAATTTCACATCCAAAAATTGAAGGGGAAGAAAACACAGCCCAGGATTACTTTTCTGAGCAATCAAGAGCTGACGATCACGAAACTGTTGTAGATCAGTTTCAACAGATCTCCTCTTCTTCCATTTTCCAAAACAAAACCTTCGAGCTCCTGTAAACTATAAAGCTTCACTTCTGATTGTGCGGTGAATGGTGGTGAGGTCTTTTCTTTTCTTTTCTTTCAGGATATTTTTGAAATCTATGTATAAGCTTCACAAACACAAATAGTGTCATTGTGATTTGCAGAGGTTTCTCCACAGCAAACATGTAGTTGGTAGTTGAGGAAACTAGCCAGTCTTCACCCGAAGAGTGCAAAGTTGAACATCTTAAGAAGTCACCATTCTTGGAATTCAACAATAATAATACCAAGTAGCAAGTCCACCAAATCTCTGACCAATAATTATTCAATTTCAAAAATTCCATTTCATCAATAGAATATTCTCAAATATTTAAAAACATGCTTCATTTTCTTTCCAAAAAAAAAAAAATCTTTGAGAAAAGTATTTTTTGAAAATTTCAGCATGTTTAAAAATAATATATTTTTTGTTGAACCAGCTATTCAACTGCGGTACATTAATTAGACAAATGGGTACACAAGGGACTAATCTTGTCTTTCTTGGAAGACTTCCCTTGAAGAAATTTCAGTTGTGGTTACGATGTTCTTTTAAAATTCTCTAGAAAGTTCCTTACATATGAAATGCTCCTAATACCAAATACCTACATCTTTCTAGCCTAGTTGCAACACCTCCATGGAAAGTGCTTGTCCATGCAGCAAACAATAGGGCTCCATTTCAGTTGCTTTCTGACATCACAACATACTGTGTGCAACTCTGTGATGACAACAACCTAATGGAAAGAGACGCTTACTTAGTAGGCTCATAGTAAATTAGCTAGTTTTTCAACCCATTCTACTTCTTCTAAGATTAGGCATAAATTGGTTGGCACCCAAGAAGAATGAAGAATTGCAAAGTTGGAAAATGCAAGTCTTTTTGCAATTGGCAATGGGTAGCATACATGTCCATAACTTCAATTCTTACACAAATTGTTGGATCTTAGGTGTTGGCAAGAAGAGAGAGAGTTCCAATTAGCATGCTCCGAAAGTGTCAACAAGTGTTGGGCAGTTCTTTGGTTTTGTGGATAACCATCAATTCTGGGTATTTCTGAAAAATCACAATGAAGGAAGGAACCACGGGTCCCATGTATTTGAAATTCAATGTGTCAACCTTCATGTGAAATGCATTATATCCATAGAGGTTATAGCCATGGAGGAAGCCAAGAATTGAAGGCAAGTTCTGGATTCAACAAGTCCTAAATTGTATTCAAAGAATCACTTCAGATATATAATCACGGTTCTCAATTTTTTGAAAAGAATGAAAATTAACCCCCCCATAAAACCAAGTGTTCTTTATATCGGTGCTTTCATGAAAATCATCAGTTCTTTAAGGATTTTTGAAAAAAGTTGGGACTGGTGTTTTGAAAGAACCAGAACTCATTTTTGATCTATATAACCACAATTCCCAGAAAAATTGAAGAAAATAAAATAAGTGGCCATAAAACGGCTAATTCATTGTCGGTTCTTTCATGAAAACCTTCACTTCTTCAAAGGTTTTTGAAGTAAACCCAAACCAGGAACTAGCTGTTCTTTGATTCTGATTTTAATTTTTTTGGGAGAAAGAACTGGAACTGGCAGTTGTCTAAAAATTCTGAAATAATTTTAAAAAAAAACAGAACTGGCAATTCTTTCTAAATTTAAATATTCACACAAATACTGATTCTTACAATTATTCACAAACACAAAAAAAATTCAAAAATTCAAAACACACAAGTAAATGTTGTACAAATAAATGCCAACAAAAATGCCTAACCCTGGTTTGAGTGACTCTTAGAGGAAAGCCCAAGAATGCACCAACAGAGGTGAACTTTTTAATTATAACAGCTACCCAAAGTTGGAACTTGGGTTAGAGACAAAATACTCCTTTTTTTTCTTTGAAATTTTTTTTGAATGAATGAATGAATGAATGGGGCATTTGTTATAAGACTTGTACAGTTTTCAAATGATGGGTTTTGTTTTTGGTCTTTTTTTAGCTTCAAAACAGAGTATTTTATACCATATGCATTTCATCACATTTATTTATTGGGACCCAATTTCATTCTTATTATATAGATACTGATTTGAAACAAAAAAATAAAAATAAAAATTATTTAGCAACTTAATGATGATGATGATCATGAATACAATATTTATGGGGTTGCTCTAAGTTATAGACAAAATGCTTAAAACCCTAAACTCAATTCACACAAAAGGGATGGTAAAGGACAATAGGAAAAATACATTCAAAATATAGGACTAGGTTTTTGAAGTTCCCACTTAACTCTCTTGGTTGGGAGGTTCAAATAATTAAAGTTTAAAGGAGTTAAGCTAACCTTTGTGCTCTTCACACAAGGGGGATAGATCAATCTAATATAATGAAATTGATTTAACATCATCTTGAGTAGTTTAGACCAATGTTGTCGAATTCTTGATTTAGAAAAAAAAACCTTTGATTTTAATTTTAATTTTATTATTTCATAGAATTTTCAGTCCAGGTTTGAGGACAATTTTCTAGATACCTCAAAACCTAATTTAAAATCTTAACTTGCAAATAACCTGAATCTGCCAACACTGGTGTGAACCCAAGGTGAAAATTTGTAGTCTCAGTGTGAATCCAGCTTAAGAGGACTAGAAAAAAAAAGAACAAAAAGAGCCTGAAATTTCCAGTAAAAGGGGCACATTCTGAACTCTCACAAATGCAATTTTCCAAAAAGAATGCAACATTATTCTTGGTTGATATTCTATTTGCCCAAAAATACATTACATCCGCAAAGGTAAATAGGAAACAATCACTAGTTCCATTTATTTATTTATTTATTTATTTTAAATCAGATTCAAAGAACCGTCGGTTCCAGTTATTTCATAACCCTCAAAGAACCGGTTTTAAATGGTGGCTTTTTAAAGGCACTTGTTTGATTTCTTCAAAAGATTTTGAGAACTTCAATTAGGTATGTATTAGAATTGGTTTTTTAATTAAAAAATGGTTATGAGGAGTGAGAATTGTTTTACTCATGTTTTATGTGGATGATTGCCCAATGCACCTGCTTGACAAAATTGAAAAAAAAAAAAAAAACCACCCTCTTTGTAAACCCTAATAATCACCCTCATTACCAACCACTAGTGTTAAATATCAATGTTGAGTGGGTATAGGAAATTGTGCCAAACCCCATCATGTATTAAGGTGATTATTAAAGTCCATAATTATAGTTTTTTTTAAAAATCAATTATCCATTTTTGATATATAATCATGGTTTTAAAAGTTGAAAAAATCAAATATTTATTTAAAAATTTGTCGATTTTTTTAGTTCTTTCATGTAACCTAACACCTTATTGCAACAACCCTCCTCACTTGTGTTTTTTTCTCACTAGCTAATGATACACATATTATTAATCATGTTTTCAATATGGTACTTGTCTTTGTATGATTATAAGCAAATTTAAAACATTAGGACTTTTCACTCAATCAGTGAAATACGTAGTTTGGTCTCCACATGGATTAAACTCACCATATGAATTTTTTTGAAGCTTTCTTACACTTAACACAAGCTTCCATATTTTATGTGCATTAATGGGTTTTTATGCCATTTGTGAAATCCTTTGTTGAAAAGGTGTTTTAAAAGGATCCAACACCATAGCCAACTTTCCTATGCTTGTAAATCCACATGCAACCGTTGTGATGCTTTTGTTTTATTATCCTCAACACCTAGGCTATTTACCGTGTATTATATTTCCATTTCTTGGTGTATTGTAGCATTATGCCAAGTTTGATTCGCACACCATGGTTATGTTAAAAAAGTTAATGGGCGTGAAATTTTTTCGTACTATGGCAAGTCATTTGGCTTGTCATCATGTCATTGTACCTACTTCTTCAAAGGGGTTTCGCCTTCTTTCAATAGTTTGATTTGTTGCCTCCACCTTCTTGGGATGTTGGGCTTTGATCACTCATGCATTTATCACTTGTTTCCAACGAAGTGATCACCTTATTATTCTCGATGTCGTGGCATATGTTGAAACCAACACTTTTCTCTTCCAACTAGTAATGTGAGATACTCAAACTTTACTACCCCAAGTGGTCCATTTTCAAGTCCCCCCTTTGAAAATTAAATTATGGTACACTCATATTTTCACTTATAGGCTTCTTAATAAACCATTTACATGAGCAAAAATTTACCACACTTATAGTAAATGTTCCTTTGAATGTTACATGAACATGTCTCTAATCTTGTGCAAGTCTAACCACAGGCATTTGGTTATTAATTCATCCTACCATATTTGCATTTTGTTTGTCTTTAACTCATTTCTTTACAATGTTACAAACTCACCTTAGTTTGCCACGTCTTACAATTGCACATCTTTCATGTTGTCAATGTGGACATACCATCAATGATTTTGGTATCCATTTGTTTTAATGCCCCTACAAGAGTAAATGCACTACATCCCACAATATTATTCTAGATATTGTTACAACTATTGCTTTGGAAAATGGAACACAAGTGCAGAAAGAGGTTTTCCACCTTTTTTTTCACCACACTCTTATCACCAAATATGGCTTTCGAACCTTAACAAACATTGTCATAAATGATTTGACAAACCTGAATATGGTACAATATGCATCATCCACGACAATGCATGCAATGATAATATCCAATCAAAAGAAAACATGTTCATGTGAAACATTAGGAAATGACTTCATTCCTCTTGCAATAAAATTTTGAAGTGGTTTTAATTATCATTTTGATTCTTTTTTAACATCTTATGTTTAGGCCACTATAACTTGTCATCAATGGTCTTTTTAAGTTTCAACAATCCTTATTTATTATTAGCGACAACATGTGTTCATAGCCTTCCAATGTGTGTAGGCCATTGTAATTTTTTTAGCATGTTTCCACACTTGGATACATTATTCATCTCTTCCACGCAGTGCTACCAGTACACCTCTGTCACCAGCCAATGTGTGGCAAATGACACCTTGTTAGTTTATGGTCTATTATTTTATTGGTGTATTAATGGTGTTTTAATTATTTCATGACATGTATTGTCATGCTTTTATTTGTTTTGTACTTCTCGTGGATGGGTTCCCATCCCTTTTCTTTTATAAATGATTTTTCTTCTTTGAAGTTTTAAAATAATTAGATCTAGTGGTTCTTTGATTTCAAAATAAAATAAAAATTACAATTATTTCAAAATCCAAATACCTACTCAACATTGGTAAATATATGTTGGCAACTTAAAAATGTCTACAATACAACAAAAGAAATTGCATATTCCTTAAATATATAGGTAAACAGTTTTAATGATCACCATCAATCACATTTTTTTTACAATGAAAAAGTTGCATGTTCTTCTTTTTGCATGAAATTTTTTTTTTCATCATGCAAGTTATGGGTTCCCTAACAACCAATTCACCAACTTTAATATGAATATATTAATGCTTGCATCACTTCATCTCACAACTTATGGATTCAAAGCTCGAAGAATTTTGCAAGATTGATTTAATAATCTCCATATTTAATACTATGAACCACTTTAGCCCCAATATTGTTATATTGGTAAACAATACATGATACTTGTATGATTTCCAGGAAATTAGAATGTTAGCATCATGTTAATGACCTATCAAGATTATTTTTAATCCAAAATTTTTGATAAAAATATTTCCCAATTTTTTGTTCAAAAATGAAAAACTTTGTTGGAAAAAAACTCACTAATCAAGATTGGTGCCTAAAGATGCAAAGCGCAAGGTGATTATAAGCCATGACTAATCCTTGGATAATCATTCTCAAAATCGATCGGAGGAAATTGTTTCTCCATTTTCCATTTTTTTTTCAAGGTATATATTGGATATTAAGATTGATAAAACTTGTTACTAATTGGTATTATCTCAAATTTCTATTAGCCATGTATTTGGTATAAGGGGCCGATGTGACCCTACACCTACCAATGCAATAGTTAAATAAAACTTGATTTGGGCTTTCATTTGGATGGCCCCATTGGTGTTTAGGTGGGTTTAAAAAAAAACTCAAAAAAAATTTCCCCTCTTTTTCTATTTCTTTTATCCTTCCTCCTATTTACCCCATTTGATTTACCTACCCAATTTTCTTTCATTTTTTTTCTCCTTATCTTCTTCTTCCATGTTTTTCTTTTATTTTTATCTTATTTGATTTCTTTGGTTGCTTCTCCTTGCCCCCTCCTCCTCCTCCTCTTCAAAAACCCAAAAAAATATTGTTGTTTTTTGTTGCATAGATTATGACAACAAGCTCAAGCTCCTCATCACAATGTTTTTTTCTTATGTAGGAGTTAAGAGAATTGTGGTTTTCTTTGGTTTCTATAGTTGCATCATGCCACCCCACTTTCGAATTACAACTTCACACCTTTGAAGAGTTTTACTTGCCATTACACCTTTGATGATGACAAGTTGTAGGTAAAAAAAATTTGTTGTCACTTTTTATTTCTTAAAGAACAACAACAACAAAAGAAGGAAAATAAAAAAAAGGAAATAGGGAAGAATAAAAAAAAGAAAAAAACCAAAATAAAACGATTCTTGAACTTTTTTTTGTTTTACGTTTTGGTTGCCCTACATCCTAAAGTCACTAAATTTCTCAAAAATTGTTGGTATTCCATCTTGTAAAAGTTTAAATGTTTATGAAAGTGAAATAGAGATGAAGATGAGTTGTATCAAGACATTGCATTCATCTTTTTTGTGTTTTGGGATTTTTAGGTCCTTGTTGGGGTTTTATAATAGTTCATTTCTAGGCTTCAATTTCAAATGGGGCATTTTTTCTAGCATTTTTCATGTATTTATGACATGTGTTTCAATATATCAATTAATGTTGTGTGATGTAAATTTGATTTTTCTAGAGATTTATTGAATTGATAGGGATGTTTTTACATGTAAAAATTTGGAATATATTTAATGTGAATTGGTTGTAACAATGACCTAATAGCTTTCACAAAAAACTAGGTAGGATTCATGTGTGTCCTTGCAACTAATTCTCAAAAAGAAATATTTATATTTTATCCTTCATTTTACTTCATGTTCAACATCTTCTCTTTTCATAAATCAAGCACTCAAAGTTCTTTAGATGCAATGGAAAGACATAGACAAAGATGCAATGAAAATACATACACGAAAGCTATTACTATCATTGTGTTATTTCTTCCAAAATTAAGGCAAAATCCTTGCATTATTATTGGGGTTCATCTTTAGGAATTGCATTGTTTTCCTTGCATAAAAAATTGTTGATTAATTATGGAAAATCATTTTTGGACCAATATAATTTTCCTTTTGTGTTCTTATATATATATATATATTTGTTTTTATTTATTACCACTTGGGATTACACTTGAGCCATGTTATTTTTTATATTCATGTGGACTTCAATGTTGTCTTCAAATGTTAGCTCCTTATGGGCTTATGAAACAATTCAAGAAGCTCTTAATGGATGTAATTAATCAAATTTTTTGATTAAGGTATTTGCAAGCAAGATTACATTAGTGTGCCAAAGGCACTGCTTAACAAGGTTTGAATGGGAGTTGCTAGAATTACATACACATATTGTCTATATGTATGTTATTGAGTTCCAATTCTTGAATTCATAAGCTACACAAATAAGGTTATAAATGGGGCACATTATTGAGTTTGGGCAATTGAATAATAAATTAGTTTTGCAACATTGCCATCACAAAAACAAATCAATGCATTGATATATAGATTGCAACTTTCACCTAGAGTATTGTAACTTGTTTTCTAGGTGTAATATGCAAGGACCCAATATTGCATGCCTTTATGTGTGCCTACTACACCTTTGATCTTATCTTTGTTATTTACAACATTTGGCATAGACTCATTGTGAAGTTGGTTTTTGAAGCAACCATAATTCTACTTACACTTGAAAGGATGCAAGTAAACCAAGGAAACTATACTATGAAATGTGTCCAAAATTGCAATATCTACATGTCATAAAATATGCATTAGATTTTTTGGATTGAACTTATAATACCTGCATTTGGGTAGGAAAATAGGGGTTGATTTTTTGAACCAAAGATGTCATACTTGTATTTGGGCAAGCAAATATGCATTGGTTATTGTGGTCTTTTGAATTTCAAATGACATTTTTCATATGTGGGTGTTGCATTTTGGGATTGGGTCTTCAATTATTCTAGCTTGAAACAATAATTGCCAAAATATGTAACACCCACATCTAATCATTGAAGAAATCACAATATTGGGATAAGTAAATGCCTAATTATGCAAATTTGTCCTTCCCACATAAACACGCATATGAAATTTCCCCCCAAAATCCAACTGAGGTTTGATTTTAATTAACATAAAAAAATGCAAAATGTCATAAATGTTTGTTGTTTTGTAACTCTAAATCTATTGCTTATCATCTAATTAAATTAAGTACATATTGCTTAATTAAATTAAGTACATCATCCGTTAAGTGGTCCAAATTGGAGGTGGAGGTTTGGAACCAATGTTGAAAAATTGCCTAGATTGCAATGCCCACATTTGATGCTAGTAGTTTATCATCATTAGGGGGTTTGAATAAGATCAAAATACACATTGGTATGATTCTTTGCAATACTCGCATTTTATGTTATAGCTTCATTGGTGAACAATGTTGACAATGTGCAAGTGTTAGGTAGGTAGGTAGGTAGGTGAGGTTGGTAGGTAGGAGGGTAATTGTAATTGAGGTCAAAGTTGGGGAAAAAAAAAAAACTAGGGGAAAAAAAAAAAACAAAGTAAAAGGTCAGCACTAAAAAGTTTAACTATGGTACCATGGTGATGAACACAGGGTCAGGAACTAGATGAAAAATCTCACCCCATCCATCCAGTGGACAGAATGGCCAACTGGTGTGCTGGTGGGTGCTGCTGGTTCACTGTGGCCTGGGACCTGCCCAATACCTGCTGCCCAATACTAAAAACCTGCCCTGCTGTTTTTTTGCCTTTTGTTCTGTAGGACAGAATTTTAGTCAGTCTGACCCATTGACAGCCAGTTGGCGTTAACTAATTTTTTTTACGAAGTTTCAACAGGGTCTGCCCGGAATCATTGTGGTACAGGAAGGCATGGCTCCTAAATTCGGGTATCAAGGTTGTCACTTTTAACCGGCTTGTACCCTAGTGCTACCACACCCTGGGATATATGGGCACCATGGTAAGTGACCGAAAAAAAAAATCAATGAACATATGAAGAACATAAACATTCATCCAAAAACTATTATTGAAAAAAAAAGAAGCATGTCTAAATCTGGTGGATGTTTCAAAAAACATTCATCCTTCAAAAATGAATTTACAACAATAATTATATAATACACCCAAAAAAAACCCATTCATGTTGAGGTGTTGTAAGAGCAAAATAGAACCATTAAAATAAATTTATAAATAAAATAAAATAAAAAATTATTATTAAAAAATTTATATATTTATTTTTTATTAAAAAAAACACTACCTAGTCTTAGCTTGCAATTCATAAAAATAGCTAAAAATGACAATAATTTTAATCATTAAGTAACGAGTTTTATTTTTGTTGGCACATTTTAAGTGTTGGATGACTTATATAGTTTCATTTGAAGTTATTGTTGAGGGGGGCATAGTAGGGAAAATCTCATCCAATTCTAATGAAAAAAATCCAATGCATTCAACAAAAAAAAAGGGTCCGTGTAGTTTTACAACACAAAAAGAGCATTCAAAAGGCATGTGCGGGTGACACTACGGAAGTTGGGTCGTCAACAACAACAACAAAATGTCACGTGTTCGTTCGAGAGTTTGGACGGTGTGGTCTTATGTCAAAATATTGGGGCCATGTCATAGTTCACCACTTTCCGGAAGTTGTGAAGAATTCAACATAGTGGGTTACATGGTACACATGCTCTCTTTCCGCACATTTTGACCCCCAAAAAAAAATTAAAAATAAATTCACGTTCGATGAAATGCACACTTATATTGAACTTAGGTCGGTCGGCATTGACCGAGCGATATATATATATATATATGTGGTTCAAGGCCCAAGGAAAGGAATTGTCATAGATGGATGTGTAAGTAAGTAATGACCTTAACACAATAATATCATCCGTCCAATGTTGCTTACTTTCAACACTTGGGAAACCCAAGTTCCATATATTATAGAGGCCCATGGACTCCACCACTAAAGATAGTGTGTTTGTTTTTAGGGTTTGACCCTAAAATGAAATCTTCTAGAAGGCAAATGTGAAGTCTTGTATTACATACAAACTCCACACATGTGCTATTTTCATACCGATGAAAAATTGGTTGTTCATCCAACTTATGATGAAAGGTGCTTGGACTTCACAAAATTTGGGTTGGGTCTCAATTTTTTCTTGCCCAAGAATATCATCCATCACTCTTGGTATGCTTACTAAGGAAAGGTGCTCATATTTCTCCCAAGTTCCGTGAATGCTATATCAACTTGGAACATCAAAAGTACTATTTAAATACAATTTGTTGCATGTTCTATTTACCATAAGATATGGTCAATGTGGACAATACAAATACCTTTCACTAGCTCATCCAAAAAAATGACCCAAAGAATCTCTCCTCCACAAAGTGTTCCAAAACTCCAAAAAAGTTAATGAAAGGTGGTGGTCTCCTAGAAGAGAGAGAAGGAGAATTGATGTGCTCCAAGAATTTAGCTCACTAGAGGCAAGGGAAGGAAAAAAATGAGTGCCAAATCATAGCAACCCTAAACTTTGCAAGTATGGTTAAAATAAGGGGGAGTGGGGGTACCAAAAATGGCTACTATTTGACCATTGTGAGTGTTATGTACTATAGAACACACACCTAGTAGCACCTGTTCTGCATTGGAATATGTCAAGCTCAAAAGAGCGGAATGACCATCATGTCAAAATTATGCAAAATCTTCCATATACCATTTCCTTGAAATTTCTTGTAATTGAAATTTAAAATTAGTTTTCGCATGATTAATTAAGATTTGGGTTTTACAATTTATTTTTCAATTGTAAACTTTGTCCATTGCAACCTTTTGTTGTTTAGTTGAAAATGGAAAAACTCCCAAGTTAGGGTTCTTTTGGTGTGAATCTCACTTGAAGTCGAGACACCTCATGTCTCTTAGAATTCCTTATGTACCAAAACCAAATGATCTAAGTGAGGTGTGCAAAGCCAAAGCTATTGAAAATCAAATCAAAATATTAAAGTACCAAACTCCTACAATCTACTCATAGATTTATATGCCTTTTTTGACTTCCAAATCACGAATACAACAAGTTCATGGATTGTTGTGTTCAAATCTTTAAACTACAATTCATTTAAATTCCAGATTATCACCACATCCTAGCTACATAATAGCACCAAAATTTCAGCCCAAGAACAATCCAAGTTAGAATTTCATGCATTATAAACAAAACTATTAAAACATTTTTTAAAATGTCATCAAGTTTCTAAGGTTTAGAAGGCTTAACGTGCAATTTGGTTAAACTCACTAAATTGCTTAAAGGCCAAAAATGGGGAAGTTGATCATTTACCAAAATTTAAAGAAATTGTTATAGAAGTATATTCAAGTGTGCATTGATTCCCCCCCCAAAAAAGAAAACCACATTAGCCTCCCCTTCAAGGGCCTTCAAGGGGTTTAGGGTTTTATTACCTAACCTACAATAGCAACTAATGTTAGAAAATGTGATGCAAATGTGCCTTCCATGAAAACTAGGGTATGAAAACCAATAGGAGCCACTATAAATGTAAAAATCCATTCCAATTGACTTTACCCTTAAAAGTGCATGACCCAATTCCCATCTCCTTTTTTAGTTTCACCCTTTGAGATTTAACGCTACAACAATCAATTTTCAGTTAGAAAAATTTCACCCTTGAAAGCTTAAAAACATTGTCCTATAGAGATACCTTAGCCATTCAATCCAAGATGAACGGTGTGGATTGAGCGTCCTACATGTTGTATTCATGGCCTTTTGTTTTGAAATTGCATGAAAATTTTAAAAAATTTAGTGGAATGTCAAGCATAAAGTAAAACGAGCTTTTACCGAATCTTATAGTTTTTCTTCTCTCAAAAACTCAACATGACATTCAGAATCTACCAAATTTTGGTAGATTTCAGAATCTATGCAACAGAAGCCTATACAACAATCTACATAGAACTACTAGGCATACCAATCCCAAGGGGGAACACTTCAGAGTACCTAAACAGAAATTGGGGACCGATTTGGCCGTCCCTTTGTGCATAATCAGCCACCAAGGGCCCTAAACCCTAAACCCCTAAACCCTATATTTAAAAAAATCAAGCCACAACAATGCCAACAACAAAGTGTAATAAGGGCTCATTGAAGGCCTGTTGTATTGCTAGCCATCTCATGTGTTGGCCCCAGTACCCAGTTTTCATCCCCAATCAGACTGACTTTACCCGATACATAAAAATTGGGGCATGAAGCAACAAACTCAGGATCAAATAGGGGTCAAACTGGGGAGGACTTTAGGGAGAACTGTAATGGCTGTAGTCTTCTTTTTTTTTCTCTCTCTCTCTCTCTCTCATTTGTTTTGGAGAAAGCACCATATCCAAGAGGAGACTCGAGGTTGGAATTGATCATATGTTTTTGACTAGCATTCTAACTTATATAGTGGAAAACTTATGTTGGGTATCTACTACCTACTATCTAGTAGGTACCTACTTTGGTGGCCATTTGGGAGTGGGTGGAATGTTGAGGGAATCCTTAAACTAACTAACTACCTACCTACCTACTTATATATATTAGGGTAGGTCTATTTGTGTCTTCTATTCTCTTAGAGAGGAAGGAAGGAAGGAACATTCATATTCCTTTCTCCTAACAAAGGGCCAAGATTCCCTCATAGTGTCTTTTGGCATCAACTTTAACAACTTCTTGCCCCATGAATGGTGGTGGTGCCATGGGCATCAACATAATAAGTTCACACCAAAATTTATTGTGAAGGTCTAGGGTTTCATTCATTAATTATTAGGCTAGCTAGTTCAAGATGTCATTCCAGCCCAAGATTATTAATTAACAAAATTGAGATTTAATTGGGATTCCTTTCACATATAGACTAGTGTGGCAAAGTCTTATTAGGGTTTGGTCTTTGTTCCCTATATAAAGTGTGATAAGAAGTTCCCATGCATAGCATAGATACCCAACTGAGGTTTATTGTTGTTTAATGGTGAGAATGGTATATATATATCCTAGATTGCCACTAGGAGGATTGTAATGGTCACCAAGGGTCCACTACCTAGTAGATCATTATTGTCATTATGTGATATGGTCAATAGGTAGATAGATACATTGTGCTTCTTTCTTGGGTTGGTTGGATTCAAAGTTTTGGTTGGAGACGTTATCTATTCAACCTCTCTCTCTAGGTTATTATTCTAAGGGTTGTTTTAAAACACAAAAATAATGGTGCTCTTTCCACCCCCCAACCCATTCATTTAATTAGTATCAAACATTGGGTCCCATATTCCTTCCACCTTTGTTTCATATGGCTGGAGGTTTGATTCGGTTCCATTTGGTTGCTTCTACTAAACCATTGATTGCTTGTTTTTTGAGTCAATAGGTAGGTTCCAACCCATATGTTGATAACCCCATTCAGAGCCATGCCTCACCAATCTCACCTTCCAACTCTCTTTTGAGTAAGGCACGTGTGTGGGAGGAGGTCACAAGCAAACCTTGCCTACCCCCAAAGTCTCCTAGTAGCAAATTGAGCCTCACATGGCACAAATCACTTATCTTGTAATGCCCACCTTTGTTGGCATCCTTTTTTAGCCTACCCTCTTTGATCATTCTCACGGTGTTGGCTTTTGATTACAATAAACCAAGTAGATTTCCAAATTATAAATAAGTTACAAAGAATAACATCGATAAAGGAAAGCTTGCTTTTGGTGTCTTTTGTTGTTCACATCATGTTAGCACATCGATGAAAAAAGTTGTCAATTTTTTGTTGAAGACATCCAAAAACCTCTATGACAAGAAAGGTTGCTTTTAATTACAATAAACTAAGTAAAAAATTTCAAATTATAAATAGATTACCAAGACTAAACCCTTTTGACAAGGAATCCTAAACTCTAAACCTCCTTGTCAAAAGGGTTTAGGGTTTAGAGTGCCCTTCAATATTCATGTGAAACAAAGGTGGGCATTGACATGCACAATGAACAACCTTGTGTGCATGTTGTCAAAAAAATGAGATATATATATATATATATATATATATATATATATCACTAGCACTTGCAAATGGTATGATAACAAGCTATAAAAAGGTTAAGTATTAATTGAAAAATATGATATTAATGTAGTTTTTGTTTTGTGGTTGAAAGTTGGAACTTGATTAAGTGTGAATGAGGTTCTAGTTCTTTTGTAACACATGACAACAATCTCAACTAAATGACCACAAAAGCACAACATAATCACAACATTTGGGAGACAAACTAGGCTCCACGAGCCACAGATCAATTTCTGATCAATGGTGGTAATCATCCCTTGAGATCATTATGTTCATGGCAATGTGTAGACCTTAGTTCTTTTCTTCTCTTTTTTCAGGCAAATTTTTTTTTGGCTAAATGGAGATCTTTGTTTCAAAATGGCAAAAAGGTGTTTTCAAACTTCTTTAGTCACCAAATTTCCCAATTTTTTTTATAAAAATAATGAAAAATTGAGATTTTACATTACGATACCAGCATGTAGCCAAAAATATAGAAGGATGCATAAATTCTTTTACTTTCATATTATTTTATGGTAAAATCTGATGATGAAATCATCTTATGGATGATCACCATGGAACTACAGAAATTCGGTCATCTCATTTGACATACTGGTTCATCCAATAACCAACTCTGTAAGATCCACCTAACCCCAAAAGAAAAGAAAAGAAAAAGAAAAAGAAAAAGAAAATAGCTTATGGATGGTTTCACCATTTTGGATGAAAATTCAAACTTAAAGAGCTTATGGATGGTTTCACCACTTTGGATGAAAAAATCAAAATAAAGAAACCCCTTTTCATTTCTTTTCATATACTTCCAATTTGAGGTCTTCAAAAATGAGATCCCAATATTTCATTGGTGTGTCATCCAATCATCATGAACTTGGGTGGAGGGTAGGGGGACCAGGGTGGGAAAAGGGACCTCGATACATAAGACCTCAGTTGTGAAATAAAACCTTAATTTAAGACCTTTGAAGAGACTTGACTATGGGGCCATGTTTATGAAATAAGACCTCAAAGCGAGTTGATATGAGACCTCAAGTATAAAATTGGACCTCAACTACGACCTAAAAGGGAGCTGATATGAGACCTCAAGTATGAAATAAGGCCTTCACCTAATGACCTCAAAGGGAGCTGATATGAGATCTCAAGTATGAAATAAGACCTCAACTAAGACCTTAAAGGGAGCTGATATGAGACCTCAAGTATGAAATAAGACCTCAACTAAGACCTTAAAGGGAGCTGATATGAGACCTCAAGTATGAAGTAAGACTTCAATTAAGACCTCAAAGGGACTTGATATGAGACCTCAAGTATGAAATAGGACTTCAATTAAGACTCAAAGGGACTTGATAATGAGACCTCAAGTATGAAACGTGGCGTCAACCAAGACCTCAAAGGCACCTCATATGAGACCTTGATTAGGAAATAAAAAAGACCTCAACTAAGACCTCAAAGGGACTTGATATGAGACCTCAAGTATGAAATAGGACCTCAATTAAGACTCAAAGGGACTTACTTGATAATGAGACCTGAAGTATGAAATGTGGCCTCAACCAAGACCTCAAAAGGCATTTCATATGAGACCTTGATTAGGAAATAAGACCTCAACTAAGACCTCAAAGGGACTTGAGATGAGACCTCAAGTATGAAACATGGCCTCAACTAAGACCTCAAAGGGAGCTCATATGAGACCTCAAGTGTGATATTTTCTGGAAAGAATAGGAAAGAATAAGATCTCAATTAAGAAGATCTCAAGCCTTTTCTTGAACCTCTCTCTTGTATTGGGAGAGTTGTCACTCTGGTTGTCCTCTTGTTCTTCAACTCTTTCACAGTACCTACCACCTACCCATCATCATAGTAGCTACCTAGCTACCTAGCTAGCTCCCTTGGCAAGTCAGTCAGGCCAGGCAGGGCACCCATAACAGAGATGGATCTCCTCCTGGAAATTTTGTGTTTGACTAGTGTGAACCCTGTGCATAATGCACAGGTGTGTTATTTCAACAATGTTTGGTTGATGTTTTTGGTTTTTTAAAAAAACTTTTCTTTTCAAACAACTGTCCGTGGCCACTGTCCGTTCGGAGTCACTGTCACAGACAGACCAAGTGAATTAATATATATGATATGTCAATAGCTAGCCAGCTTGCTTTGCAATGTCAGCATAGAATTAGGGTTGAGGAGCAGGGTTCATGAGAAATTAGGGTTAATTGGATGTCATCCATAAACCAGACACCCAAATAATAATAATTAAATAAATAAATATTTTAAATTTTGGTTTAAAAATTATTTTTAAAATGATTGAAAAGTGGGTTAATTTTTTTGGAAAAAATCATTTACATTACATAGTTCCAATTTTAAATGTATTCTTCAGTGTTGGTCACTTATTGCTTTTTTTCATATCTGACCGACCAAGGTTTTTTTTTTTTTTTTTTGTGGGGTGGGCCACAACGGTATTTTTTACAAAAAATTTAAATTTTTAGAAACATTTTATTGTCAAAA
>Ga0116231_10000699_pt1 | contig 62141 bp, 62 predicted proteins | sample S1TSphgellanicum_2_FD_89695 | JGI IMG/M metagenome (GOLD analysis project Ga0116231, IMG submission 89695) | Host-associated microbial communities from peat moss isolated from Minnesota, USA - S1T2_Fd - Sphagnum magellanicum MG | ecosystem: Host-associated > Plants > Peat moss > Unclassified...
AAAAAAAAAAAAAGAGGGGGTGGGGTCCCAAACTAAACGGGTCCCCCAGAAAAAAGCCCGAAAAAAACAAATTAAAAAAAAAAGCCTAGCAGAGCAGCGATAGGAGGAAGAAGGTCGTTCCCAAAACCATGCGCTCGCACAAACCCCACAGCAACGAGAGAGAGAGAGCGAGCGAGAGAGATGGAGAGAGAGAGAGAGAGAGAAAGAGAGAGCGGAGCGTTGCGGGAGGACATAAGTATAGTAGAGCAGGGAATGAAGCCGTGAGTCGTGTGTTTCTGGATCAATTTTTTTTGTGAGGATTGTAGTGCTGTGTAGTGGTTTTTAGGCATCAGAATACCTAGTGTTAGTGGCTGTTGTTGTTTTTGTTGTTTTTGTTGTTGTTGTTGTTGTTTTTGTGTGTGTGCTTTTGTTTTGTTCTTTCCAAGTCTGTTTTGTTTTCTGTGTGTTTCTTTGCTTTTTTTTTTGTTTTGTTTTTTTGTAATTTTTTTTTTATTGCCGTTGTTTTCGTGTGTCGCTCTCTTATCGGGAGGAGGAGGAGGAGGAGGAGATGGCAGCCGTGCGGTTTGCTTGCTGTGGAGGCAGCGGATGTGGCACAGGAGGATGCTGTTGATGTTTTAGTTTCCTTCTCCTTCGTCGTCGTCGTCGTCATCGTGTGTGGGAGGTGGTCAATGATCTTCTTCTTCTTCTAACCAGGTATTTGAGCGGCGGTTTTTGGTTTTCTGTTTTCTCGTGTTGTGTTCCCTTCCCGGGGCGCTAAGGGGAGGGAAAGGGACTTGAGTTTCGTGTGTGAGAGTTATGAGAATGCTCGATGAATTTTGTGTATATGTATCTCTGTGTTTGTATATATGTATTATATGTGTGTATGTGTGCGTTTCTTTTCTTCCCAGGTTTTCTCTGGTTTGCTGTTTTATGTTGAGGAAGTCCTTGCCGTTTCTGTGTGGTTTTCTGTTTTGTGGATTTTCTGTTTGAGTTGTTGCATTCATTTTGGAGGCTTTGAGGTTGTTGAATGGGAGGTTCATTGGGGTAGCGGATGGTTCAAGTAAGACCTTTCTGGTGTGAAGAAGGCGATGAGGTTGTTGCTGATTTGTATGCTTGGTTTGTTGATATTCATCTTAACCTAAGACTTTTGTTGCATCATCCCTGTCTTGGCTGTCTGTCTGTTCGTCTGGGACAGTTCTTTTAGTTTCTGAATACTGTTGATGCGCTCTTATCTTTGTCAACATAATGAAGCTTTCTATGTGTTTTCTATGTGCTTTCCATATTTGCTATGTGCTTTTTTGTGTTTCTGATTGACTAACCTTCTTTTTGGAATCTGACAGGTGAGAGTGTCTATGTGATTATATGCAGGTAGTTGTCTCAGCCTGCATTGAAAACTTTTGGATACAGATTTTTGTTTGTAGGATGAAGTTGGAGTCACAGAGGAAGGTTAAAAGGGATTGCAGAAGAACAGCAATGCTATGAGCTTCCTGTAGCTCAATTCTTCTACTCCTAGCAAAGTTGTTGGGGCATTGGATATATGCTCATCTGGTAAGAGAAAAGCTGTCTAAACATTCCTGTGAACAGTAAAAAGTCAAGGAGACTGAGCATGGAGCCTAGATACATATAAACATCTGAACACAGAACTTGTGCATAAGCTCCTCGAGCAGACAACAAGAGCTTGACATCATCAGATCATCAATATAAGGGAATGTCAGTCAAGCATGTGTAGTTACAGGATCTGATCCTAGGGATATCAGGCAGCTTCAGAGGAGCACTGCTTGCTTGATGCCATTATCTGGAGATAAGAGCTGACATTGAGGATGAGGATATGAGACCCATTGAAGTTGCTAGCAAGTTTGGGTTTTCATCAGTGACTATAAGGGCACAGGTAGGAGTGCAGTTTTGGAGTAGTTGACAGAGAGGTAAGGCATCCACTTGGATCGAGGCATTGATGACTACATATATATGGATCTCCTGAAGATGCAGAAGGCTATCACTGCAACACAGATTCCATTGCTGCTAACAGAGCTCAAGCCAGCAGTCTGCTGTTTTGAGAGATCCCTTCAACAACACTTGCTGGTTATTGACAAGGCTTAGGCAGTTTCTCTATGTGAAGAGGAGGGCAGCACTCAAAGGCATCTTTTGAAGGAGCAGTTCTGAGTGTGTGAGACCAGACAGACTTCAAGCATGTTAGGTCAAAAGTCATCACTGATGCCCCTGAAGAGCTTGATCCGGGAGTTTCAGGAGATGAAAGGAGGGATAGGGAGCATTTCAAGGCGGAGTTTTGAAATCAAGCCCCACCACAAGGGACGAGCAAGTGGTGTGGTGCTTGATGAAACACAGCTTAGGGGTGAACCCCAAGAACAGCAGCAGCAGAGTTGTTGGGCTAACATGCCACCAGAGCTCCTGAGAGATGTGATTCAGCGTATAGAGGCTAGTGAGAGTGTTTGGCCTGTCCGGAAACATGTGGTTGCATGTGCTGCTGTTTGTAGCACCTGGAGAGAGATCACCAAAGAGCTTGTTGAGACACCTGAACGATCAGGAAAATTGACATTCCCCATTTCTTTGAAGCAGGTGACTATCTCTTCTGACTCTTTATCTTTGGCAATCATATTGAAGGAATGGGGGCCTTCTGTTGTATGTGAGTTTTGCACTTCTACCTGAGATAGCTCTTGTTGTAGCTAGATTGCAGGGTTTTAGAGGTCCACTTGATGGAGCCACCTCGGTGAACCTCAGCGGATCCCCTTTTCAAATCCATAAGTTTACATGCAAGTTATATGAGTGGAGTGGGCCTGAAGGTGCAAGAGGGTGAGTCTGCATGTACTTTGATGCTGTGTTAACAAGATATTGCTGAGGGTGGATGAGCAGGGTGTTAGATATGCAGATGGGTAGGACCTGAGATCATGGGAACATAACTCTGGGAAGGGGTTTTGAGTCAGAAGACATAGCTTACATGTGTTGTTACCTAGTCTAACTACTTTACACTATTGTAATAGTGGGGACTTTGTAACTGTGGATTTGATTCCTTTGTAAATCAGTAAGGACAGACAATTGATTCATCTTGGGTTGTTAACCTTGTTACAGCCTGGACCTCGGGATAATACTGTGCAATGTTTCATAAAGCGGGACAGGACGACATCTACATACCAGCTCTTTTTGGGTTTGCCTCCCAGTATGTCTCATATTCCATTTTGTGCTTTTGATCTGTTATTCTTGGAGTTCTTTTGTGCAGAACTGTTACAGCCCATTTGATCAATTGTTGATTTTTGTACTTCCTTTGTTCATTGTGTATTAGTTATTGCTTCTGGAATGCATAAATGGTGTTTGCAGGCCTTCTTAGCAACTGCTGGTGAATCACACCCCCCTAATTCAGATGGTGACCCTCTCATAGAGTAGAACTGCCTCAATGGGAAATATTGAAGTTGTCAATGTGCATGTACCAACAGTCTCTGTGTTTTTTAGAAGGCCATATTTCTGACATGCATTCATTCTTGTCCATGCAGCCTTAGTTGAGAATGGAAAGTTCATGTTGGCTGCTCGAAAGTTCCGGCGAACCACCAGCACAGACTATGTTATATCCCTGAATGCTGAGGATATGTCACGGGGAAGCAATACTTATGTGGGCAAGTTGCGGTAAGCCATGTCTGCTTTGTCTTGTTGTGTGCACCAGTGGTCTTCTGATCTTTTGTACTCACCTTGCACTTTTCTGCACTGGAGGAGTGTAGTTTGCCCAGTTCTTCAAGGCTAGACAAGGTGGCACTATTTTGGATTGAGAGTGACATCTTGTTTCTTTAGTCCATTGATGTTTTCCTAGGTCTGAAAACCATGCTGTGGTGGGAGCCGTTCATGACTGCATTTCCTGTCTCCTGTTTAGTCTTCTGATTTTATTGAAATTGCATTGCTATGATGGAGTTGGAATTGGGTCAACTCAGAGTGCACGTATGGTTACAGGTCAAACTTTCTGGGCACAAAGTTCACTATTCATGACAGCCAATCTCCCAACAGTGGGGCATTTGTTTCTGCAAGTCGTTCTAGCCGACGAATTGGGTCTAAGCAAGTTGCTCCTCGAATGCCTGCTGGGAGCTACAATGTTGCACATATTGCTTATGAACTCAATGTCTTAGGCACAAGAGGTCCCCGTCGCATGCAATGTACTCTCCATACTATTCCTGCTTCCTGTATGGAGGTGGGAGGCTCAGCCCCAACACCAACAGAGTTCTCTGCAGGCACTCTAGAGGAAATTTCAATCCCACATTCTAGCATTCTCTCTTCACCAAGATCTAGAGCAGCTGTGGCTGACTGTAGCACCATTGACTGTGAATTTGCAAGTGGGCCCTTGACAAAAGATGTGCCTCTTGTGTTGAAGAATAAGGCACCCCGATGGCATGAGCAATTGCAGTGTTGGTGCCTAAACTTTCGAGGCCGGGTCACAGTGGCCTCAGTGAAGAATTTCCAGCTTGTTGCTGCTACTGAACCAACCCAACCAGTTTCTCAAAGCGACCATGACAAAGTTTTGCTTCAGTTTGGAAAGATTGGGAAGGACATGTTTACTATGGACTATCGTTACCCGCTCTCAGCTTTCCAGGCCTTTGCCATTTGCTTAAGCAGCTTTGACACAAAGCTAGCATGTGAATGAGAGGTAACTATCATTGGTGGCCGGTTGCCTTGTATATCAGAGGGATGTTCTGACTGGAAAGAACACATGGAGCCTGTGCCTGCAGTTGGCTGAATGGTGAGGGTTTTTGTGTTGGGATAGATTAGCACTAAATCTGTGCTTGATCACACTTGAAGAAAGGCAGGCCATTCACAGCAAATCTGTAGAGAATCACTTGTTATTGGGACATGTTGCTGTAGGGCTGTGATTAATGGGTTTGTAATCTAAATAGCATCTAGATGGTCCCATTCATCGAGGAATGTAAATATTGCATTCTCGCCTTGACTATTAGAGGTTGGGTTAGGTCTCTTAGTTGTAAGGCAGGGTATGATAGGGTATATATGCGAGGTAAACTAAGAACATAAGTGCACGCAGAAGGTGAAGAACCTTGCCTTTACTTGCATTTTGAGAAGCTATTAACATCTGCATCAGACTTTTTAAAAGAAATCCTTCTGTTGCTTTCTTCTCTACCTAGGCCTTCTTCTGGGATGTAATCAAGAGTTTTGGGGCTGGACTTTTATGTTATGTGTGTGTGAGTGCACACAAATTGGGGTCTATGTTTTCTGATTATCTATCATGTCTCTGGAGTGCGGACTGAGTCTTCCTAACTGAGTCTTCCCATTTGCTTCCAGAAATGTGACAGAAACAAAGACAAAAACTCAGGCTGCAGATTCAGCATAATCGTTTGTCTGCAAATTAGGAGAACATAATGTAACACTTGTCTACACCCACGCGCATTGTTGGGAGTTGCTTGCAATTTAGGAGAAAATAATATAACACTTGTCTACACTCACACCCATTGGTTGGGAGTTGCTGACATAGTCAGTGTAGTCCTGAGCACCTCATCAGTGCCATATGTGATGAAGCTGATGATGGTCTGATAGATGTGTAGTGAGTGATTCACAATGGTCTATGATTTTGCACTCATTTTGCTGTCATTGCTACTGTCTATTTGAAGATTGAAAGCCATTTTGCCTCACATATTTTCTGCACAAAAAAGTGCTGCTGTCTAATTGAAGGTTGAAAGCCATTGTGCTTGAAGTACTTTTTTGCAGCAAAATGGCATGGTCTATTGACATTCAGTTGTTTTATTGCTAAATCATGGATTTTGAGTTTTTATTGGTGAAATCTGCACCCACATCTCTACCAATCCCTCTTATCTCATCTCCCATTGCATTTGCTTGAATACCAAAACTTCCTTGAGCATGAAAGCTAGACCTGCAGATTCTGGATCATTTGCTTGAATACCAAAACTCCTAATGCACAAAAGCTAGACATGCAGACTCTGGACCATCTGCTTCAGTACCAAAACTCCTTGAACTCAGAAGCTAGACATGCAGACTTCGGATCGTTTGCTTCAATACCAAAACCCATTAAGCACAAAAGCTACACATGCAGACTGCCAATCGTTTGCTTAAATACCAAAACCCATTAGGCACAAGAGCTACACATGCAGATTCCAGATCATTTGCTTCAATACCACACCAGAATGCATTAGGCATGAAGAACTAGACATGCAGATTCCAGATCATTTGCTTCAATACCACCCAAGATGCATTAGGCATCAAAGACTAGACATGCAGATTCCAGATCATTTGCTTCAATACCATACCAAAATGTATTAGGCATGAAGAACAAGACATGCAGACTAAGCTTCTCCAGCACATACCTCTTTCTTCAGGCATGGCAGTGTCTGACAGCTGCTTTCTCTTCAGAGTTTATACCGAAACCCAATAAGCACAAGAGCATAGACATGCAGACTAACCTTCTCCAGCAGATAACTCTTTCTTCAGGCAAGGGTATTTCTGACAGCTGCTGCTTTCTCTCCCAGAGTTTCTACTGCATTTCATAAGCAACTTAATCTGTTGCAGGATACTTCTAATTCCTGACAGCTCCTTTTTTCTTTTAGTTGGTTGCTGCACATCTGTAAGAAACTGGAAACTCACTTCATAAGCTATTTAGTCTATTGCAGACACTTCAATTCCTGACAGCTGCTTTTGTCAGTTAGTTGGTTGCTGCACAGTCTACGAAACTGGAAATAAAGAAATGATATAAATGCATAGTGATGTGCAGGCATCACCCTTTGCCAAGACTCTATATTGTCTTTCTTGAATTGTTGTCTACGCTGCTCGTGACACAATTTGTGCACAATCAGTAAGTTTGAAGGCAAGTAACTGTACAGCCAAGTGGCAAGACAGCCCAGCAGCAAGGCTAGCTACATTGGGCCCTGGGAAGAAGGCCCTACTTTGCAATGGCTTTATGTTACCTCTCAATACTTGAACTTCAAATGGCTTGGGTGACATCTGATTCTTCAGCAGATAAAATTTTCAGATTGGTTCACAGTGATCTCAGAAGAGGATACTTGCGGAGAAGCTCGCGTTCACTCAGTGTATCATTCTCATCTTGAGGGGTCCAAAGTACCTCAACAGCCTGCATCAACCATTCCAGAGATAGTAACATTAAGTTCGTTGAGTGCAAGCAGCATTATATGATGGTTTTACGAACAAAAAACGGTCAAAGACGAACACTCCCTCCTAACTCTTTCTTTGAAGCAAATTGCCTTTGTGTTGCTAACTGATTGTAGGCTATGGAACCTGTATTGAGTCCGCTGGTATTGACCCCAGCTTTTGTAGAGCTTCTTTCAAGTCTGCAATTGTTTTGATAGTGGGCAGCTTATGCTCTCCTTCTGCAGCCACCAGGATTGTGACCTGCCATATAAGAAAAACCTCTTGTGAGGGGAACAGGAGGGCAAGAGATTGCACTAATGGAATTGGCATCAAGGTGAAACGACACACCAAACAGGAGGGAGAAAGAGGGTACTTGTGAAACTGTACTTGCCATGACCTTCTGGAGATAGGCAATGACCCAAATTGGATGGAGCACAGAGAGACCTAGAGACAGAGAGATGTCCTTGCATATAACAGCTATTATATGAACATGGTGCAGAGGATCTAACCACAATGTATTCATTGTGAAATTGTGTGCCCTTGGATCCTGCCATCACATGCCTTCGCAGGCTGTTAAAATTGACTAATGTCTCTTCATCAAACTTTCCCCGCTCCTCCAATGACAGCTGGTTGAATTGCTCCTCTGTGTCATTTTGTGTATCCTTCACATCACACTTCAAGACAAAAAACCTGCCAACAGTCACTCCTCTAGCATTGACCAAAAATCCTATCCTCAATTCCCCACAGACTAATAAGCAATAATATGTTTCTACTACCTTCAACTGAAAATAGACTATAACTCTTCCATTCACTACAGAGCCAATCCATCCAATTTTCCTACCTGGTTGGTCACTTGTAGACTACTACAAATCAATCAATTATATACTTACAGTGGGTCTAAATGTATGTATCTGAGAAAAGAAGCACATGATGCAATTTTATTCAAAGTTCACATACCTTGCAGAGGCCTGATGTACAATAATCTGGGTGACGTAACAATGCTAAACATGCTTCTGCAATAGAAGGGATACAATAAGCTTGTGAGATCTTTACACAGGTATTAAAGCAGAAAAGAACTCATGTACAGTAATCTGGGAGACATAAATATTAAGCATGCTTCTCTGATGAAACAGACACAATAAGCCTGCTATGTCTTTACATGGGTATGAAAGCACAAGCTTGCTTCTGCAATAAATGGGACATAATAAGCTTGCAATGCCTTTAAAGGGGTATGAAAGTAGAACCCACAACTCACAACTTAACCCTAGATCCTAGACCACAAGCAGAATGGGATCAGGCACTTACATGAGACAGTGCTAGCAACCAGTTGCTAAGCATTCTAATTCAAAATGCTAATTCCAAATTTCAACAGAGTGTTGTTCTTCAAGAAACATGAGTAGCATCATATGAGAGTGCTAGCAACTGATCATGCACAACATACCACTACTTGAACCCATACCTGTGAGTATGTAGTGAAGGCCTTTTCTTGTTGTTGTGTCTGCATGCTCAGCAATTTGGTCCAATTCAGCTTGCAGTGTCCGAGCCATACCTAGCAACCCTACCTGCACCAGAGAGGATATTGCTTTCTAACTTATCTCTAACAATGGCAGTAGAATTTCAATTTCCTGCAAAAAACCTTCAAAACCTCCTCAAAATTGAAATTTTCTTCAAAGCACTAACAACATCAGTGCCACAAAAAATAAACAAAGAGCAAAATGCCAGTAGTAGGTAAACCACAACAAATCCCAAGTACCTGGAGCTTCAAGAGGCTTGACCTTTGAGGGAGTGTGCGCAGTGATCTGTTGTCCACAGATGGCTCAGCAACAAGCCCATGAACAGCTTGAGAGGTTATGAGTCCCATCATGATGAGGAAGAAGACGCTGCGGCTTCCCAAATTGACCCCATAAGCCGCACCGACATAGATGTGGGGAGCTGGAGATGGGTATTGAATTGAGGTTATGTAATCTGTTTCATATGCAAATGCAGGTGCACAGGTACCACCACTCTGTTGCATATGTGGTCGAACAATTGTAGAAGAGGATGCAGAGCTTGATGGTGCAGAATATGACCTGCAAAAAAAGCGTCTTACAGATCAAATTCATCACAGAAAGAAATTGGAGATCCTTCTCTCTGCCACACAAAAAAGATTATACTTTTGCAAGCTTCTTTTTGTCTCAGTGTGTGTGTGTGTGTGTCTTTTACTTTTTCTTCCATTTGTGTGGAGAAAACTCTCACCTGCTTGTGCCAGATTGCGACGACGAAGAAGAGAAAGCACTACCACCGACACGACCACCAGTAGCGGCGAGCGCTGTGGCTGGAGTTTGTGCGAACAACAAACATAGGAGAAGGAGAGCTACCATCGTTGGCTTGTTTGTCATCAACGCCACAACAGTTGGCGACAACGATTGCTCAAATCCTTGTCCGGGACTTGCCTCCGCACCTCCGGTTTGTGTTGCACCACCATTCTCAGCTTCTTCTTCGATCTCCTCTCTCCCTGCGAAGAACAAGGCTGTCGTCGTCGTTCCGATCCCTCTTCTTCTCTCCTCGTAATTGCTCCATATACCTTGAAGAAGCTTCTCGTCATCGTTGTGACCACGCTCCTCTTCTTCGTCATGATCTCTCCCTCTTCTTCTTCTTCTTCTTCTTCTTCTCTCTGCTTCTTCCACACAAAAGTCGGTTGTGTAATATGTGCAGCAGCTCTTTTCACGACTGCTGCTGCTCCCGGCTCTCCAAAAACTGAAACCCCGCTCCAGTCTCTCCACGGCTTGAATGCAGCAGCGACGAGTACTGCTCAACGAAGATGGCAAGGCGGCTCCTGATGCTGCTGCTGCTGCTGCACTCAGAAGATGGTTCTGAAGAACACAAATTCTTCTTCTGCGATTAGAGTTGTTGTTGGATGCAAGAGCAACAAAAGACGAACAACTGCTGGTACGAGAGACGAATTGCCTGTAGTAATAAAATTCTGGATGCAAGCTGCTCATCATCATCATCACAAGTTTCAGATTGTTGTTGTTGTTGTTGATGGCGGCACACGAGAGAAGTGCCATCTATCTTTTGCTGGGCTGGCCGTCCTGCTCGCTCAAAACTTCCGCTTCAGCAAAGCTACTCATGGGATCCAAATCCAACAAACTCCCGCTTCATAGTTCTTGCGGCAATCCTAACCTAACCTTAGCGAAAGATCTCTCTCGAATTTCAACATCCGCAAAACACACGATCCGCGGGCGGCTCCGTCAGGATGTCGGTGACGAGCACAAAATTGCAAAGAAACAGAGCACAAAATTCGAGAATACCGGAGCGACAAAAACTGGACGTTACACTACATCACGCTCGTTGCCGGGAGCTTGTCTCTCTTAATACTAATGTAGCGTTTCTGTGTGTGTGTGTCTGTGCGTATTATCAAAAGAAAAAGTAGACGAGCATGGCGGACAGCTGCTCATTGATGCGATGCAACTAAAAGTTCTTCTGCTTCTTCTTCTGGACGCAATTACATCATCGCACTGGTTGCAGTAGGCTTGTCTCCCAATACTAGCATGCGTTTTCTGTGCGTATTATCAAAAGAAAGTAGAGCATGGCGTTCCAGGAGTTGCTCACCAAGTGTTAAAGACCAAGACCATCATCAGCATGTTGCCTGCATTCATCACCTTCACGACCAACTATCCCCACCATCCAGTAAAAAATGCAACCATGCAAAGCACATGTTGATGCCACTGCTGCTGTGGCAGCTGCAGAGGACAAAGGTCTCAAGCCAAACTATCATCATCATCACAGCAAAATTGTCATTTTGCAAATCAAGAGTTTTGGTCTTTGAAACTTTTTCTTTCCTGTTCGAATTGTACACCCAATGAGAAAAAATCTGCCCCATGAAATCGAGACCTTTATATACTGCTACTATCTCTCTTTCTCTCTCTCTCCCTCTCTCTCCCCTCCATGGATTCATAATTGGGTTGTTCTGCAAATCTAGATAAATGGGGAAGGTGTCTTCTACAGTCTGATATCAAATGCCTGTTTTCGGCCTCAACTAGTCTACTACTATGACTACCAACAACACTCTGGTGTGTGTACCTTCGTATATGCATAATGTACAAGAAACACCAGCTGCCTTCTGTTGGTCCCTACTCGACTTTTGTGTATTCCATTAGAATGTAAGGCGCTCTGTAGATTTTAATCAGGGTCCAAAAGAGGCCTTCCTCTAGTTCCAACTCTCCTGCTGCCCTAGCTGCATAGATGTCCTCGCATATTGCAACCAATCTGTAGAAACCCACAATCTGAACAATCAGCCGCCAGTAGCAATGAATTTTGCTGTCACCTTCTTGACACTGTGAGTGGACAAATACTAATACATAATACGGCACCAAAATCAGTTTCTTGTATTCCTTGTCAATGACAGCAGATTATAAAGAAAGGGAACTTGGCAGCAATTAATATTCAGGAAAAAAATTCCCTGTTACCTGTCACACGCAGGGAAATTCTCATATGGAATGCGCATGCGAATATCAGAGCACTGCAGTCGTATGAAACGACCGACTGCCAACACAAATGTAATGTACAAGCTCCAAATGCTGAACTTACTCAACGTCTCTCCTATCAGGCCATCTGCACAACCACCATCTTTTCAACAAGAAGAACCAAATACAAAACTCTATCATGCAATTTCATCACTGTGTCTTTCTTTTAGTGTATCTTCTGTTCACAATGCTCTTTTCCATAAGAGATTCCCTACTACTTCCAGAAGCTTCATGAAGGACAACACCATGTCCCTGGCAAGTAAGGAATGCAAAACAAGATAGGTGCATGATTTATACTTGGGGGAACTTCATCAGATACTGCCACAGCAGTTGGGCCTTTCATAGGAGCACACCCATCATCATCGTCAGAACGGTCAGGCTCAAATGACCACCACATCTGGTCACCTTCTTGATTCAACGTTAAGTTGCCCGACACATAAATCTTCACAAAACCAAACACCCGATCAGGTTTACCGCTGGTTCAACACCATTTGCTCCATGCTCCATGATGAAGAAGATTCCACAATCACAGTAAGCAAATTCATACAGCACTCTTCATATTATGGTAAGCTAAACAGAACCAGAATCACCTCGGCTTGATCGTAAGTAACATGAAATTCAGCATCTAAAATCACACAAGCACCCACTACAAAACATACCATTTATCAAAACTTCCAGAACCGTATGCACAACATGTAATAGAATATTCACATAAACTAAGACTAATGGGATTTGGAATCCGGGAAAAGTCAATATCTTCTCATGCCAGATAGTCAGACATGTTCTCATCTGAACGCATGTGTGAGTAGGGGCTTGCAGATGGGGCAACTACAGGAAGGAAGAAATTCGATCACAAATACAGCTCAGATTTGCTTACATTAGACAGACTCTCCCATGGAGACACCTCACTGGAGCCAGGGACACGGAAAAAGCGAGGGTAGAGGTTAGGAATGTAAATGGATTTCATGGTGCCATTCAGAACTGCTTTTAATTGGACCCCCTCCTGACTGTGATTCTCTCGTGCAGACCAAGGAGATGGATACTTCGCAAGCTCTTTCCCCTTTGGTCGCTCCCGATTGAACTCCCACCATGCACTGAATAAGAAATTGTCATTATCAATTGAGCGAATCAAGCTTTGAAGTGTTCGGGGAGGGATCAGCCAAAGGGAGGCAGCATCTGGTTCACAGCATACAATCTGCACATCTTTGGCAACTGAACTTTGCTGCAGCAAATTGTCAATGACCTTGGGAGGTTCTTGATAGTCTTCCAACAAGTGGTTATGGCAAAGGCCTGTTTGATAGAGCTGGAATATACCACCAGCAGTTTTCACTTCAATGCCGGAATGAACATCCTTGACTGGATTTGGGTAGTTTGTTGGATTCCCACTGCTATAGATCTGTGGTCAGACATGCGGCATGTTAAACTAGGATCAGTCATGCAAGTTTACTCAATGCTTTCTGAAGTTTCAACCCTCCACCATCACTGAGGGATTAATTCCAACACATCAAACATTCACATGCACAAATGAACCAAAGAAGGGACTAGGAGGGGTGAGAAAGACTTGCCAGCATGGGGGCCCATATTACAGCAATTAGGACTAAAAAGAGAAGGACACCACTACCAAACTTGATCCACATGCCCTGTTTTTGTCCTAATCGATGCTTCTCCCTCACAAGCTTGATATCACATTGCACGAGTATCAAGCTCCCATAGATATCCTCTAGCTGTCCAACCACCCCATTCCACACAGAAGTATCATCAGCAAAGAAAATAATGTCTTGTGACATGCCCCCAGGTAGAAATCAATGCCCTTTGTGTATATGATTAGCCTTGAAGTCCATCTACACCTGCAAAGCTCCAGAGTTGAGGAGATGCACCTTGAGCCAGTCATACATGTTGAGTGCAGTGGTGGTGCAGGACCAATCAAGAACACAACGAAGTTCAAAGAGAAATGGTAGTGCACGGTACAGACGGAAACCGATCCAGCTAGCCATATCGATGCGATGGGCCAAAAACTGTCTGTAGAGAGCACTCTTATGAGGAAGCCCATATCTGATCTGTACCGCTTGAAGTGCCAGTGACAATGCTTTCATCATATAGAATACGCGTAGCGGCAGGAGCTGGTCTTTCTTGTCTGGCTCAATATAACTCTCCAATCCCCATACACTCATGGAAACATAAGTTGTGTAAAGCACAAGGCTGAGGAAGTAGAACATGACCTTCCCTGTTGCAAAAGACCAGAGATAGAGCACACGGTCCAACACAATCAAGAAGAACAATGCCTGCACATATTCATTTCATGTCATGTCATGAGATTTGGAAGGGGGACCTTACATTGATGGATATTCTCATTACTCCATAACACTTACATAGCACCACAAGTGTTCTGCTCATCTGTTAAAAGATAGTGTTTCTCACTGTACTATGATGAAATGTCCATGAGTGAACTAAAGAAATTCAATGACACTTTGAATAAAATGAAGAGAGATAAGACAGGGATTCGTACAATGAGCACATATACAAAGTCCTTTGGAAACTGGTCGTCAGGTGGGGAGATTTCAAACAACTGGAACTTCTTCTTTCTGAATCCTTGATAGCAGAGAGCCACAAATAGAAAAGTGAGCAAATCCATGCCAAAAATGAATGCATAGAGGTCAACCTCACGTTTGCCTCCTGGTATGATGGACACTATACGGTAAGGAAAATCACTTGTTTCCAAATGATTATCTTCTTTCGCCTTCTGAAGCTCAGCTGCAAGATCAGCAGCTGGTGTGAGTGAAGGATATTGATTATCAGAGGAAAACCCATGAGATGGAGCTGTATGTATCACCTCCAAGACTGCTAGTGCCAAATGAGGACTATCTGGGCTGCTCTCAATGCTCTCCACTCGTACACGACTGCACATATCCTTATGAAGAAGTCCTTCAGAATGGGAAGACCCTGAGTGTTGCACTGCTCCAAGGACACGATTAAAACCAGATTCAATCCTCTCAGGTTGTATTCCTGCTTCAGGCCACTTGCCAACATCCATAGAGACTTGGACAAAGTGAGGGGGAGCCTCTGAACCACTGGTCAGACCTTGAAAATACAGGGAGATTCCTCTAGTAAAGCTTTTAAACTTCTCACACACCCAATTCACTCCATTCTGGAATCGTGCAGATAGTGTCAATCTGTGGACTGTTCTGACTTGTCCCTCTGGGTCCAGCATTCGCCGGCTTGAAGCAAACGAATTGCTCTCATTCACAAGCATCCACTCACCATCTCGTGCTTTGATTGAGCTCTGTATAAGTGTAGCCAAATATACTAGGAAGAGAGGAAGCACACTGAAAACAAAGGAGTGTGTCATTTGGGCACCTGGAATTCCAAGTCTGCTCAGCCACAAAGGTATGTCACTACCACAAAGCTTCTCATAGATCTGGTAGCAGTACTGCAGAATGATATTTATCTCTGTGTATATGAGCATTGCTAGCCAGAAGTTTTGGCTTGGGCCTGGGTTCGCAAGCAAGGCATACAGAAAAAGTGCAGCTGGAAAAACCAGTGTCAAGAACTTGAAGTTCCAGACATAGACAACTACAAAGAAGAAGTAGCAGACAATATCTGTATTTGCACAAATCTGGCACCATGTGAAATAACACAAAATAAACAAACGCCGCCATGTCTCGTTCACCCTCATTCGTTCTTGAGGACTCTGCTCCTCTGCTGTGTTCAGTGGATTACCAGATTCTTCAACTTCTTGAGCACTCAATACCTGCTTCTCCATATGCCCTTCATCTTCAGTTGACGATGTTGAGCTTTCAATGCTTTCATCCTCTTGCTCCAAGTTAAGAAGACCCACTAAATTAGCAAGCGCTTTGTTTCCCAATGACTGCACTTGTGCAACACCCTCTTCAAGAAATTGAACCCCTGACATTAGTACTTGCTTTGGCTGTTGCTTTTTGTCAGCATTGGTCATGTGTGTTGTATCAGAACCAGACTTTCGCAGCTCACCAGAATCCACATCTTTAAGTTTCTCATGCTTCTCCATGATGTGTGGGTCATCAACGCTTATGGCTCTCTTCTTTTTCTGCAGGTTTTTTCTCCTCCGAACATTATTGCCATGCTCTTCATCCCTTCCCTCAGATATATCCTGATATGGCAGCAGAGGAGGTGAATCTTTCTCAAAATTGAGTCCCCGTTTTGCCACATTCTCTGGGCCCCTCATGGCTGTTGTTTCAGAAGCAATGCGCTCCAAGACCCGTGGTGTATTACCAACAGCCCTTGGAGTATTGCTGTGTGAAAATGGTGACCCTGAGGGTTGAGCACCTTGACCTCGGTCAGCAAGCTCAAATATGGGCCCAGGGGAGTCAAGGATTTCTGAGCGCAGTTGCATATGGTGCATATCCATCTTCATCTTGTCCACTTGCTGTCGGCGCCGCTGCTTGCGCTCTTCCATCTCCCGGATCCGCTGCAACTGCTCCTTCTTCCATGCTGCTTTGTTTTCCTGCAGTCATAGTATATAGCTCTAAAAAACTATCAAAAGACAGTGGGAGTGCAAACGGGTTGAAGAGTTCAAAGCTTATCTGACAGCAGGGGAAACAAAGAATAATGTAAAAGAAGCCAGGAGAGGATATTTATTGGTTGCAGCAACAAAACAAGCTGCAAGTCCTTTTGAATCAATGAACAAGTAAACAAAGTAAAGGCACCTAGGGAGAGATGAACAACCTGTCATCACCAACTTGTGCCAATTAGGCATACATGACACTAAACAAGTTGGATGAAACTATAGTGTGCATTGGTCATTTATTTACCTGGGCATGCGCTCGAGCCTCCACTTGTTGGGCTTCAAGGTAGCGGATGACTTGCTCAAACTCACGTGTCCGAAATATATGTGCCTGAAGACCCACTAAGCAAAAGATTGTGATATCCACTAGTGCTGATCGCTCTGTGATGCCAAACCCGTAGTCATATTTGTACAGCCCTACAATACTGTACAACCCCAGAGGGAGGGTGCACTTGTGGCTACCCACATTACCAAAATATGGTGCTTGGTATGCCAGTGACATCACAATAAGAATAAAATTATAAAGACGCAAAAAAAAGAAGAGTGAGTTCCGACGTTCCATGATTGTCCCACGCATGCGGAAGAATATGAGGGAGATTGCAAGATAACCCAAATGTAGAACATCATACTGCAAGGTGCCTGTTACAAACACCAGCAACAGGACTACATGTAGAAGGTGTCGGTAGAAAAAGAAGCGTATATAGTCCAGCCATGTCCACTGGGCAGTTGTTTCATAGAGGATCTCTTTCCAAGCTATCCTGTCACTGGCAGGGATGTTTGCAACATGCAAAGAGCGAGCATCTAATATTCCTGCTGACATGTTTGCCTGAAGCTGGAAACAGGCTACCAAAAACACCACAAAATGGGCTACAAGCATTTGACGATCATCAACTGTCAGTCCTGCATCCATTACCAATTTCAAGAGCAGAATTAATGACATATTGCAAAACCTGCCAACATAACTCAAGATGTATGTGCAATCACAAGGGACCCAAAGGTATCATCCCTGCAAATAAACAGTAAGAATCTGAAATTGGCCAGTTCAGAAGACAAAACATACCAAGCCAACAGTGCCAGCAATAAGTGTAATGGCTGCTGTAGTCAGTCCAACAGTCATGGCAATTGATTTCATCCTCTGTCTTAAAAGAAGGGGGAAGAATCCATGGAGGTGGTGTTTTGCCAAGAACCACATATTCACTCACCATTATGCTGGCAAATATAAGTACAAAGAATGGCCATAAAGTCCGTAATGCACGCCGAGATAGGATAATACAAAGAGCCAATATTGCAATGTACAACAGTGAGAACACATTAAGGAGCGCGAAACTTGAAATTAGCAATGCCAGCATGCTGAGTTCAAGCCCATAAAGCTGGAAAAAGTGCTCTGCTGTGTGCTTCACATATATGCTCAATGTACGAAGCTGCGCATCATACCTTTCTTGCTTCAATGATGTCATTACTCTTTTCAACTGCCTCCGTGACTCTAATGAACTTCCCCCAGGGGACTCCGACTTTGTGGCTCTCAATGTCTCATTTTCAATACCACTCCCAGCAGACCTGCTATAGGATGTTGAGGAAGTTGCTTCAGGACCTGCTGCATTCAGCTGCAAACTCAGCGTTCGATCTACAGTCTGATTGCCATGTACATGCACATTTCTCTGGGGTCTTTTAACTGATGGATCAGGTCGCTCAGAAAATTGTGGTGTGCTCCGTGTCTGCCTGGTGTATGGTAGGAACAGTAAGCAAGGTTCTTCATATCGTTCGTTGACCCGAAGTGAAGAAGGTAAGAGCTCAAGCCACCCAAGTGTCGTGCATTGCACTATGCACATGATGAGTACTAGAACTCTGCTTCTTAGCCCTGCCTCAACACCCCAAAATCCTCCTTCAAACTTCCATAGTCCAACCCAATGAGCAAATTCACCATGTTGTTGGCCTGCAAACATCTCCAGATCCTGCCCCCACATTTGAAAGAGGTACTCACCCATGACAACTAGGGCTGTGTATATTGCATATGTTTGCCCCGGGAGCCTTGATGTTTTTGACATGTTACAAGTTGCAAGCAGCATTATAAGGTAAATGAAACCTATTGCGCTGACAGGCATAATTGCAGCACAGAAAACTGCAATTGTCAAAAGCTTCCCAATATGCAGAATCAAAAGCCTCTTCAGAAAACCTGTGTAACCTAAGTTAGAGTCAATGCGGTCCCCAGTTTGTTCAGAGTCTTCAGTAACAGGCACATTCTGTGCACGCTCAAATTTGAAGATCTCCATGACGATGAGTATTACCAATGGGTCCCATATGTGCTGAAAATTTGAAGCATTGGGATCAAAGCCCAAGTCCAGGTACAAAGAAATCCAGGATTCAGCATAGTTTTGGAGGACAGGAAAAGTGCTCAGAGTATAGCGTATGATGAACACAAGCATGGAAAACACAAGTATAGGTGACCATAGTGCCTTTTGGCTTTTCCCCAAACACTGCCGCCCAATGACCCAGAACAGTAAAAGACTGAGGTACCCAAAGGAGACATAGTTCCGGTTAATACTGTATATGACAAGCAAGATTGTGCCATAGGCAATGTATGTCCCAAACATGTGGTATGTAAACCGAATCTTCTCCCCTGTTGTGGCCAGAAGTTTTGTAACCCAGTTTGCTGCAAAATGCAAACACAACAATGGGGAAACCTGTAAATTACAAATTCTCCCTGCATCACTGAGTTCAAATTTCAATTGGACTATTGCTACACAAATGTACTGCCATGTTTGTGGGATGACATTCAAATCTATATCTGCATCTCAAGTTCTAGGTGAACATTTGATTCTTGTACCTGTAGTGTTGGTTTCTTGTTGAAGATAGCTGAAGTTTGAAGTAGCATATACTGAAAGAAGGATTGAGCGAGTGTTGCCACTTCGAAGGATGCCCCAGCCTAAAGGTGGCTGTGGGCTATGTTGCACTGTAGCAGACAAGGAGCTCAGCACCTTGAGGCCATGATTTTGCACTGCTGAAAACACCAGCAGCACTGTGATGCTCACAAAATCTTGAATCTTTGCACTATCCCATAACCCTGTGCACAATTGCTCAAAAACAAATAAGTTTCAAGAGTCCAAGAAAGGGGTGATGTGAGGTAGAAATTGTAGCACTGTCACAAGCAGATTTGGTGGCTCAGGCTTCGCCTGAAGCGATGACATGTTTCAGTGTTCAATTGCAACTCACTTACCCAAGAGGGTAAGGATGGGCTTCAATGAGGCTTCATTGTTGGTAACAATCGAAGAGATCCAATCCAGCTGTAGCAAAAAGCGAACTGCAAAATGCAGCTCGCACCAAAAAATTAAGTGCTGTCTTGTTGACCTTGCCACAGCTGAGCGCACCAAATACACCAGGAAAAACCCCACTGCAAACCAACAGAAACAAAACCAGATCAGAACCTCCTACATCCCATGATCCACACATAAAACAGCCTCAAACTTGCAATTTAGGGCCAGTAAACCAATAGTGAGATGAACTAATATCAAAGATGCAAACTACTCCCCTTTCAAAACAGCAAAGCCACAAAGAAACCATGAAGAAAAGGAATGACAGAAAATCAAGACAAGGACAGGAGACACAATAAAACAAAAAGGAGCAAATTTATTCCCAGGCTACCATAGACTGCAGTCTGCAGTTTCAAATGCTACCTACAACACCATTCCTGGGGCCATTGCTATCGACACACATGGTAGTACCAGAACCACCATCACTTCCCCAATCAGTTTCTTGGCTTCTCCACAATGGATACAGTTAAATGCAAGACATAGCACATGCAAAATGAGCTTGACTAAGGTTTCTTGATCCATCACTAGTGTGGCTCTTGGATAACACTTTTCACAAATTCTTCTATCAGAAATACATTTGAGACTGGAAGATAATTGCAGTCACATCTATTGCCTACTTCCAGTTGTGGCATGGACCCCTTCAGGTAGAAAGACCCAAGGCAACTCCAACATAAGGATGAGTTCATTTTCTTGACAACTGATTTGAGTCATGTAATGCTTACTGTAAACTGCATGGAGCAGACCATCCTTCATTGCTACATTGAATATCAGAACAAGAGATATGACATGTGAACTTCCTCGCACACACCATGCTATTACTGCCAACACTGCCCACTTCCTGTTTTCCTGACCTGTCAAATAGAAACATTTCCACAGATTCAAAATAGCCCTATCACTTTGCATTCAAAAGATGAGATCAAAGACAAGTTGAGTTCAAGAAACAAGGATGCATAAAGGAAAAGACCACCTTCCAAATTGCCACTGGATTCTTCCCCCCCAAGGCTTTCAGATTCAGTCAAATTGTTGACAATATTGTTGCTCACAAATATGTCTGTAGCAACAAGCACACCAAGCGCGTACAATGCAAAGATGAACAGGCCTGGTGTGGAGTAATGCCATAGCCCAATTGTGTGCCAAACTCCCATACCCTGAGATTTCAAAAAACAAATCAAGTATTAAGAATCTGACACTGTACCTCTAGCAACAACAGTATCCTAATTCTATCTTTAACCCATGTTCTAAAGTATGCTGCTAAAAGTGAATGTAACCATTGCCATCACTTTCCCTTAGCTGCAATGAACAAACCAAACCATATACATCTCAGATTAATGCCCACCCAGCACCCTTCACAAAGAACAGATCTTTACAGACTGCTCAGACAATGGAATGTTCTACAGAACAATACTAAAGGGTCAGGGTTTCGAGATTTACAATACCATGTCAAATTTTGAAGTCATAATAGAGAAGGCTGCATTGAAGACATAAGTACAGAGGGCCCACAGCAAAATGAAACCCAGCAACACAGGGTTGAGCCATCGTAGTGTAGCAATAGAAGGGAAAGCCAAGAAGATGTAGCCCACATATAGCAGCAACCCAAATGACAAAAAACTAACATATACAAAGCTCCAACAGACCAAGGCCACTACACATATCTGTGAAAACAACCCCACAGTTCATATCAGTAGTCCAGATATTGCATGTATACAGACTTATTGGTTAGTTGAAACATACATATTGCTACCAAGTTGGCTTGTTTTTAGCTTTCTGTAACCAGAAAAAGCTTTGACAAGACATTAAGGTAACAGCAGACAGTAGCAGTGCTTGCAAGTTGATAAGGGCATACAGGGAAGCCATAAGTGAAAAAGTTGATGATGGCATGCTGAAATGCCACAACCCGCCGCTGCTCCACTACCCATCTCCTTGAGTTCCTACCACAAACACCCATGATTTTCATTTCACTTTCAGCTCCAACCTTTCCAGCTGATGTGCAAGTAGGGATAGCACAGAAACATGTCAAGTAGTAGTCTTTTCTATGGCTGTTGCTACTGACTACAAACAGCCATAACACAAAGTCCTCCAAATGCAACCACTCTTGCATTTGGAGGACTTTGGAAGTGCATGAACTGGAAGAATCCATCCAACACAAGTCAGATGATCTGGAGTATGGCCATTACATTGTCTCTCTAAGAGAGGTTTGCTCATCAGGTGGCAGGAGGCTTTCTGTGAGCATGTTGTCATCAGTGTTTCCACCATTAAGAGATATCCCAGGATGCCTGTACACTGTTGGCAATGAGCCCTCAACTTCTTGCTGCTCCTCTTCCAGATTGTTAACTGCAATACATAGCTGAAACAAGAGCCCAAAACAGTCCACCCCTCAAGCAAATGAGCAACTGACCAAGTACGTACTGTATGAATTCTCAAGCTTTCAATCAGTATCAACTTCAAGCATTCAAAAGGAAAGTACCAGAATGTACAAGGCAAATAGAGCAATAAGCTGGATGCCCTCAGGCCATCCAAGATCTGCCTTTGATACTTTGAACAAGCCCATATAGTCAGCAGCATCAACAACGCTCTGGGGCAGTTCAACAGGAAGTTGATTCAAATACAGTAATGTGATATGGGTGCCTGTGTAGAACACAAGAGGCCTCCATCCCCTACACTCCACAAAAAAGCCTTCGTTGATTAAATTTCTGCACAACATTGATGCCATCATACAGCAATATAAAACATTCAAATCTGCCTTTTCAGCAAAACTAATCTGAGTTTACACCCAAGAACTTCTCAAGGAGGCCTCAATTTTCTTCATCCTTAGTATTGACCCTTTCTCTTTTAGTTACAAAGGTTGTAAGAGAATCACGAACCAAGAAAGACCAGCAAAGTTGCCAGTCATGGACCAGTGGAAAAGACCAGCACAACTCATAATGAAGTAAGGAAATGCAATCCATGAGGGACGTGCAACTCCCACTAGAATCTGTACGGTTGGAAGTAGAAATCCTAGCACATTGTACCTCCACTGAAATGCATCCTCATCTGCATTTAGCAAAACACAAACTCCTTCATGAACTCAAGAAATTATCTTCTCCAAGACCTACAACATTGTGCTTTCCTAACATCAAGAAAAGAAGCTCATATGCTGAGAAATGTAAACAGGATATGGGAAATCTGGAAGGATATACCCCAAAGGGAGTGACGATGCACAGATGTGAGAGCATGTTGCTCTTGAAACAAAGCACATGCCATTGTCAATGGGACTGCGAACTGTGGAACCAAGGTTAAAAATACACCCAAGCTGTTCTCCCATGGATTCAGCCTGCTCATGATGCCAGCAAACACAAAATGCAGATCCAATTATGTAAAATCCCATGCTCATGCTCATGCTCATGTTGCTTTCTGATTCATGCACTCATTACTACTGTTGCTGACCAACAAGTCAAAGCAGAAAACATCAGAGCGACAGTACAGGAAAATCTCTTGTAATGGCTTTCCAGAAGTAGCAAGAACTGCAGTGACATGCATTCCATTGCTCAGCTCAGCATTACCCCTGAATTTAATACATAGTGTTAATGAAGAAGCAGACTCTTTTTCTCCAATTTTATTCATCAGCACTGAAGGTTTTCTTCAAATGCAGCTACAAAGTAATAAGCATTGAGAAAGAAACCCTAAACGCTTACAACTCTGGCACAAACAATTCCAACTCTTAGAAGAAAAGCCCTTACCCGGCTAGCCCTAAAAGCTTCATCCATTGAGATTCTGATGCACCACCACCCTCAGTGCCAAAGAAGGTCCACAAAAGCATCAACACACCTTCTGTTACTATCACAGCAGCTGCCCATAGCACCACAGAAATCCATAGCCATGGCCTTGGTCTACCACCTGGCTCTGAAACCACAGGTCCCCCACAACTTGAGCTATCTCCAATACGAATCTGAGCTCTCCATGCGATCACACATCACAGGATCTTTACTAGATGCAAAGAGATCAAAGAGAGAGAGAGCTGAGAATTCATTTCATACCTTGTCTAACAGATTTGAACTGGACTATGAAAAACACGAGCAGAAATGAAAGGGAGATCAGACTCCAACTCGCAAATGCAGCTGCACATCCCCATGGAGAAGAAAAAACATCACTAACCACCATGTTAACATGCTTGAATGCATGTGAATCAATCCAACACATGAAGTCTCTCTCTGTTCATAGAATCAGAATTCAGAATCACCATCAGGTGAGAGAAAATTGCAGTAAAACAAAGCATGAAAGAAACCACAAAGATACAGAAGAAACACAAAACTTGGACTGGACTGACTGCTCAGAAGCTTGAAAACACAAGAGAGGAAAAACAAAAAGAGGGACAGACCGCACAGAAGCACTAATGGGGCTAGAGCCCCAATTGCAGATGCTTGCATCGCTGAAGCTTTTTATCGTGGACAACAAACAACGAGGCAACTCTTCTGAAACAGATCTTCCGCCATCGCACCAACCCTAATTCTTCTCCCTAATTTTTGTGTCGAGGTTTTTGATTGTCGCACAAGAATTGAGTCCCACCTTTGCAGCTCCTCCTCCTCCTCCTGCTGTCTTGTTGCTATCAACTCAGTGAGAAAACTGCATCTGTAACTTTTCTCCCCACTCATCGGAAGTGAGAAAGAATCCACCAAACGAGAGAGCGAGAGAGAAGCGATGGTGGTGATGATGATGATATTTCTCTCTCTCGAAATTGGCAAACCCTATAAAGCTTCAACCCGTCTTCTTCTTCTTCTTCTTCTTCTCTCCTCTTTCAATGTTCTTTTTCTCAAGTCTCTCCTCCGTGTCTCTCTCCCACGTCTCTCCTCCGTCGTCTTGAACAGAAAGCGAAGCTCAACGAACAAGATCCAGTGCTTGTTTTTGTGTCGAGAACTACTGAAACCATAAATCTGCTTTGTTTCATTCAAGTCTTTCCTCAAACCCCTTTCTTTCCTTCCCTTCTTCTTCGAGGAGTACAACCCAATCACCAGATCCACCACCGACCACAATCTTCTTCTTGGTCTCTTCTTCTTTCTTCTTGTGCGAGAAAACCCTAAATCTCGCACTTAAGCCTTCGAGACACTACGATGAAGCCTGAAAGCAGCAAAGACAACAGTGTGAGAATCGCAGAGGAAGAAGATTTAGAAGCGCCAAAGAAGATCGAGGACGTGGTTGTCTTTCTTCCCATCGACAGGAAACGCGAAAACTCCGCAACAAATTCAAAACCCTCGGACAGATGTAAGAGTGGGTTCTTGCCCATTGGCAAAAGGGGTCTGACAAATTCCCCTCCACGACATCCCATGGAAAATTCAAAAGCAACAAAACCTTGCGGAAAGTTGGTCGTCGTTTTGTTTTCTTCTTTTTTTGTTTTTCTTCCTTTTGGGGGGAGGCGGGGCTGCCCCTTTTCAGCAACCCACTTAATTCACTCCACGACATTCGAGACAAGAGAGAGAAAGAGAGAGAGAATGGGAATGAATCAGTGTTCTGTCTTGTTCTGTGGGGTTCTGTTGGGAGCCTGTTGTGAAGAGGGGTTGTGGAAATAGCACACAATCCCAAGTAGCTTCTACAACTTAGACAAGAGAACATGCAATCAATTCAAAGAATGTTGACAATAGAGCACAGAATCTGAAGAGATTCTTCTACAACTTCTACAAGAGAGCACACAATCTGAAGAACTTCTACAAGATGCCATACAATGCACTCAAGGATGGGGAGGAGCATCAGAATGGGAATTGTCTCTTCTTTGAATGGTCTCAAATAATCTCTCTTCCTTACCTATGCCAACATTGCAATATGCTCAGTTGGAATGCCATGCTTTTAAGGATTCTAACCCTGTAAGGTGGGGGGACATGGTAAGGAAGCTATTGCACATCTTCCAAACAGATGTGTCAAGAAGGTATGAAGATCAAGGATGTCACTTTTGTTCTTGTCTTCTGTGAGCTTGTAGCCATGCCACACAAGTTATATGCCAATCAGATCTTCTTGATGGTTCAGTGGGCTTCACACAAGGCAAGCTTGGTTGTTCATCTTCTTCTTGCCCCCCCCCCACCCCCAATGGTCACCAACTTCTGGAGAATGAGGAACTGATCAAAATGTAACTGTGAACCAAAATGGATTGTCTAGGCATATGCAGGTTGCTGCTGCTGGGTATTTTGCTTCACATACAAGTGAGTGCTTGAGAGCACGAAGAGAGTTTTTTGCACTTCTGATCTTTGTTGAAAGTTCTTCTTCACCCCTTTCATTAGCTCTCATCTTTTTCATTCAAGAACCAAGTGATTAAGTTTGCACGAGGATCAATCAAATTTTGCTTACAAAATGTACACTTTTGAATATTGCCACTTTGTTTTCAATTGACTGTGTTGATGACCAGAATGTTGAGGTGATGATGGAAATGGACTAATAAGGAGGGCCAGATCACAAGTTTTTTGTTATGGACCTTTGAGGTTTGAGATCTATGCTTGCTTCTTGCTCAGGTTTCCCCTTATAATAATGCTGGAAAATGACTGAAAAGTCATCACTGCTTTGTCCTGCTTTGCACACTGCTGTATACCTAACCAAAACAAAGAACACATTCCAACAAAATCCAACAATTAAAACAACAGAGATTTGCAGATGAAGATAGAAAAACAACTAAGCACTCTTGCTGTCAACTCCTCCTTCCAAGTAAGTATCTCTGCTCAACATGCAGTAGTGCTGTTCAGGCTTCTATAACTGAGTGCTCTTGGTAATTTATTTTGTCACATGTGTCTTTTGTTTCTTATGCATGCATTGACAGGGAGTTCATGCAAGAGCTCACATGTCAAAGACTTGCAGTCCCAGAGGTACAGAGGAGCCCGATTCATCTGCTGCTGCCACCGCTAGTCCCACATCTTTGACCTGCACATTCGAGAGGTGAAATTGTTGCATCAAATACAACCTTAAACCCTGGCCTTAACCCTCAAACCCACCACAAGCCAATGCTTCAACAGAAGCTCTATGATCAACTAAGTTCAAGCCCTTCGACAAGAACTAGGGTTCATAGATTTTGGTCAGAGACTCACCATGAGATGGCAAGAGAATCCACCTTGGTAGTTGCGAGAAGCAGGTACACCACTCATCACTCCCGGAACTGGATTATATGTGTCACTGTGTGCAGCATCCACAGACATCCAGAGCTACCAAAGCTCTCAAACATGGTCCTTAAAGTTGAGGACAAGGACTACTTTTGTCTTTTCTTTCAAGTGCAACTGTAGAATGTTTGGAAGCTTGTTGAGCATAGATCATCAGAGTATGTACCTGCTCCAGCATCGAGCAGAGGAAGAGTTGAAAATATTTGAAAGTGTGTGTGCATCAATACCCAACCGCTGTCCTAATGCAAGCGCCTCAGAAACACCTGCCATGCTGATTGCCAAGGCCAGATTGTTGCAAACTTTTGCTGCCTGCCCTCCCATTTCAAGCCATGCAGGTTCATTTCCTTTCTTCCAAAAGGAGCTCCTACAAAATCTTCTGACCCATAAAAACCAGGCTTCCATCTCCATGACAGATCTCATCCTCATGAGGTTCCATACTTCATGCAGGGAGTGAATGGATTGCATGTCCTTCAGTTTCTTTTCACAGTAATACATCTTGCAACAATGTGTCTCTCCAACCTGTAGCCCAACAATCTGAGAGAGAAATGTAGCGGCACTGAGGAAAGATAGATATAAGCTTACTGCACCATTGCCAGCACCTCCACAATGAACCACTCGTGTACCCATAGCCTTCAGTAGATGTTGTGCTCCCTTCAGCGCTTCCTCTGAACCCCCAACCTACAGTACAAAAAGAATTTGTCAGAAATGAGGGGAGCACTAGAAGAAAAAAATGAATGGGAATGATAAGTCATAAGCAGAAGTTCTCCTCTATGCTGTTGTGAAGTGGACAATGGTCACAGTTCTGTGTCTCTTTCCTTCCTTCAGATTTGCATGCACAAGACCAAGAATTGCAACCTATTATGTCCAATCATGAGACCATCTTCCATATTGGGAAGGGCTGAGGAAATTAAAACATGAAAATTTCTCAGACCTTCCAAGATGGAAAATGGAAATAAAAGGTTAAGAGAATTAGGATTTCAGGGCTTCTTCACCATAAATGTGAGTGTTGCAGCCTGAGCTCCAACCACACCACCTGACACAGGAGCATCCAGCAACAGAGGGGCTTGTTGTTCTGCCCCAATCTTTTCTGCATCAACCACAACCTGTTCCATGAGATTGCAGAGGAAAAAATCCACAACAATGTTTTTGAAGGTAATGCAAAAAAGATGAGTACAGTCAATAACCTTGCAAATGTCACCCACAAAGTGACAGACCATCAACAGCACTTTGAATGCTAACATGACCAGATGAGTGTGCTGTCACTTTGCATTGAGCACTTTGATTTTGCAGTTTTCATTTTGAAAAAAAGAATCCCCTGCAGATTTGAAATGGCACCAATCGAGATGTACATACTTGAATTAGAGGAGAGTTTACAATCCGCAACTCTTTTGGCAAGGCGGCGACATGTTTGTGGATCAACAGTTGAGGCATCAATCAGGAGTGATGGCCTGACAGAATCAGAAGCACTCAACAATCCCTTGGGTCCCATATACACATCCACAACCTGTTGCACAGAAAAGCATTGTAATAGCATTGCAGGGGGAACAAAAAAAACCCAACCAAACCCCATAAACTTCACATAAGGATATTTTGATAGAAAACAAGGATTGTAGATTGTTACCAGGGTCAGAGAGGCTGGTCAAAGAAGAGGCATGTTCTTACATGGGGTGAAGATGGCAACATGGTGATGACTACATCACAAGCATCTGCAAGTTCATGAGGAGTGGGTGCCATGTCTGCTCCCTTCTCGGCAAATGCTCTCATAACCCCTTCATTCCTACCACAATTGCAGCATTGAAAACAATTAGAAGGAGCTTTGTATCAAGAGCACAACAAATTCGTACTTTAAAATCAGCAACAGATACAGTTTTTTACATTTGCTTTGAACTAGCTCCGTCCATGTACAATGCTTACTATAAGAAGAAGAAAGCCAACATGTGGCAAAGAGTGGCAAGTTGATGATACTGGAGAATGAGAAATGATTGTACTTGTCATGAACTGTAAGATGGTGACCCGCTTTGAGAAGGTTAGATGCCATGTGTGCTCCCATGTTGCCAAGCCCCACAAACCCCACCCGCTGCTGCCACCCACCACATTGCATCATCAAGTGAAGAAGTTGGCATCATCAAGTGAAGAAGTTGGCATCAATTGGAAGTGATGGAGTGATTAAGCCTCTATGCAGCTCAAATTCAGTCTCCAAACATGTAATGATTCTAGAATATGGCAGGCACAGATGATGGAACAAATGAGCATAACAATAATGGAATCATATTCTACACTCTCTTTGTTTCCAAAGTCTTTTGTCTGTGAATTCTGTTTTCATAGACATGTGCTAGAAAGCAGCAGCTGCAAACGCTAGAGCTCAAGCCCTAGAGTCCAAAGCCTAGAGCGTTACATCTGATCTACTCAATGATGTTTCAGGTCAGGGACAAAAGGCAGAAAGAAAGGATTGAGAGGGAGACACAAACACACACACACACACACACACACACACATACCTGTGGATCATCACCAGAGCTTGCACAAAAGAGTTTGAGGCCTGAATTCTGCAAAGGAAGGAAGGCAGTAATGCGATTTCTCAAGAGCAGGCTTCTCGACCACCACCCAACTCCTCCTCTTCTCCAAAATGCCATTGGAGCTGCTTCTCTTTGTGACTTCTTTTGGTGGAAGGAACGCCAACACACACACACACACACACCAGAAAGTCTCAATGATCTTCTTACAAGCTCTCTCCCTAACACAAATGCGTCACCTATTCTTCCAAACTTCCACAGATTCTTCTTCCCTCTTTAAAGAATCGATGTGGATAACCTCGCCACCTCACAGATCCGTCAGCTATTCTCCGTGATGCCTTTTTTTCCTTTTTTTCTTTTGGGGGGGGGGAGTGGGGTTCTTTGTCTTCTTGTACATGTGGAAGGATTGATTTTGCATGTGGCTTCTGCCTGCAACTTGATCTTCGTCTTCTTCTTCTCAGAAACTCGATTCCTCAAAGCCTGCTGCTGCTGCTGTTGCTGCTTCTCAAAAAGGAAGTTGCCAAAAACCAAGACTCAAAAACAGGAGAAAACACAACCAGTTCCTGCTCAGACACTAGTGAAACCCTCCATGCTTGTGAAATCCCTCCTCCATGCTCCATCAATTCAGAGAAGAGAAAATTTTGCTTCATATGTTTGCATTTATTATTTTGTGTTATTTTGAGGATGATATACAAAACCAGAGAAGCTCATGCAAAACAGTTCATGCAAAGATGGTGAAGAAGCCAACAGTGAGTGTGCCAAAGTGAGTGTGCCAAATTGAGGAAGGCTTTGGTTTTCTCCACAAGAGACAAGAAAAAAAAGCTCTGAAAAAAGAAAAACAGACACAAACAATTCCTGCATTTACCATTCCATTGCACACATTGTTATGCCGGGCTTTGAAATCTGTCTCTACAACAAACCAGAAACCAATCAAATGAAAAGCTTGAAATTGTTGCCAAAAGCTTGAGAGCTGTCTCTGCCAAAAAGCTTGAGAGCTGTCTCTACAACAAACCAGAAACAAAAAAATCAATCAAATCAAAGCTTGAAATCATTGCAAAAAGCTTGACATTGTTGCAAAAAGATTGCCATTTGTCTCTACAACAACCAGAAACAAATCAATCAAATCAAAGCTTGAAATTGTGGCAAAAAATTCAAGCTTCAATTTTTGTTTTGACAACACAACTAGAAACATGAAATCAATCAAATCAAAGCTTGAAATTGTTGCCAAAAATTTCAAGCTTCAATTTTTATTTCAACAACACAACTAGAAACATGAAATCAATCAAATGAAAGCTTACAATTGTTGCCAAAAAAATTCAAGCTTCAATTTTTGTTTCAACAACACAACTACTAGAAACATGAAATCAATCAAATCAAAGCTTGAAATTGTTGCCAAAACATTCAAGCTTCAATTTTTGTTTCAACAACACAACTACTCGAAACATGAAATCAATCAAATGAAAGCTTGAAATTGTTGCCAAAAAATTCAAGTTGCAACTTTTTGATTCAACAACACAACTACTAGAAACATGAAATCAATCAAATCAAAGCTTGAAATTGTTGCCAAGAAATTCAAGCTTGGCAACAATTTCAAGCTTTGATTTGATTCAACAACACAACTAGAAACATGAAATCAATCAAATCAAAGCATACAATTGTTGCCAAAAAAATTCAAGCTTCAATTTTTGTTTCAACAACACAACTACTAGAAACATGAAATCAATCAAATCAAAGCTTGAAATTGTTGCCAAAAAATTCAAGTTTCAACTTTTGATTCAACAACACAACTAGAAACATGAAATCAATCAAATCAAAGCATACAATTGTTGCCAAAAAAATTCAAACTTCAATTTTTGTTTCGACAACACAACTACTACTAGAAACATGAAATCAATCAAATCAAAGCTTGAAATTGTTGCCAAAAAATTCAAGCTTCAATTTTTGTTTCAACAACAATACAACTAAAAACAAATCAATCAAATGAACTCCAATGCCCATTGAAAAGTAATTGCAATGGAAGGTTCAAGTTTTTTTTTTTCCATGATTTTTCTTAAGGTTGTAATGCCAATGAAGGGTTCAAGTTTGAAATAAGTCATTGTTTTATACAAAATCCCTTTGGATGATTAAGATTAACATCAATACATTTTTAGAGGTGCAATTGGGGTCAATTAGGATAAACAATTATGTATTTTCTCTTTTGAAGGTGCCAACCAATGTTTTAAAATTGTTTATACCTAGTTAATTTGCAAAGGTTGGTTATTATGAACCTACTCTAATTAATAATTTATAATTAATTTAATAATTTTCTAATTAAGAATTTATTAATAATGTTCAACTAGCTCTTCCCTTCCCTTCTATAACCCAACCTTATTATGCACATGTAAATATCACACAATCCTTTACCAATTTCAACACTTCCCTCACCCAACCTACTCCTACAGATCTTATGTTTAATTCATTTATTTTTGGTAAGAAGTTTAGTTAGACAAGAAAGTAAATAACAAATTATTATTATTTTGGGCATTTATTATTAAGGTAAGTAGATAAATAAATAATTTTGTGCATTAATTTTTTTAATAATTAAAAATGATAGATTTTTTAAAACATAAAAATAATTTCAATGACAATGTTTAATCGAAACTAGTTTATGTAGGATGGGTATTTTTGTGATCGTCATTATGACAATTTTTTAGTTTCTAATCCATTTTTGAAAAAATTTAGTGCATCAAATGTGCTAAGAAAAGGTGTTCAAATTTTGTTGGGTTTAGGGTTTAGGGTTTAGGCCTAAAAAATCGGCCATTCTACCTTAGGTGCACATGATACAATGATCATGGGCTTGCCCATCTTTTAATTTAGATTAGAACATTCATATTCCCTCCAAGTGTGCAAATAGTGATAGATAGTTTATAGAAACACATTTTGAGTTTTTAAAACCCCATAAAAACTAAAATTTCCAAACAAAATAATACTAATACATTTTGAATTTTCAAAACCCCCAAAAAAACTAAAATCTCCAAACAAAATAATACTAATTCATTTTGAATTTTCAAAACCCCCCAAAAAATTAAAATTTCCAAACAAAATAATACTAATCCATTTTCAATTTTCAAAATCCCCAAAAAAACTAAAATTCCCACACAAACAAGTACTAACCCATTTTGAATTAAAAAAAACCCCCAAAAAACTAAAATTCCCACTCAAAAAAATAGTAACCCATTTTGAATTTTTAAAACACCCAAAAATTTACAATTCCCACACAAAAAATACTAACCCATTTTGAATTTTAAAAACCCCCAAAAAATTTACAATTTCCACACAAAAAAATACTAACCCATTTTGAATTTTTTTAACCCCAAAAAAATTACAATTTCCACAAAAAAAAATTACTAACCCATTTTGAATTTATAAAACACCCAAAAATTTACAATTTTCCACACAAAAAAATACTAACCCATTTTGAATTTTTTAAACCACCAAAAAAATTTACAATTCACACACAAAAAATTATTAAAGCATTTTGAATTTTTAAACAAAAATTATTAAACCATTTTGAATTAAAAAAACCCCCAAAAATTTACAATTCCCACAAAAAAATTACTAAACCATTTTGAATTTTTAAAACCCCCAAAAATTTACAATTCCCACACAAAAAAATACTAACCCATTTTGAATTTTGAAAACCCCCAAAAATTTACAATTCCCACACAAAAAAATACTAACCCATTTTGAATTTTTAAAACACCCAAAAATTTACAATTTCCACACAAAAAAAATACTAAACCATTTTGAATTAAAAAAACCCCCAAAAATTTACAATTCCCACACCAAAAAATACTAACCCATTTTCAATTTTTAAAACCCCCAAAAAAAATTACAATTTCCACACAAAAAAATACTAACCCATTTTGAATTTTTTAAACCCCAAAAAAAATTACAATTCCCACACAAAAAAATACTAATAATTGTCCAATCATTTTGTCACGTTTGTAAAAGTGGGGAAAAAAAAAAGAAAAAAAAAAGGAGCAATTTCAGATTTTAAACTGCCAATTACAAACTCGAAAAGCTGCCGATTATGACGCAGAAACTATCGATCATGTGCTAGGTAGGTAGGAAATATTACGGTAGGTACCTAGTCCCCCGTCGGGTAGGGAGGAGGTGGGAAGGGGAGGGGAGCGCGGGCGGTGTTTTGCCGGGCGAGGATGGCTGCTTCGTCTGCTCGAAAGAGCGCTTGCTGCTGCCGACCTCCTTCGTGTGCTTTGCTTGCGGAAAGGTGATCGGATCGGAAGAAAGGCTGGTGTTTTCTGGACTCTTCGGCGGCTAGATTTACGCGGCTCCTCTTGGCGGCCCCACACAGTGCAGCTGTTGCTGCTGCTCCTGGTGTCGCTGTTACATTTGTGGTCATATCGACAATTGCTGTTGTTGATGAGGTCAGTCTCCACTGCATAATTCCACAACTGGCAAAAACTGCTACCTTAGGGTTCGCAGTGACACATGTTTCCATCTCGTCATCTTTGCCCCGTTCTTTTTGTGTTGGCTATTGGCCATATGTAGAGGAGAGAAAGAGACAGCGACAGAGGGAAATCGAACTTTCTGCAGAGCTTTGTAATGAGGTTTTTGTTTAATATCGTGCATGTTCAAAGGAGGAGCTTAACCGACAAATTGTGGTCTTAAGAAGGTTGTTTGCGAGGTTTTTGTACGAGTGAAGAAAGACGCAAGTAGTTCAGTCACGCTTGGAAGGCAAAACTTCACGGCCATTCTTCTTCGTTTTTCATCTGGTGGAAGGAAACCCTAGTTCTGTGTTCAACAGGTGCAGTGTGTTTGTTGTGGTGGTGCTGGGATTTGCATCGTCGTTGCTAGAGTTGATAGAGCCAGACAACAGGACCGACTAAATTGAATGAGTCGATTGAGGGAGCGCATAGGCCACTATTGTAGTGGGAGGTTTTCTAGGCTAAAAGCACATACTTTGCACTCGGCTGCAGATACAGGATCAGAGGGGGGTGTGAGCGAGAGTTTAGGAATGGCCAGTGCAGTGGCACCACCTGAGAAGCAAGCTGAGATTTTGAAGGATATGGGAAACCTTTACTTCAAGAAAGAACGCTTTGGTGCTGCCATTGAAGCTTATACCGAGGTATGAATCTCACTGCCTTTTTGTGTTGTTCTATTATTTCAGTTAGTGTGTTCTGTTGCCAGGGTTTATGATTTGCTGGTGCCCCTCCTTGTACTCTTAAGCTTTTTGAAATTGGGGCTCAAGGCCTTCAGGTTCCATTTCTGTTTGTGGGTGCAACTAAATCTCATCTCTAAACTTTTGAAACTTCAATTTCTTATGACATCAAATTCCTTTACTTGGTGGGATCATGGGAGATGGGCCAAACCTCTGTTGTTGTGCTTAATTCTTCCCACTTGTGTTTGAGTTATGAGTGTCAAACCCTCGAATTTTGTTGCCTGTTGAGCTGATATTCTGGATCTGCAACCAATTCTTGATAGTCTAACTGGAGTCTTAAATGATATGGTTTCATCATGTGTTGATTGTGGTGGGATATTTGTTCTGAGGCCAGAATGTTTATTGACCAATTTGGATGATTTGCTGAGCAGGCAATAACTTTATGCCCAAAGGTGCCAGTGTATTGGACAAACCGGGCGCTTTGCCATCGGAGGCGCAAGTAAGAATTCCTGTCATTGCTTCCCTCTTTCTTCCCAATGCAATTTTCATATTTTTATGGGAATGGGGAGGTTGTCTGTAAGGATGCTTGTGTTTTAGGAACTGGATTTTGCAAACTGATTTTTAGTTTGTGATTTGTATTCAGAGCACTTGGGTATACCTGCTCTCTTAAGGGTTATTTGAATGGCAATGAAGATTAAGATTTGCTAAGTCAGAAGGATGTAACTTCTCTGTCATATCTTGTGTTAGAGCACTAGAGGGTAGTAAGCTCGTATATTTCTTTTCTGTATGATGGTCGGTTGAAAGAGCTGGGCATCTCCTAGTGTGTCTTGGAGTGGACAATTTGAGAAGGTGGAACCTCATATGAAGCAACACAATGTGTGCTTTGAAGGAAAAAGACGTAATGGGTATTCTGGTTGTGCAGTGCATGGGATCTTGTTGAAGCTGATTGCCGGAAAGCCTTGGAGCTAGACAATGGTTCTACCAAGGTTAGAATTTGCTACCAAGCTGTCATCAACTTGGAGGTTGTTGTCTGCAAAGTATGCCATATGCTACAGTGCATTGAGGCAAACCAAAAACTGAACAGTTTCTTGTAATTAGTGTACATTCAATTAAGATGCAGGAAGATTTTGTATATTTTGTGCCCTGAAACTTGTAAAATATGGGATCTTGGTTGATCTGGTGGTGATATGGCATTTGTGCATACATTGTCTTAAGGGACATTACCTTTCTCTTACTTCTGGATTGAAGCATAGAATGTTCATCATGGGCTTGCTGGGGTGCAGGCGCACTACATGTTGGGGTTAGCACTATTGCAAGGAAAGCATTATGGCAATGCTATTTCTGAACTGGAGAAGGTTGGTAACAACTTTCTTTAAACAAATTTTTCCTGTTTCTCATAAACAAAAGACATGCTTTGGTGTGGTCTATTTGCCAGCTCTGCACTTTATGGAGCACAATGAAAGGGTAGTATTCAGTAGAATATTTATACCCCTTTTGTTTCCTTTTTCCTGTTTTTCAAATAAGGGACTTACGATTTGTTCCTGGAAGTAGGCTTTGGAGCTAGGACGAACTGGAAAGTCAGGAAGTTATATGGTTGAAGAGATTTGGCAAGAGCTGGCTAAAGCTCGTTATAGTGAGTGGGAGCAATCAGCATCAGTTCGACGGCACCAACAGCAGGAGTTGAAGTATGTCTACATGAATGTTGCAGTTCATCCTTTAACTTGGTTGCTTTCAAAGTCTTGCTTTTTTTACTGAGAAAGAGAGATGATTGTGTTTTGAGCTACTGAAAGTAATGAGGGCAGGCAAGGTTGTGATAGTTGTCAAAGCTGGTTTATATAACAACATTTTTGCATGTTTTGTCCTGCCTTATGGCATGTGGGTGGTGGAGTTAATTTTACTGTTCCTGTTACTATTGGAGAAAATCCAATTGTAACATCTGTACTTATTCATGTTGCATAGTATGAACTGACTTTTGTTGTGGATATTTTTCAGGGAGTGTTGTACTCGTCTTCTGCGCCAAGAATATGACAAAAATGTTCAGGAGCTTAATGATGCCCAACCAGATCACATGGATGAGGGGCCTGATGGTGTGATTGACATTAGTGATGATGATTCAACAACTGCCCTATCTGAGGCATACTTCCCCTCTGAAAGAAAGGAAGCCCAACTTTTGTCCAACCAGCAGAAAATTTCAGAACTCTCTAAGCATAATGGGGAATATCAGGAGCGTCTTCAGACTCTTTCTGATGTATTCGAAAAGGCCAGTGCACCAGATAGGTCTGCTGAGGTGGGTTTTGTCCTTTGAACAAGTTTCTCAAGTTTGAGCCTTTCAGTCAAGGTCATCAGAAATGTCTGCTGATGGCTTCCAGTGATTTGTTGTAGGTCTTCTGTGAGATGCAGAGAAGCATAGCTCATTAGGTTACATTTTTTGTGCAACTTGAAATTTAGCAACAAGTTTCCTGCTCTCTTTAGCCATTTGAAACAGTGGCATTTATTTATTGGACAGTTTTGATTGAGAATTGGTGGCACTTAATGATGGGTATGAGGCAGGTACCGGATCACTTCTGTTGCAAAATAACGATGGACATTTTCAGAGACCCAGTTATTACCCCAAGTGGTATCACCTATGAGAGGTCTGCACTTTTGGAACATCTTCGGAAGGTCAGTCTAATCTTTTGTTCTTCCACCCCCTGTTTCTTCTATGATAAGTGACAACATTCCAGACTTATCAACTTGCTCTGGCAGATTCTTAAAGTTTTGCCTTGCAATGTAGAGATGTAATTGTCAACGATACAGTCCACTTAACGTGTCATAGCAGATGGTCTTGTTAATTGTGAACGTGGAACCAAAGTTAAGATCAGTAGCTTCAAGGTTTCTGTATTTGAAGAGGCTGATCAGGCACCATGCATAGAAATTCAGTTTGATCAAATGAAAGCTGGTTAGATAATGAGGGCAAGTAGGGAGAGAGAGATGAGATACAAGGTGTGGTATCGTCATTCTTTCCTCATGTGTTGGACTAAGTGCAAATTTTGGTCTTCCAATGCAGGTAGGAAATTTTGATCCCTTAACAAGGGCACCCTTGACTCCAGAACAAGTGTTTCCAAATTTGGCACTCAAGGAAGCAGTTCAAGCATTTCTTGCAGAGCATGGTTGGGCCTACAAATTATACTAGTACCCGCTCTTTGTATACACACAAATTTGTAATTGTAACTCCTAGGTTAGCATGAGATTAGAATTCAGAAGTTAACAAGAGGGAAGGTTTATCTTGCACTTGAAGATCATCTGCCTCACAGATGAGGTATTAGATTAGAGAGTAAGATAGTGAGCTTTCTTTAATAGAGGAAAGTATCAACCATACCAGGGAGTTACTAGACTGGAGTTCAGTACTTTTCCTTTATACTGAAGTCAGAAGGTAACAAAAGCAATTTTTTCTTGAAAGAAAGATCCTCTGCACCATAAGTGCAGTATTAGATTAGAAAGTTCAATTGGAAGCTTTCTTTCATATAGGAATGTGTGGATCATAGCATTGAGGTCTTAGACTGGATTTCCTTCATATTTATCAGCTCAAAGATGAGCATACAGTGGGATTGTGTGAGATATGGCTCTCAAGCAAACAGGTTTTACCCTGGATTTGTCCTGAATTCAGTGAATTTTATACTAAAAGTGGCATGGCACACAATTCCCTTCTGCAAGAGAAATGATTATGCTACTGGTTTGTTTCTGTCATCAGTGAGATTGTACATTGGGGTGTTACAACATCTTGTTTGCTTTTCATTGGAGCAGGATTTGTCCAGTAATGTCTATATAGATTTGAACTTTGTGCTCCAGTGTCTTGCATATGTTATGCTTGTTGGTCTGCAGATTCTGGTGATTTGATGTCTTCGGGGCAAGTTTGTTGTTGATCTGTCGACTCTTCAATTGGATGTATCTTCACCGAGTCTATTGCTGGTCTGCTCGAAGGATGCCGTGATTGGATGTATTTTTAGCAATTTCATTCGGTCTGCTCTGTGGACTCTGCAATTGGATGCTTTCAGAGAAAGTTCATGCTGGTTGAATGCCACATCCTCATTTCCAATTTAAGATATCGAGGTAAAGTGCATTAAAAAATGCAGCAACCCTCTTGACTTGGAAAACATTCTTCCAGAATTCAAAGTATCAAGGTAAAGTGCATTAAAAAATGCGGCAACCCTCTTGACTCGGAAAACATTCTTCCAGAATTAAAGGTATCAAGGGAAAGTAGGTCAAGAAATGCAGTAACACTTGTTTCTTGAAAAGTATTCCTCCAGAATTCAAAAGTATCAAGGAAAGTATGCCAACAAATGCAGCAATTCTTTTAGCTTGAAAAACATTCTTGCAGAATTTAAAGTGTAAAGGGAAAATGCAGCAACATGCAGCAACTCTCTTCACCTTTTTTACGTGAAAAGGAATTGTGTACAAGAGGTTGCATAGCTCTGGAGCTTACATGCAGCTTCAGCCCACACTTTCATTGAATTTCTTCAACACTCCACTCTTGTTTTCCTCACACAAGCTATCTTCAAAATAGCCATGTGTTGTTGGGCACAAGATCCTTGGAACATGTCAACTTACCTGCACAAATATTCACACCAATTTTTGCTTTTGATCCTTCTCTCATCTGCATCATCATGATGTGCAATTTTGGCTTAGCATTTTTCAAATAAAGATGACAAATTTTTGCTTCTTCTCATGTGGAAAAAAGGATGTTGAACAAAGAGGACAAATTTGTGGCTTTTTCTCGTGTGGAAAAACAAAAAGATGATGAAATGAAGGAAGACTTCACATTATGTCCAAGAGTATAATCATTACCAAATTGTTGCATATAGGTTGTTAGTTAGTGTTCAAGAGTACAATTGGGATGTGGTACCCGAATTCTGTCCAAGAGTACGTGTGTTACCAAATTCTGGGTTGGTAATACATCCCTAAATTGATTCCAGCTTGAGATGCTTCACATGAAAGTTATTACCTAAGCTAGTTATTTTATTCTCATCTATCTAGTCACAACTACACCAAAATCTAATTGCATAATGAGATATATAATGTTTTCAATTGCAACTGCTATATGTACAGAGACCTCTTGGAAGGGTGAGAGATTAGGCACATCAGGAGAAGATAGGCAAGAGGTTGTTGGTAAACGTAGAGCTAGATTATTAGAGAGAAAATAGCATGTAGAAAGGGTTTACAAGTAAGTTTGTAGGTAGGCGCATCAGGAGAAGATCGGCAAGAGGTTGGTATACATTGAGTTAGATTATTAGAGAGAAAATAGCATGTAGAAAGGGTTTACAAGAAGGTTTGTAGGTAGGTAGATCTCACTGGATAAGACAGATAGACATCACTTACTTTGTTATATAGATGTAGTTCCCAAGTATATAGACCTTGTCTATCAATGAATCAAACTAAACATTATTCATTTGCAGTGGTTTCACTTGTATCTTCTGTTTATCACCTTTTTTCAGAGTGGCACATGTGCCATGTTGCATATACATTATACACTATAAAACATAGGCGAAGCTTTTGTTACATTACCTAAGCTTTTGGCGTGACAACACTCCACAATTGCACATTTTAATCACATGTTTTCATGATGAGAAGGGAAAAAGTCACCTAAGGAAGGGATGCATCCAACACCTCTCAGTAAAACTTGGTTGGCAAACTTGGGTGTTATTCTTCTTGGCAAACTGAAGAACGAACCAAATGTTGAAAAGTTCCAAAGTACACTCCATAGGGATTGAACTCACAACCCATCTCACATGGCACCTGGGAGCCCCAACAACTTGGCTACAGGTTGTCAACTTAGGTCATATTATTATAGGTAGTCTTTTGTTCCAGTTAGTACCAAAACCATTAAATCCCCCTGCAATCTATGCACCATAACGATTGACCAAAAGAAGAGTCTGCAAGCAACGCACCAGCTTGATAGATAACAAACAGTTGCCTGGATGTTGTTCCTTGTTGCAGAAACCAGCAGGCATCACTTTTCCACTTTGTAACAACTTTCTGAAGGTTCAGATTCACAAGAACCTCTCTCTTGATGTCACTGTGCGGGATGATGTGAATATCGGTGACACTTTTCTGAACTGTTGAACATGGGGGGACATACTTTTGAAATTTGACAACTTGAAGGCCATTTTGTTTGTAAATTTCTAAGGTAATGTACATGACTATAATGCTGAAGTGTACAAGAAAGAATAATGTCAGACTATGGGAAGACTTGAGGAAACATACAAGCTTGCAGCAAACACAATATCACGCTTGATAGCATTTGATGCATCCTCCATTTTTTTGAGGAGGGTGGAATCCCCCATGATGCGGGCAGCATTCCGAAGTTCACGACAAGTTTCATCCAACCTCACAATTGTACGCACTATAGAACCTTCTGGAACATCTGTGAGCTCACAAATATCAGCAAATGGAGTTCCCTGCACAGATCAAAACATGGAAATCCATCAGTTTCCAGTCACCCAGAGTGTACCAAGAGCTTTGTATGGGGGGCAAAGCAGCATCACTACTGAAAGGCTTTTGTCATCTCATATGTGCAGGGAAGTTTTTATGCACATGGCATGACATTTTAACTCCCCAACCACAAAATCTTGTTTGGTCTTTGTAATAACAAGCTTCTGGATTGAGTGGATGCCCTTCTTAAGATGGCTGAAAAGTGGGCTTCATGGATGAGGAAAAACCTTAGCCCACTCGTAGACAACTTCAACAAGACCAAATTTGAGCGTGTCAGAGGCATAGTCTTCAGGATTGATGGGAAGGCCAAAGCTTGCTTGCACGTCCCCTAGCCGCAGTGCTGTATTGTGAAGTCTGATCAACACCAATAATCACAAACAAAAACAGTCAGCAAAACAAGAATTGGTAAATTATCTCCAGCTATCAACATCATCAGGCACAGCACCACAAGTTTGAACATGTGAAATCCCAATGCTCAAAACCATTCTTAAAGAAATAGCTCACAGACATGTTTTGAGATCTATTACTGATATCCACTGCTATGTCGTTACATTGAAATTTGCTGATTGGTAGACTCAAATTGTGTTTAGGCAGGGTGTTTCCTGGTCTGAAAAGGATCAACATGTTCATAGTTGCCTCAGCATGTTGAGGGACACAGTGCCATCAACAGCGTTGACAGATGAGGCTTTAATCCAAGTTAAACTTCCCATACATCTACTGTTAGGAGTTCCTTAGCATCAACAAATTTGGCAACTACAGATAAGCCTTTGCATGAGAGTTGGAAAGCTCAGAGCTTGGATTCAAGTTGCAGTGTGAGGTCTACAGTAAGGACAGTTTTGTCTCAGACTTATGTTCAGGACTTCCACTGCATGCATATAACCACCTGTATTTTCAGCAATAAAAAATTCAGGACCATGTTCACACCCACTTTTGAAAAGAATATAAGATCATGGGGGACATTTTTCTTCCTCCCAAAAGCACAACAAATTGAGCCCAGTGTAGAATCAGTGTTGGGAGTACCGGTCCTTAGCCTCAGCAAGGCGAGGGGTCAGCAGAGGCTTGCTTGCTTCTTTCTGTTGGAAAACAAGTGCAGATAGGAGTGCAACGGCCTCTGCAGGAGAAAGGTGGTCAAGTTGGTTATCAAACAAGCACTCTGTAGCAATAAGTTCATCACTGCTGTTGATCTCACATGCTACACGTCCCTTCAATTGCACCACCAAATCTGTGTCGATGTACCCAACATGCTGCAGCACCTCTATCTGGACACCATACAAAATGATAATCAGTAACTGACACAATCGACCCACCTGCTAGTTGATGAATTAGTCAAATGACAGATTTCCACTGGCCAAGTTCATTAGAAATACCACAAAGCTGCATCCAGTAAAACCATGAGAAATCAACTTTCAAGCTAGTTGAAATTGGTGCAAGATAGTAGAGGTACCCGCTGTTGAAAATCAGGCATCTGTTGGAGTGCTGCATCAGAGAGCTCATATTTCAGTTGCTTCACTCTCTCTTTCAACTGTTGCTGATTTCGCATCAATGTATAGTGTTCCTGCAACTTCGGGCAGCGGTGACATTTATTTTGTGCCATCACTTCCAACAGTGACTGTCTTCTCCGGTATTGCTCCACTATCTCCAAGTCATTCAACTTCAAATCTGGCCCATAGTAACAAGCAGCCAAGAGAAATTCATAGATATTGAGCATTCTCAGGTTACTATCTTCAATTCCAAACACACAACATTTGCACAACAATCATAACAAAGTCTAGATACAAAATGACCATGCTTTGTCATCCCTAAAACTAAGAAGAGTGGAAGGAGGATACGTATTGTGAGACACCAATACCTTTTATGGCGTCAAGAGCAGGTGGATCTTGACCTGGATGCTCCTGTTCAAGCTCCAAAAGCTGCTGAATTACAGATGAGAATGCAGCACTACTTGCTTCTTCAAGAAGACGGACAGAATCAACACGGATTTTGGCTTTGCACATGATCAAGAAGCCCTGGCTGTCAACTTCCATAGCAACAAACCCGACCCCTCCCACCGTTCCATAATGAGGAAGTGTGATCTTCATAACACCCCTACCTTTACCTTTACCCCCACTTGTTACCATGTAGTCATCATCCATGTCCCGGTTTCCCTTTCTGGTGATGAAGTAACCCTCTTGAGCTACACTGTTACTTGCTTTTGGTTCTGCAGACTTTTCAGCATGTTTCCCTGCAGTTGTTGGAATGGGTGCTCGGTGTAATGCAACTACAACTGTAGTTTTATTAAGTCCAGTTGCCCCTCTCACTACCACCCCAAGGGTGGGGACTGGAACCTGAAAAACATAAGCAATAACAGAGTGGATCATTCTTACTTGTGTCTTAAGCTTTTAAAAGACAAGACATTCCATAACAAACTGAAATCCCATTGGTGATTGTCCATTTCCCGTAATCCTTTACATACTACATGTTGTGACATACCAACTGTAATTTCACACTGGCAGTTATCACTGTGAAAATAGGAAACCCCACAGGAACATATGACAAGTGAGGGGGGCAGACTTCAGTTGCTTACAATAGGAGTCTTAACAACTACAACCCTGCCTGGAACAAGAGATTGCTGTGCTGCCCGAGACTGCATCACTGCTTCTTGAATTCGGTCACCCAATTTTTCAGCTTCTAATGCCACATTGTAATACTCCTCGATTGTTGGCTCCCCCAATATACAGCTTGAACACCAAAAACACACGCTTGACACATTGATTACTGTTGAAAATGGAAGGCAGGAGGAAAATTGTCCCCATCTTAAACAAGAAAAAACAGCTGAAGCTTCTACCATCAAATATTGAGAGTTGGGATCTCCAGCCTCCACCTCCCTCATAAGGGGGATAAACTTTGTACTGTAAAAATCAAGTCGCAAATCAATCACAATATAGCATGAGACTCACTCAATTTTGACATTCATTTTTGACAGAGCACCTTCACGTTCCAGAAGCTGTCTCTGTTGCTCGGGAAGTGCACGCTGGGCATGAAACTCTGCAAAACTTCGCTTCAGCATATCCTCAACCTGCACTCAGGCACCCAGCACAGACATCATTTTACTCTTCCCATACTTCCAACACTGCAGTTGAGATGCTTTAGACTCAATGAAACTCAATTACAAATCTTTCTGCCAGGAAAAGCATATCAAGAGTGGCTGTATGTCCTTGTTGTACAACACAGCAGATGTGTACTTTGAGGTCTTCCACCCGGAGGAGGTTGAGAATCATGCTGTAGGTGAGGCGGAACTGCGATTCCAGCTTTGTTGGGTTTCCCGTCAACAAACGGCGCAAGTCTCCTTCTTCAGGAATGTCATCCCAGCACATAACCACTACTGTGCCAACCTGTGTGGACCTCTCAATCTTTAGTTCTAATTTCTGGACAAAGGCTTTGTTGGAGAGGGCAAAACATGCTTGCCTCAAAGAGGAGAAGCTCAAGAGCACATTACACTTTCAAGTCCAGAGCATGACTCAAGTCTGTGACTGTCCCTCAGATCTAAAAGAGCTTTGGAGTACAGATGTACAAAACTAAGTAGCCAATGCCAGTGGAAAGCCTGAAGAACTTATTTGACCAGCAGAAAAAAATACATAATGAAGAGATTGAATCTGCCACTTATACAAGATACTAGGTCACACAAGAAATAAATGACAGAAAGAAAACCTTATCAAGACCACGGCGGCCTGCACGGCCTGCCATTTGAGTGTACTCGCCTGGCAGAAGTTGACGGAAGGACTTCCCATCATGTTTGCGTAAACCATGAAATGCTACCTGCATGGTCCCACAACCAGGCTTTTAAGAAAAGACTGCAAATTACAGAAACTCATTTCATTCCTTACAGCTCAAGGTGCATTTAATAAGTACATGTAGGTAAATATAAGGATGAAAGAATTACGCACTGTTCGAGCAGGGGCATTTACACCCATTGCAAATGTCTCCGTTGAGAATAAAACCTGAAAAATGAGGATCAAGAATGCTTAATATTTCTCCTCCATGGGTAAATCTACAAAAGGGTAGCTGAAATTCATCACATGTCATCCCATTCACCAAAGGCAGATCAACTGAAAACTTCTGTATAATTACTTAAGATTTGAGGAAAACTGAATAGAATTGAGTGTTGACCTCATAATTAGGTTATTCCAGATTCCAGACTTGACAATCTACCAATGAACAGGGAAAACATACCACACATGAAAAGTATCATTTCCTCAGCAAGACATCAGCACAATGTCTAAGCTTGTCTGACATCAGCACCATGTCTAAGCTTGTCTGTCCTTGTGCATACACACATAGTATAACCCAAGTATGATCCTCAGTGACCAACCACCAAAAGGACCACTCTCTTGCACAATAGACCTTTGTGCTGGATGAAACATAGCAGAGTGGTTTTGCATTGCAATCTGAGCAAACCAAACCATCCCTGGAAAATGATATCAAAGTCAAGCTAAGAGAGCAAACCTTGATGACCCCACGGCAAAATAGCATCTCAACAACTTCTTTCACAATGGGCAACAACCCTGCATGGTGAACTCCAATCCCCCTCTTCAACAAATCCTCAACCCGCAAAACCTGTACAAAATAGCATCAGATGATGATGTTGCCAATCAGGAGGTTGATTGATAATATTGGTTTGACCAAAACTAGGACCATATTGGCACCATATTTACTGTACCTGGGGTAATCGCCGGTCAGATCCTTTCAATCGTGAAAAAGCCCTATCGCAGAAGACCCGGATTGCACTCTTCTCTGATCCTGAGGTTAAATCAGCTGCTGTCAAACTATCCACTGATTGGTCACAACGATTCTTTGAGAAACAGAAGACCACCACCTGTGATGAAGCAGACACAGATCAAATACTAAGAAACATGTTCACACAGTACTTATCTTCTCAAGAATGGATATTTGTATTTCAGGTTCAGGTGTGGAGGAGCACTTAATGAGGGAATTCAAAGAGAAGGTATCGATCTTAACATACTGGAAGCAAGCCCTTCTTGAGAAGTCTGTTAACAAATGAATACCACTGTGACGTCTCTGACCTCCAGCCACCACTGTTTCCCCTTTGTGCCACCTGAATAACTGCTCGTGCTTGTTGTTTACTAGTTGGACCCTTTTGACCACCCCCACCACCTCGACCTCCTCCCCGGCCTTGACTGCCCCCACCACCACCTCGACCGCCTCCCCGACCTTGCCCACCACCACCACCTCCTCCTCCTTGGCCAGGTCCAGAGCCTGTTCCAATCTTGGTGGTCTTAGCATTGTGTGCTTCACGTGCTTCCTTCATGCCTTGTGGTAAGAATGTCTGTTGGTCACAAATCTTGTACAGTTCCCCCCCATAGTACAAGCAGTGCTCCAGGGGAACTGGTCTGCGCCTTGTTCTGCCAAGAGAAGTACCACCAATTAGAGATTGCTTGCAAGAAACTCAATTCCCTCCAAACCTTACCAATACTTTAAAAAGAAGAAAAATTTAAATTCTGAACCTAATCCTTACCCTGTAACATAGATCTTTTTGTGCTTTGTCCTCCCTATCCAATCAGCAAATTCGAAGGTGTTTGGAACCTAAGAGAGGAATCTCAACAAGTCAAAGAATGAGAGTGCTATTTACTCAGTTCAAGCCAGTGACATGGACAAGAAAAAAAGACCATTGCAAAGAATCAGCACTCCATTGGTCAAGATCACATCTGAAGCAAGTGGTTGTTCTGTCAAGTATCTGATGAGGCTCACTTATTGTTATAAGCATGAACTAAAATGGTAGTCAGGGTCTTAAAAACATACAGTGGCAGATAAGAGGACCAGGTTGACATGAGGAGGTAACATGATGATGACCTCCTCCCACACAACACCACGCTCAATATCATTCACATAATGCACTTCATCAAATATGACCTGCTCTCACATATTGTATGTACATATAATCAGGTCAGGCTTCCCCATCACAATCTTGAGAAACACCAAAACCAAAAAATTGTAGATCAAGACCTTCAGAGAAAACTGTCCAATTAGTTCTTGATTCTCACCTCTGCATCACAGGAAGTAGCCACATGATTGCAAATTCATGGTCCAAAATGCTTAATGACATACCCATTCAATATCACGAACTATGTCAGCACCTTTGTAAAGCATTGAGCGCAAGATTTCAGTGGTCATGATGAGACAGGATGCTTCAGGCCTCAGGCTGACATCTCCAGTTAGAAGACCCACATCAAATTTCTCACTGAAGTCACGGTACTTTTGGTTGCTGATTGTCTTGATTGGTGATGTGTAAACTGCCCGTGTGCAATGCTGCCCTCAGGCCACAGTCATTGTCACCCATATTTCATAATCAGAATGACATAGAGGGAGGGTACAGCACCAGAACAAAGTAAAACCTCCCAGTAAACCCTATGACTTAGATATTCAAAAGATGTCTCAGCATTCAGGGGAACAAAAGAAGAAAGATGACACTTCACAACATTGGCTACCAGCTTAGACTGCTAATGGAAAATCCCTGAAATCAAACACTTGATCCATCATCAAAACTCATGAGGTCACATGTCTCAGAAAACCAAAGTATCAAAAACAGATCAGAACAGCAAACAGCAAGCAACAAACATATCTCAAACAGCCATGGCATCCCAATGTATTCCCGCAGGAACAAGAGGTCATTGAAGTTGTGGAAGAAGGCTCACTTTGGCTGCCAATGCAAAGGCATACTCTGCAACCACTGTCTTCCCTGCTGAGGTATGAGCTGCCACAAACACCGATTCATTCCTTTCCAAGTGATATATTGCCTACACTCAGAATATTGAACCACCAATGAGTGCACCACTCAAAGAGGAGTGAGAAATCAATTGTTCGTGAAGCCTGCATAGATTGTTATGAAATACCACTTGGTCATAGCAAAACTCTCTTTCAAAAAAGGGTTTTGCAAGTCATTTTTGAAACAGAAGACCAACCTCCTTTTGGAAAGTGTCCAGCTCAAAGGGGAAGGTGAGAGCCATGTCTGGGACAAGATTCAGAAAATTGCTGGCAATGTCCTCCACTCCCTCCATCACTGCCCATACCTGCACAACAGATTTTACAATTACCAAAACTGAAGATCTCCAATACCATCTATGAAGACTGAAACTCAATGGTCTCCAAAGACACCAGCACCATCATAGACTACAGATATGCTGAGAACATAGTGTAACAAATGCCGGTAGCTACCTCTTGGTTCTTTGCTTGTTTCCTCAAGTCTTCTGTTGCAGACAGTACTGCAGCTTTGAGGTCACCCAGAGCCTCCTCAAGTGCCATGTCTTGTGCTGCAGGAGTCTGCCCATGTTCAAAGCCATCTGAAAATACTATATTGGCCTCCTTGGAAATCAAATCTGAAAATCAAAACCCAGCATCTCCTCAGGACAGTTGTTGAATTCAGTTCTGATTACAACCTATAAATGCAGTGCTATGCCTTATTGAGCTCATCCTTCTATTTCAGGAGCCTTCAGCAAAAGACAAAACCCACACAGTTCCATCAACACAAGATCCCATCCCTATCAAAAGTCTCAAATCCAGACCTCCCTCTTCCGCATCATCACTTTCCTCAGATTCACTGCTTTGCTCCCAAGCCTTCTTGAACAGCTCATCAAACTGCAACAGTCCTCCATCCTGAAATCGCAAGAAAAGCATACCCAAAGGCCAAGTGTCAATAGAGAAAGTCTTTTTGCTTCCAATTCTCATATGACTAAACACATGCTGATACTTTCTATCCCAGTTTTCCAACAAGGAATGCAAGCCATCAGCAGGAGATTTCAATGCTCACCGTAGATAGGGATAATATTTTCTCTGAATCTTTTGAGACTGCAGGGATGGCGATGTCATCAACACTTTTTGAACCTTTACACTGCAGAAAAGGCTGCAATTATAAAAGACACATGAATCTTCTCGTGTAAGTATTGTGAACCCTCCATACTTATAATTTGAGTTGACCAGAATAGAACTTGTGGGATGATCTGATAAGAAGTTAATGAAATTGCAAACCAAACATCAAGAGACCATAACAGCACCCTTTGGGAACAAGGGAAGTGAAACAACAGGAAAAAACTTTAAAAGCAGTGATAACAATAGCAACAGTCAGAAAAGGACTCAAATACAAAAGACAGAAACAAACTGTGGTTAAAGTTGTTCATTTCCCACTAAAGAAAGAAATGAACTACTTCATATTTAGTACTGCACCTGCTTAATCATGCAACCAGAAATCAGATTAAATAAAGTAAGATCAAATTTACAGACCTCCACTGACCCAAAGTCAATGCCATGCTTGAAACCGGGTGGCACTGTTTGCAAAGGACCTCCTTCAAGGACTTCATGAAACCAGTTCCCATTCAGTGCTCCTTCCAGAATGACTTTGCTAGAGGATTGAGGAGGATCAATGCCACCAGGATTAAATGGGCGGTTATTGGTGCTTCCTCTAAGAAAATCTTCTGGAGCACCTGGCTTCCGCAAAGTTGATGATGAGTTCTGGGCCTTCAAGTTTGCGTATTCTGTCTCCACCTAGCCCGCATGTCCCTCAACTTCAAACTATGACTTTCCTCACTCTCCCCTGCTACTTTTCAAGAACATCTTTTGACCCCACAAAAATAATCTCCTGGAAGAGCATACCAAAGCTTAGGTTTTATGACTTCACCAACAAAAGTATTAAGGCCTACCCACCTCCTCAAAGTCTGGAATCCATTCTGCAATAGAGCTCCCGCCAATATCTTCGCCAGGTTTTTTCCCACGTCTGTAGGGGGGTTCCCAGACTGGAACAACTGCAAACCGTGACAACATGGGCTGTAATTGTTTTTCCCCTTCGCCAAACCAATCAAAGTCCCACATTTTCCCACATTTTGCAACGTCACTGGCATCCTCATCAAGGAATGGAGTCAAGTACTCCTTCTCAACATCTTGGAGAACACTGTCAGGAGTCTCTGGTGGGAATGGGGGCGGCTGCACCCATGCAACAAAAACACATGGTTAGCAATCTAAAGCTGATGAAGAAGAGAGTACCTACCGTTGAGGAGGAGGTTCTGACTATGCTCAGTAGTTATGATGTTCAATGGAGAATTACTTTTCTGGCAAGCAATAGAAGAATTGTACTGCACATAAAATCAACTAAAACATGAGAGAATTCATTACAAGAGTCTCCACATCCCAATCCCTGAATACAACTCTTTCATGAACTTCTCACCCTGTGTATGACACAGCTGAACTATACAAAATGCAAAGAAAATATTTCTCATGTCCAAGCCAAAACATGAGTCAGACATACATATGAGATTGCAGAGAAAAACTCCAAAAGAAGCACATTGAAGGTAAAACCTCTTGAGTCAGTTCGAGCAAAACCCAAAATGGAAATAACAAAGAACTGAGCACAGTCATAAGCTTGAAAGTGTTGTTCACAAAGTGTCAGACAATCAATCAAACAATCACCTTCATCATGATTGAATAATACTAAAACATCAAGTTCAACAGCATACTGCAAGAGCTTGAAATAAACAAAGTAATACGCAACTTTCACATAAAGTGCTACAGAAGCTCAAAACTCCTGACCAGATCATTTGCAAAACAATGACAATGACAAGGTGATGCTTACAAGAACAAGTTGTGGGAGTTTATCATATGGAGTCTCCTTGCAGACAGATGGCAAAGGAACAACGCTAAGATGGCCACTGTAGCCATTCATTACAACTTTGAAGGGATAGTCTCCTCCTGCATGAATCATACAGAGAATCCACAAAATTCTGACAAGTGAGATCTTTGCATGCCTGTGTATATATAGCAACAACAAAGTTCACATCATCACCAACAGTCCAACAATGCGTGAAAAATATGCAAAGCAAACTCTTCTTATCACTTGTGCTGCAAGAAAGAAAGCAAGAGAAAAAAAATTCAACCATTATTGTTGCTCTTCCAATTGAGACAAAAAGAAACAATGGTGGTGAGAGTAGTGGTAGCAATTTCTTTCTTTCTCTGAGGCTGGTTGTGAAACCGCTGCTGTATTTAAGCTTCACTTCTTCACTGGAACTTGTAAAACAGCCAGTTTTTCTTCTTCTTCGTGCCACCACGTTTTCGGCACGGAAGCAGAAGCAGAGGCAGCAGAAGGAGAAGCAGAAGCAGAATTCATCTCCGTATCTTAGACAAAAAAACATATTGAGGAATCCTCAAGAGGAAACTCGGGATGTCGTCAGATCGTAAAGCGAAAGAAGTCGAAATCGCAAAAGAAAAAAAATGAAACATGCATGCGTAAAGTACCTAGACGAGACGCCATTGCGAGCTTCGCACCACGTCTCGTGCATTCGATCGTCAACGACTCCGACTTCCGTCGTCTCAAAAGACCGCAAAATCTCTCTCCACCACGACTCCTGCATTCGATCAGCAACTCCGACCTCCGATTTCTCAAAAGACAACAAGCTCTCTCTCTCTCTCTCTCTCTCTCTCTCTCTCGTGCTATCGCAGGAGGGATTAGGGTTTGCCGCTCTGTCTCTCTCTAGCAGTAGGGGGTTAGGGTTTGGTGCGCAAGACAGAATGCACTTTGACAAAGGTCCTTGCATGTCACGAGATATTTCACAACGGTCAGAAACTCTCTCTCCTCTCGGAAGGTTGCGAAAGGGACTTCAGTTGCAGTTTCTCCCCGAGCTTTATTTTTGTTGTTTGTTTACTGATGATATGCCTGGGGCATGGTTGTTGCGTCGGATGGAGTAGCAGCAGGATGTATGTGCTTGCTGTCTGCAAATCATGGAGTAACAGCAGCAGCAGCAGGATGTGTGCTTCTCTTCCCAAGCTTTTTTCAAGATGTGAGTGATGAAGCTGAAGTGTTTTTGGCACCGTGGCTTCTTCGTATTCTGTGATGCTTATCTCTCGTGATGAGAGATGGTGCTGGCATTCAACTCCATGGTGGATTCTCTGGAGAAGGAGATGAAACAGTTTGCAGGTCAGCAAGATTTCTCTCTCTCTACTTCTTTGCATTTGATAGTTGGCAAAAGCAGCAGGGTATTGCATTCAGACAGGCCATTGTTTTTTTTTCTTCTTGAATACCAACTCGGCGTGAGTAGTGGATGGATCAGTTGTGTAAATAGCAATGTGATGCAGCAACTGCTCCCCAGAAATCTTCTGTCGATTAGGAGGAGGAATGCACTTGTCCAAGCACAAACCCCGTCCTAAGGTAGAAACCCATGACGCCAATAATGTACACAGCAACACCAGCTGCTGATTTCTATTGTGTGAAATCGGTGTAGCAGCATCCAGAAATCCAGAATGATGAAGACTGTTTTCTTGCATGTGCCTGGTGCAAATTCTCTATGATATTTCTTGCAGAAAATTTCCAGTTTCTGGTCATTACTGCACTGCACAACTTTAGCTAGAAAACTCCAATATGAGTTTTAATATTACTTGGACTACTCTTCGACCTGTTATACCCCACTTTGCAGGTTCACTTGTATAGTGGTTTGCCCGAAATGTGGGTGGGTTGTTGTATGCATATCTACACCCTTCCTTTGGAGCTAATCAAGTCATTGGGTTGTCATGGCAGCTCGTCTCTGGTATTCTGATGGAGGTGATCATGATTTAACACTTTGTGAATGACTCTCAGAAGGTTATGACTGCAGTCAGTGTTGTGTTACCTTCAAAGTGTTGTGGAGACTTCTGTGCAATCTCATTCAGGATGTTTCACTTTGTTTCCAAATGTGATTGCTTCTCTTGATGACCAAATCATTACGTAAGTTCAAATTGTCTTTTGAGCAATTTTTAATGTTTGTCCAGTTGTATACCTCTTTGCAGCTTCACTTGTATAATGGTTTGCCCGAAGGTTGGGTGGATTGCCATGTCAATATCTATACCCATTATCCAGAGCTGATGAAGTCATTGGGTTGTCATGGCAACTCGTCACTGCTACTCATGATGAAGGTGATGATCATCTAACACTTTGTGAATGACTCTTAGTTGGGAGGAGTTATAGTGCATTTGTCTATACTTGCTAATATATCTAACAAATAAGGAATTATCAAAATGCGCATTGTTTGTTGGCTATGCTTGTAAAGGAGAGAGATTATGAAACAATCAGGTTTTCATTTGGTCACACATTTTGAGGAATGTCCACCACGTCTGCTAATGAATTTGTGAATTCAATTTGTGGGAACATAAAAGGCACTTCTCCTATTATGATTGTTGTTGGTTTGAACCAGTGCTATCCAATTCTAGCTTTTGAACATAACAATGTTCTTGGTTTTAACTTTTCTTTTAAAAATTCTTAGAACCTCTAGTTCTTGTCCAAGCTAATTTTTTTCAAAATTTTGATTGAACCTCAAGTCTAAAAGTCTAGTTGTTAGATCTCAAATTATTAAGCCCTCCAAAGCATGTCCAATTCCAAAACAAGTCCATTCAAGCTATGTTTTGTTTTTAAATTTACAACCTTGTGTCCAACAAATAGGAGCCAAACACCATCGGTTTGAACTTGCCATATGGCAAAAATCCATTAGATGAGGAGAAGCTTGTTTTAGCAATTGTTTTTTTAATTGTTTTCTTTTTCCTCTCGAGGTGCCTTTTGTGGATTACTTTTGTATTTTGAGTTGACCCGTTAATGAAAAACTTGTCAATATTTCTCATAAAGCTAGAACTTAAGAAATAATCTTTGCAACCCTTGACCTTAATTCTTCGATGTTTTTTCGATAGTAATAAATGCTTGCAATTCAAACATCTCATGATACATATATTTAATTTTCTTAAATCTAAATGGAAATGTTCCAAAAACATGTAATTATTGAACTACCCTTGAATAGGTATTGTACATTTTAACTTGGTCTATTATATAATATATTTTAGTTATATGATAATAGCATGGCTAGCATATTAATACATCCATATTATATATTGGAAAAAATTTAACAGATTTGATTTCATGATTTTTAAATTTAAGGTGTAGATGAATGATGTTGAATTTTTAGTGAATTTTTTAGTAAATTATAGAAAATGGGTTTGAAAGGGAAAAATTAGTTGAACTTGGAAAAGGATTATTGGATTTCAGATACAAGATAAAGTATCTTTATATTCATTTAAATTGTTGATTCTTCATAACTTGTATGCATTGATGATATTTTAAAGAAAGTTTTCATAAATTCATGAATATTGTATATTCATAAGTATTGATATAAAGTTTTCAAGATTTAATGAAAAATTTAAATCATCAAACCCTAAATGTTATAAAAAGAATTAACTTGGTTGTTTATGGTCTGGTTTCTTTGCATATTTGACTATTCAAAATTTTAATATATATTTTTGCAAAACAATGTTCATATATTGAATTGACTTTACTAAACAATTTTTAAATGCATGTATCTTGTAAAGTTACATCTAACAATATGTGTTACAATAATTACATTAATATGCACATTAACATTTTATGTACTTTATAAATTAATTGTTGGTCTACTATGTAGGCATGTGTACGTCATCAACATAATAATATAAGGAACAAGTTAAATTAATATGAATTTTTTTTAATTTTCAAAATTCCTTGCCTTAAAGCATATCATTACACTTAAAATCACATCAAATTCGTAGCAACATCACCAAGACCTCATTCAAAAATAAAATTGACAATAACTTGTTCATCTTTCAATATGTTCAATTTTTTTTTTTTGATGCTAGCCCTCATGTGTAATTATTTAAAATGTTATCCTTACAATATTAATGCATTTTGATTTGGTTTTACATTTTCATTTCACCTAATTTTGGTAATATATTTTCGGTTAAAATGAAAGGTTTAAATTTGACTTTACTTGTAGCAATGACATATTTTGTAACAAGTTTTTGGATTTTGTGAAAAAACTTTTAAATCAATTTTTTTCAATGTTAAATGTATTCTTTTTCAACAAAATTTTATTACTTATACAAAACCATAAATAAACCTTTGTTGAAAGTGACCTACATGCCAAAACCAATAGAAAATTTAGAGTTTAAATTTTAACTTTCAAATGAAGAAAACATGTTGATTCTTTTCTTGTAAACATTAAGTTGTGTTTGTAGTTGAAGATAATAAATTTATTTCCAAGGTGAATGTTGGAGAAAATTGAATTGAAACTCTAAACTTCATTCAAATGAACACCATTTTCACTTAACTACTCCAAATGAATTGAATTTAATTGAAGTTGATAGACAAATTTTTTAAGTTCAAGGCTTTCAAATCTTGGACCACTATGTTAAATTATCAACTACCTACACAAGTTTTTTAAATGTTTCACAAAAAAAATATTTTGCTTGAACCCATTCACCATTGATATAAATCTTCATTTTATCATGATTTTAAATCATTGTTTCGTGTCGTTTTTTTTCCTTCTCCTCAACTTATATTTGCATTCACTACATCTATGTACCACGCCCTTCACATATTCATTGCATAGTTGAATTTGATCAAAGATTTCCGAATCCATAACCTCACATATGTTTGCATCAATTTGTGTAGACTACAACCACAACCTAAAAAAAACCAAACAAAATTTTTTTTCTTTAATATCTTAAATTCTTTTTTACACGTGACCATAAATTATGCACATGCGACCACAACTTCAAAAAAACCCAAAAATTATGAATGAATATTTTTTACATGCCATTACAAAACCTCCACATGCGATCACAACCCAAAAAAATAACTTAAATTTGTTTTTACGAATTGAAATATTTCTAACACACTATCACAACTCAAAGCAAATCCCCAAAAAAAAAAATGTGGGCATTGTTTTACATGCAACCACAACCCAAAAAAGATCAAAAATAATAATAATAATTAATAATTGCAACTTTTTATATGCGACCAAAATTTGTGCACAAGAAAGCACAACCCTCAAAAAACCAAAGAATTTCTTCTTTTTTTGAGTACATAAATTGTTTTTTACTTCCGACTATAATTTGTGCAAACGTGACCATAACCCAAAAAATAACAAAAATATAAACTTGTATTTTTTTTAGTAATTGAATTTTTTTTACAATTGACTGCAATTTGTGGAGATCACCACGACAACCCAAATTTTTTTTAAAACATTATTTTTACTAACTAATTTTTTTTTTAATGTGATCAAAAATTGTGCACACATCACCAATACCAAAAAAACCCCAAAAAAAAAACCTTTTCATTTTTTAATAACTGAATTTCTTTACATGTGATCACAAGATGTACACATACGAACACAACCCAATATTTTTTTTTAAAAATTAACTATATTTATTCTAATAACTGAATTTTTTACATGCGACCATAAGTTGTGCACACACAACATCAACCCCAAAAAAACCCCAAAAATTGAATATTTTAATATTTAAATTTTAAAATATGTGATCACAAGTTGTGCACATGCAACCACAACCTTAAGACAAAAATATTAAATAAAATCAATAATTTAATTTTTACATGCAATCACAAGTTGTGGACATGTGATCACAATTGAAGTCACATAAATGAATGAAAAATTATTTTGAAAATCATCCTTAAATTTCTTTTTCACCCACAACCCTTGTGATGAAAATCTTGACCTATGAAAAATGTACTTTCATTTCGAAGTCAAAGTCCCTCGAGCTTTATATTATCAATTTTTTTTAATTTTGATATTTTGCTAATTATTTTACAAATCAATCATGCATATGTTGATGTACCCAAAATTATTTATGAAGGTATTTATAAAACCAATGAAACCTTAATCTTCACATGGTTTCTGATGTTGAACATTATCGTTGATTGCACGATTTGATTTATCAATTATCTTCAAACCACAAATCAAATTACATAATTCACCCTATCCATCTTATGAATTTTCATTATGGCATGTTTATGACAAAACCATGTTATTTTATATTTCTAAATTTTATTAATAATCTATGTAATGATTTTATTTATCCTAATTTTACATCCCTAATTGTTTTATCTTTTGTCATTTGTGTTAGTTTCAAATAAATTACAATCGCATCATCAATACACTTCAACCCTTTCAAGATCATTTAAATTTTTTGTTAAGTCTAAATATTATCCTTTTAAAACCTGTAATACTTGTTAAATTGAACTTTATTAATCTATATTCTCAAAAATGGTTGTTATAATAAGGGTGGGTGCATGGTTTTTGGTGGATTGTTATTATATATGTTAATAAAAATAAATTATGCGAATTGCGATGGAAGAAAAGTTACCCAATAAACAAAACTATGAATTTTTGTTTTGTGACATCAAACTTAAATTTTAAGCAAATTAATATTTATCATTTCACAAATGTAAATTAACAATTTTTTTAATCACAACCCTACGTTTTTATTTAAGCTAGGTTTGGAAAGACCAAAATCTTCAAGTTACTTAAAAAGCATATTTGTTAAAAAATATGATAACCGGATTCAATAAGTGTCATACTTGTTTTCTGAAGTCATTGTTCAAAAATTTTAATATTGTGAACACATGCTACGCCAAAACTTGACATTTATAACTAAGACAAATATTATTAATGACCATTTATAGTCATACAATCATATATACCATGTTTTTGTGCCTAGTCGCATTTTTGTAACCATACTACATGTCACGAATATTACCATCACCCATCGTTTAGACCAATATAGTCGCCTTCATCAACACTTGCATCATTATTAATTCTCAATTAATGCCCAATTCACTTTTAATTAACTCTTAGTAAACTTTTAATTAACTTTCAATTAAGTTTTAATCAAGTTTTAGTTAAATTTGAGTTAACCTTTAATTAACCCTTAGTTAAATTTTAATGATGTTTAGCTCCCTATTACTTAGGAAGTTTATCAAAAAGCTTCCCTTGTTAATGCACACATGGAAGCTTCTATGAAAATAGCCTAAAGCTAAATCCCCAAATGAGGTATAAATAAAGGTAAGGTGACAATTTCACCTTCACATCTAATCGTTCGAAGAACTACTTTCAAAACTTGAATGCAAACTAAGGTCCACAATTTAAAACAATGTTTTCAAGAAATCCATGATTATGGAAAACATGATCAAATATTAACTTAGTTGTCTTTTCATCAATCATTGATTTGTTGCAAAAAGTAAAATTAACCATTTTTAAAATGAACCCACCACCACTAGAATGGAATCAAATAAGTTTGATCATGGAAAATCTATGATGAAATCCATGAAGATCAAAAACCATAGTGCAAGATGAACCAATAATGATTGAAGAAGTTCATGAAGGCAATGATGAAGATTTTTTGCATGAACACAAACATCACATGATCCCATAAGTTTTTTCATAAACTTTCAAAGTTGCGACTAACAATAGTCACAAGACATTAACTCCATGGTCTTGTTGAATCCAAAATGAGCAACAACTAATGTGTTGTGTTTAGTTGCAAGAACTTGAAGTTGTACAAAACCTTCTGGTACGTATAATAATCCATCAGGATACAACAAACCATCATGAAATTCAAATTTGTGGAAATCATTAAAAAAGTTCTTCCAATGACTTTTGATAATAACGGTAAAAAAAATCATTAACTAAATCTTCAAAAATGTGCTGAAAGAGGGTTTTTTTCCTGAAAAGTTAATGACCGTGTTCGACGTACTTCGTTGATCAAACCTCGAAATTTTAAACGTGTGCCATCAAACTTCTTTGAGAAACTAATTCATGACTCGTTCAAAGTTCTTCCAAACGTTGATGATGTTTGGTTTCCTTATAAATGTGTAATGGACTCACGAAAAGACTAATTTTCCTGTTAAATATGCCTAAGGGCAACAAAAACTTCTTCCATGGATGAAACTATTTATTCTCTTGTAATGGACATGGTTAAAAAACTATGTAAATCAAAACTTCAATAAGAAATGGGTGGTCCACAATCTCTATGACATGTTCAAAAGGTGGGTAATCCACAACTTCTTGAATACTTTTACATTTGAAATAAAGTGATAGTCCACATTCGACTTTCACAAAAAAATAAACAAAACAACTATAATGACAACAAGAATAAAATAAACCTCATAAGAGTTTGTTCAAACTGTCATGGGCATGAAAAATTACAAGAATGGGAACTAAACTAAAGACACAGTAAAGAAAACAAATCACAATAAATGTAAACATGTGTTTAATCCAACACTAGAAAAACACAAAAATGCAAGACAAGAACATGATATATGTTAAAAAATGATTCAAACATAAATTTACTCTAATAACATATGAAAATAAAAGTTTTGACAAAAACACGTACCCAAAATTAATCTTGAACTAACTGAAGGTAATAGGAAATCCTACCCCTATTTATACCCCATTAGGGACTTAGTTCAAATAAGTTTCCATAGAAACTTCCATGTGTGCACCAATTAAAGAATTTTTTTGAAAGTTAATTCAGAGCTAATTAGGAGATGATTAAATGTTAATTTGACTTTAACTATGATTTAACAAAAGCTTGATTAAGAATTAACTAAAATTTAACAAGATTTTAACAAAAATTGAACTGAAATTTAACTAACTCAACTAAATCTTAACAAAAATTTAATTGAGAGTTACCTAGGATGTAACTTAGACTTAACAAAAATTTAATTTAGAGTTAACTACGACTTAATTAAGACTTAACAAAAATTGAACTAAAATTTAATTAAAACTTATTTGGGATTCAATTAAGAGTTAACTAAAATTTAACTAAACCCTAAATTAAGAATTAACTAAAATTTAATCAAAAGTGAACAAAAAATTAATGATGATGCAAACGATGATGCAAATAATAATGTAAATGATGATGCAAACGACAAGTGATGGTGGTGTCCATGACAATGGGATTATGGGCAACTTGTGAGTTCAATTTATAAATGGACAAACTTTTATAAATTATTTGGTCATCATTCCAATAACCTCAAGGTCTAATAACAAAACATGGTCATGTTGGTCATCAACATGACTTCACCAAACATTACATAGGTCATGTTGGTCATCAACATGACTTCACCAAACATTACATAGGTCATGTTGGTCATTAATCCAATTTCACCAACACAAAATTTTTATGGATTTCAAAAACAACTACCACAACACAAAAGGATTTCATGTACAACAATCCAATGTATTACGAATATTTCCTTGACATTCAATTGAACCCAATTAAACTACAAAAAGGAGGAAAAGGAAGAAGGGTTTAAATATTATTTATAGGCAACAAGCCTAGCTGCATTACATATAGTAAAGGACGTCGTGAAGCATCATTTCATCCATCTGTCCCATCATCCATCTATCCGTCTGTCTGGTCATCCATCCGTCCCATCATGGTCTGTTTACTTTGACAAGGCGGAAAAATAGTGGAATATAGACGCGGCGCGACGGAGAAAGCAATAGGAAGAGATGGCACACATACCAAAGCCTTGCAATCATAAGCATCCATCAAAAACTAAGCCAACTACAAAAGGAACTCACCCCATTTCCTATGTCATTCTTGTCCTTTTTGCCTTTCCGCTTCTCAGCTTTTGCAAGGAAAGTTCTTACTTCCTCACACTATTAGAAATTCTATCATATGCAACCACCATGTTTGCAACTGGGATGCAACTACCTATCGCATGCAACTATCTTTGGTTTTTTCTGCAACTACAATGGATTTTTGCCCCCTTTTTGGGTGTGTATGCAACTATGGTGCAACTATGATCACCTTCATCCCAACCTTTGGGTGATTTTTGTGATATATCATCGTATATATTTGATACGCATATACTCATAGTTGCATGTGCAACCAAAATATGCCAACTATGGTCTTTTGGTAAGCTAGGTACACATTTTTTGTAGGCATGTCTAGGATTAGGGTTACCTACAAATGACAATCCCATTGATAAGGTTTAGGATATAGGTGAAAAATAACCTAATCTATTTTGCCACCTACCTAAGATAATGTAATTATCCCCAACTTTTAGTAGCTTGCTCCACAAACATTTAGAAGACAATTGACAATGGAAGATATCAATTTTACTTACAATAGTTTATCACTTGATGAAACAAAACAATGTATATGTGTATTCAACAATAAGGTCCAATTAATCCCCTCAAGATTATAATATGTGGGTTTGAGGGTTTAAATAATCTATTTTATTCCAACAATTATCCAGTACAAGTGAAGGTCTCATGGCACATATACACCTTATAGTCCATGTAATGCATTGTCAGCTCTGGGTGTGCCACCGACACACCATTGTGATCCAATGCCAGTAACTCTACTCGTCTACAGTTTATCCACTCACTTGTTACTCACTTCTTATCGCAGTAGGAAACTGATAAAATGCTAACCACACAAGTATGAGAAATGAATTTCATCACACTCTTAGAAGTTTAACATCTTAAGAGATGGTTGAGCTTTCTGGACCTTTGCAACACCTGAACCGCTAATTGGTTCAAGCTCCTCACAGAATGCTCATTGTTGTCTATGGTTTCATCCCTGGGAATTTTCTTAAAATGCTTCACGTGAAGAGAGGGCCAATTGGTGGACCCAACAACAGTCTCCAACCCCTTCATTCGATCTGATAACACGTCTAGTGCCTGCACAGAACAGAGGTAAACTCATCCTCAACAAGTTGCAGTGATTATGAAAGGCAATATTTCAAAGGTTGGTAAAAGGGTAGTGAAAAACAGAGCAGTTACATGTATATATGCCACAAGTATGTAAGTTTACTTGGCAATGATATTTCCAAATTCAAATATCTTTTTTTCAATCCCATCCTATCCAATTTCTTAGACAAGAAAAAACTGACTTGATTTAGCTGAGTGACCTCAACTTTCCAGTCTCTCTCTTGTTGTTCAATTTCTTCCTGGATAACACCCAGGCACCATTTTTTCTCGGTATTTAGGTGATTTTGTGATTCTTGTGTTCCACTGTTTGGGAGAGAGTGTTGAGGGTGTCCTCCATCTGCATGCAATCTGTATTTAACCATTTGCAGTGACATTGGACACAAAGTGCTACTAGAGTTCCGAGACTATACTCAATATGTAACCTGGGGGGAAGCGTCAGCAAGCACAGAAGCATCTTTCACCTTAGATATGCTGCCACTTTACCTTGGAAATGTTGCAAGTCATGTCCTCATGCATTTGGTGACTGGTAGTCATCAAATTAGGCATGAGAGATTGCTGCTACTTAAGTGTGGAAGACAACCATCTCTTCTCTTCCTGAAGTTCATGGGTGATATCTTTGGCTTTGGCAACCTCAGCATTCATTGTATGTCACCATCCAACAATCGCAAACTCAAGTTCATTACCGAAGTGGTTTTGGACTTCGTGGGTGTGCTGTATTGCCAACTTCCGCTCATGCTCCAAGCTATCTTTCTCTCTCTCCAAACCCTCCTGCTTTATCATCAGTGTGCACACATATTTCCATGATGAGGATGATTTTCTTCACAAGTTTCACAGCAACAGTTCAGATGACTAAGCTGCAAATTACACATGTACCTGCAGCTGCATGGTTAGCTTCTGAGCTTTTTCCATTT
>Ga0116231_10000700_pt1 | contig 62117 bp, 56 predicted proteins | sample S1TSphgellanicum_2_FD_89695 | JGI IMG/M metagenome (GOLD analysis project Ga0116231, IMG submission 89695) | Host-associated microbial communities from peat moss isolated from Minnesota, USA - S1T2_Fd - Sphagnum magellanicum MG | ecosystem: Host-associated > Plants > Peat moss > Unclassified...
AAGAAATTTTGTCATGGAATGAGTGTCACCCCCCCCCCCCACCCCACCAATTGTTGTCATCAACAACATTATATATTTATTTCATAGAAAACTGGGGTGCCTTGAAAATAAATAATTATTAAAAGAACCCCATTGTCATCTATGATAGTAGGTTGTTTGAAGAAAGCTAATTAAGATGCTTAAAATTGAATTTTAGTTCATTTCAAAAACCCATTATCACCAATGATATTTTGTAGTTGATAACAATCAAAACCGATTATTGTCAATAACAAATTGGTTAAATTTGAAGAATGTCATGACAACTCTGATGAAAAATGAAAAAAACCCCATTGTTGTCAACAACATTTATAAATAAGTTTGAAAGAAGTTGTGGCACCTTTAAAGAAAGGGGAGGAAAACAACCCATTGTCATCAACGACATTAGGTTAGTTTGTTTAAGGAAAAATATAAAAATAAAAATTTAATTAAAAATAATAATGACCACGGGGTGGATGTTAACATAATAATAGTAATATAATCAAGACATTAAAAAAATAATGGCATTTAAAACCATAGCCATGAAATATATCTATAATGGAATTTACATTATATTATTTAACAAATGTTATATCATATAAAACTAGATTATGTTTTATGAAGCTCTAGCTAATTAAAATTATAGAATTTTTTTTTTAATGATAAAATAAAACATTCATCCATAATTTTGATGGAAGTTCTATTTTTAAAAAACATATAAATGCAATTATTATTTTCATCCATACATAGATGAATGAAAAAAAAATCATTCATCTCCATGTTTGTTTCTAGGTTTATTCTCACAACATTCATTTTGTTGTTAAATTCTTGGGTTTTATTTGCATGTGTATAAGAGAAAAGACATTTTACCATCCCAAGTTTTAACTCTAGGTTCTAGGTTCATGCGGTAGCTTGCTTCCACCTATGTGTTTGGAACATTAATCAACTCTTTAGTTCCATCATTAACCTTGCGAGCTACTGTTGAACATCCACCAAAAAGCTGTCATGATCTTCCTTCAAAGATTGAACAATTGTACTTCTGAATAAGTTTTTTGCTTACTAGTCTACTTATTTAGGTCCTCCTTTTATTTGACTTTCAATTATAATGTTTTGGTGAACTCCTTAGGTTGCACAAGCTCCTTTGGCACAACAACACACATGTGCAACTCCCACTTTGGACCAAGTTTCTTTCGTTGTTAAGCTTTATGTCATCTTCATTATTGCTCAATAAATAGAACCCTTCCGTTGTTGTTGCTGCTAGTTTGTCCACTTTACATACATGGCCCAATTCATCTTCTTCCCTTTCATTTGCATTATGAGCTTTCTAACCACACCCAAAGGTATAATCTTGGAAGTAGGAAGACAAGGCTTTTGATGAATGACCATTTAGAAGTCCTCCATTTTCATAATCAATTCAGGATTGTCATTAAACACATTATTGTAACCATTTATTTTTTTGAAGACGTCCAAAGTAATTATGGATCTCTTCCATTGTAAAATCTTTTGATATTCTCACACATTTGGGACTTTGCTTTTTTGAGCAAAAACCTATCACTCATCAAATTCCTTACACAAAATAGGAGGTTTGCCATCACTTAATTTTGGAATACTTGCATACAAAAATGCAACCATACTAATAAATTTGCCACCTTTTGAACTTATAGGGTCATATTCTTGTTTTACCTTTCATAAAAAACTTGACTTACCACTACCACTAGATGTTATAGGTTATGCCATCACTATAAGTTTGAAGTTTTACAAAAGTCATATGTACAAAATATCATTCAAACTAGTTGTAATGTTATTCTAATGAAGTAAAACCAATCATCACTTTTGTCACACACAACTTTCAAGCTCTAAATGTTAACCCTTACATGAGAAACGACCAAACATCAAAATTCCCACCTTCTAGGCTTGCATGTGTAGGAACCAACAATGAGATAAATTCCAACCAAATAACATCCCATAATTAATTTTCATTCTTTAACTCACTTTTAAAAAATAATCAATATGGTTTTTTTTTATGAACTCCTTGTTGCCAATTTTTTTGTACACCTTAGTGTGCCATCATCACTCACAAATCTAAGTCCAAAATGGTGATCCCATCAATAAAAATAGAAATTACATGTATTTACTTATTTTAAAACTAAATTGTGTAATTTTGGACATTTTCTTGTAACCAAAAAAGAGAGGGTCTGAAAACACACAGCACACTGACTGCCTTCAACGAACCCATGCGCCCATGTTCTCCTGATCTACTCCACATAGTTCAGACCTCCGAAAACACACAACACACTAACTGCCCACTGACTCTTTCAGACGAACATCACAAGATCAGAGACGTATAAGTGCCTTGCATTTCACACAACAACAGAGCAGGTTTTATAGTATCCATCTCCTGCCTCGCCCATTCACACAGATGCCAGTAAGGGAAACTCTTTCATTACATTACAGATTATGTACATTCCCCGAAAAGCACAAGCTCACTTTTCCATCAAATGTTCACAAGAAAACACCAGATTCCCAGAGTCGTCTAGTCTCTCTCTTCTTACTTCCTTTGCAGTAGCTTGACCAATTACCAGGCGCAGCGGAAAGTTTTAGCATTTAGCCAAGCTATCCTAGCTAACAGAGCTTCTCATTGCTCTCTCTACAAAGATCACTTCTTCTGTCTCCTAATCCTCTCAAGATCAGCTGATCATCCTCTCTCAAATTCTTTTCCTCCTCCTTGTTAAGCTACCCCAAAAGGTAGCTTAACAAAAGATTGCTTGCTCCTCTCCATCAATTCGACTCCATCCCTCCTCATAATTTCCAGCCGCCAATCTTCTTGGACCACTCAACACACACCAAGCAAGCCATGCAACTCCATGCAATAGTTAATGGGGCGCCGTAATAAGATGACGGCTGATCAGGCAATCTAAACCTCAAGATCAGCCAGCGTTTAGCTTTGCGCGGCGACCTAATTTCACACTACATATGTAACCCCTCCCTTCTTAGACAGCTGAGTCCCTCAGTTTCATCTAGTCTGGTGGAGCATAAAAGATTTGGAGGTCTCGACGAGATCTCTCCCACTAGTGACCATCGGCATCTTGGATGATGCATGATCGACAGCCTTCCTCAAAATCGAGGTTACCCTTTCCATCTGTATGTTCGATGAATTGGTAGGGGCCCTCCCAACTTGCAGTCAGAGCTCTTCTTTTCCTTGGCTTCTTCATCTTTACCATCGTCTGGCCTGCAATCAAGCCCTCAAACAAATGCTTACCTCTTCTGGCAGCATAGATTTTCTTTCGTTGCTTCTGAACTTGCTCCACATTGAGCAAAACGTTGTCATGGATGCTTGCAATGAGCTCCACTTTTTGCAGAAACTGAGCTGCAGCAGCTTCCATATCAACACCATCGTCAGTCTCAATAGTCAGGGCCTGCAAGTAGTTGTCTACCCTCAAACGTGGTGTTCGACCAGTAAGGATCATAAACGGGGAGAATTTTGTACTTGTTTGGATCCCACATCAATACCCAAACAGAACCTTAGCCAACTGCTGATCCCAACAATCCATGTTGGCAGGAGTAGCAGCAAGCACAGTTATGCCATGTTTGATGGTCTTAATCATGCGCTTAGCCATCCCATTGCACTGAGGCCATTGGGGTGCAGTGCGTTGGTGTTGAATAGCATAGTCCTTACACTTCACGTTGAACTCTGCAGCCCACTCCCCCCCATTGTCAGTCAGCACGAATTTGGGAACTCCATATCTACAAATTATCTCATCTTCCAAGATCAGCTGATCATCCTCTTTCAAATTCTTTTCCTCCTCGTTGTTAAGCTACCCCAAAAGCCCATCAGACTTCCGTTAGCTTCCTCCTGAAGCCTCCTGAATCTCCTGCCACTCCTTTCCATCCAACTCCCACTGTCAGCCGCCATTGCTTGCTCCTCTCCATCAATTCGACTCCATCCCTCCTCATAATTTCCAGCCGCCAATCTTCCTGGACCACTTAGCACACACCAAGCAAGCCATGCAACTCCATGCAATAGTTAATGGGGCGCCACATTGAGATGACAGCTGATCAGGCAATCTAAACCTCAAGATCAGCCAACGTTTAGCTTTGCACGGTGACCTAATTTCGCACTACATTCTAACGTAGTTGGGAATCAAATGTTTTTACTAAATTTGACACAAAACATTGTTAACATCTATTTGTTAGATCATTTAGTGAAACAAAACATTAATAATATATATTTTTGCATATTTGGTGGTCCCCAAATCAAATTCTTTCTTCAATTTTCCAACTTCCAAATGGTTAATTCTTAATTTTGAACTTTTTAAAAATTAACTAAATGCATGACTATTAATCCTTAATTTCTTAAACTAGTAGAAGACAAAGCTTATTTATAGTTTACAAATCCTAATTGGTAATCTATAATAGGTCTATGACTCAATTTGGCTCCAAATGCATAAGTTTCCATTTTTTTGGGTCACAAACACAAAAATGATCAAATCAAAGGGATTCCCAAAGGGTATGAACAATAGGACAAGTTATGACAAAGGCAAGCCTACTTTTAGTTGGAACACGAAACATGACAACAAAAAATAAAAACATGAATACCAAAATAAGACAATAATGTGTTAGATGTAGCTCCAACCATAATTTTATTCTGAAAATTTAATATAAAAACACATTAACATGAGAAGAACAAAACAAGGTTATGGTGTAAGATCATACCTTTGAATTGTGTTGAACAAAAAAAAACAAGGGTTTTATTTCTATTTATACCCTTTTAATGTCCTAATTCAAAGAGACTTCCATGAAGGTTTCCATATGCCCACCATTCAAGGAACCTTCTTAAAAACCTTTATAAATACACATAAACTATAAGTTGATTACAAGTTAATTATCATTAGATTATAAATTAATTACAAATTACCTAAGGTTATGGATGAAAATGGATGATAATGAATGAATTTCACACATGTTTAGCTATGATTATGTTGGTGATGGTGATGCTACTGGTGATGAAAATGTTAATGATGATGTTATGAATGTTTTGGTTTGTGCATTTTCACATGTCCATGAATTCAACTTTGAAGAATTCATCCTTGCAACTATTACACATCCCTTTAACCCCCATGTAGGAGGAGTTAAATAATGCATCCAAAGCTTTTCAGTTTTTCATAGTGCATTAGAGTTATCCATAAAGTAAGAAAAACATAGAACCAGAACCCTGAGTTTGGTCATACACTAGGTGAGATTTTTTAAAAACTTGCAAAAACATACAAAACATTCAATGGGGGATAAATTTTAGAAAACCATCACTTTTGGTGGTAAACTAAGTTTCATCCTTTCTTTCCTTTTTCCTAAGCACCTACACTATTGCTACATATATTTTCATTGCTCATAACTGTACAACTACTATAATTAATTTTGAACCTTATCCATTAAATGTTGAGCATCAACATTTCATATTAAGATTTATTAAAATGTCTTTACTTTGCAGATACCATTGAAAAAGGGGATAGGGGTTGAAAGGAGGCCCAAAGACATGGTGAATTACGAATGGACGTTACATTACGAATAATTCTATTATTTTGAAATGTTTATTTTGATACCTTATGGCAAGCCTTTGAGGGTGCATCATTCAAAGCCTATATAACTTGGTAAATGTATTCAACAAATTTTTTTAATGAAAGCCCTTTTAAAGATGTTTCTTATTTTTTCCAAAGTTCCAAAAAATGAAAGGGTGATGTTCTTAGTGGTATCACCCAATCATACTTTCACCCAACAAAAACCATGATTCAATTTTATCATGTGTCTTATGTCTTGAGGCAAAATGAATGTTATGATTTGTTTAATAATGAAGGGCTGATATGTATGTTTAGTCCTTCAACAATGTGTTACAATGGGTGGTAAAAACTAATACAACAAATTTTGAATGTCTTGTTGAAGTATTACTCTATATTAAGAAATGATTCTAAGCCTCGAAAATACTTCCAATATGACATTCTTTCAATTTGAGTGTCAAAATCTTATTTAAAAAATCAAATAATGTCTTTTTTTTTGCATTCACATTTTTTTTATTTCCTTCAAAACCTTTGGAACATAATTTAATTAGTAGTTACTAAAAAAATTAATATAATTGTGCTTTCAAATGTAGCCCTAAAATTGAAAAAAATCCAAGATTCTAATAATATTTCTATGAAATTTGATATTTTATAATATTAAAAATTTAAGTTATCACATTGTAATATATATATATATATATATATTTGTGATTTAAATATAAAATGTTTTGAACAAATATTGTTAGTCCTTTTGATTTGTTTTCTATAAAATTAAATGCACAATAGGTTTATGAAAAATAGGGATGATTACACACATGTTAGGTCTGGTAGGTTTGTAATGGAGTCATCAATGAGGTACATGCACTTTTCAACTAACATATTTCCTTAGTTGTGACATTTCAAGACATTTACAAACTTTTTTAATGATTAAGATTATGATTATGTTTTACCACATTTATTCTAATGTGCACTCCTATTTAGCAAAACAATAAAAAAAATAATTTAACTTGTAGGTTATACTTGTCATAACAATTAATCAAAGTTAAAATTCAATATGATTTTCTAATGAAATATTCTTCTTACAGTCCCCAATTGTGAATGCACCCCAATGCATGAACGCCACATGTTAGATGCTGTCCTTCAAACCCTTGGTGTCTAATATGTCCAACTGGAGTTTGCAGATTTAGAGGTTATCGAACAACTCCAGAACTCCGTTTTGTTGTGACTCCACCTAGTAGGTCCTAGATGGCCCCATACATGTTCATGAAAAATGCAATGATACAGCATATGAGCTGAAAATGAAAAGTAATATGAATGTGTACCACTAAGTTTGTTTGTCAGCTTATATACAAGTTTGAGCTGTTTATTCAAAATCTGGCAATGCCCACAACAGTAACCTGAAGCACTAGGAAGTTGTTTGAAATCTACAAATCTGCAATGATCGTTGTAGTTCCGATGGTTCTTGTTGAGCTCACAACATGAGTCTATGAAGAATTTTCAGTAACTCAATTTCTGAAAGTTTCCACTTTTTGAAGGGGTCATAATTTGCCACCATTGGATTTGTGTGATTCCCGTTCCCATGCAAATTAATTGAGGCGATTGATTCTGGTCGGAAAAATGATGATTTTCTCGACCAACATTTTCCCAAAATCTAGCTGAAACAGCTGGCAACCACTGCCATATTGTAACTTATCAATTAGGTTAGTATGTACTGAAGGGAATGTCTGAACAGGACATAATAATGTTTGACTCTGGCAAAGGGCCAAAGGAGCCTTGTTTTTTTAGCGTAGCCCAGTTTGTCTCATTAAGGAGTTGCAGATTTAGAGGTTATCTACTACATGCATCCTCTTTTGTCCTACCTGCTGGCACTGGGTGCCATTGACTGGTTATACGTTATAAGTCATGATTGTGTGTTGTGGCTGCAAGGTTCACTTGATTTACTGCAAAATCTTGGTGTTGTTAAGCTCTACTCATCTCTGATTAGACTACAATATTGGTGTTTGTATTTGAGTTAATCTCCTGCCTGGGATTATTTCTGCACACTTCCCTCCCCCCCGGTGGGCGTCCATAATCCTAAACTGGTGGGGATTTTAAAGACTATTTGTAGAGCCTTGGTGTGTTACCTATGTCGCTGCAGGCTCAACTCTGGTTATCATTAACAAAACATGGAGAGCAGGGCTTTAAGCAGAACATGTGTTCATCAGTGCAAAACATAAACCATGCACAGAACCGTGCAGGGCACAGCACAGGAGTTTCAATTTTGGGGGGGGTGTAACACATCCTCCTCCATTGAGGCCTTTGGGTAACCAGGAATATATCACACATCACTTGGAATGTAAATTTCCAGAAAGTGCATGTAGATTTCAAAAAGAAAAGGATGGATTGACATTGCAAATTGCTTGAGATGTAGGAGTTTACCATATGTGGAATTCAACTTTGGGTTTAGGGTTATGGGTGGCCTACCTTCCTATGTCCCATCCCCTTCCCCAAATTCAAGTTTTGTCAAGATTCTTCCTTCTCTCATGCAACTTTGGCCAAAATTAGTCCTTCTAATTCTAGCAAAGCACAGCTGTTCGTGGGCAAGGCTTTCCAAAGCTGAGCCACCACCATTTGTGTAAAGGACTGCTCATCACTAAATATGGTGGGTGCTTCCCTGAATATACATGTTTCTAGATGTGGACTGAACGTGGTTGATATGGATCAAAATAATTAGTCTCAGCTTAGTTAAAGATACAAAATAAGCCCTACAATGCTTTGTTTCATTTTTGCTTGGGTCTCATTTATTGGCTCTGCTCTTCAGGGTAGAAACATTGGGTTGCACCCAGAAATGGATCAAAGTTTGGTGTCCTTTCATTTTAGGGTCATATGGAGTCCACTATAGATACATTAAGGTCTGGGGTGGCTTGTTATGTCATTTTCTTGACCACATTATATGACATAATCAAATGACTATGATACACTCATAATAATGACCGAAATGTGTCGGCTGAACATGGTTTTTAAAAAAATCATTTAATCTCACCCCAGACCTTATGTAATGTCGTGGAATGGTCTTGGCCTTGTTCATTATGTTGGGTGGCACCTGGCATGCCCTAACAGGCTCACCTGGCACCTTAATTACCCAACATAATGGGCAGGGGCTTGACCATTACATAGTACATTTTCAGCATATTAGCTGAAGGATCCACCTGCACTTCACCATGCTAACTCCTGCTAACCACCATGTGTTTCCAATTTAGTATGTTGAATATTTATTCTCATTGTGGGCAAAGCCATTATGGGAAGAGCTGCTTGTTTCCAATGTGACATGCCACCTGGAAAGAGAGTAGCTCATCAATGGACTCTACAATTGTTCTCTTTCAGAAGAAACTCACAATGTTGTCAAATCAGGGCATTGTCAGCTGGCAGTAGGTTAAGTTCATAAACACTTCAGAGTTTGATCATTATCCAAAAGTGAGATTTGTCGACAAGTCATGGCTACAAAAACAAAACTCCAGGGCTCTTTTGTGCATAACAGCTGCCCATGCAAGGCTGCACTACTGACTGACTACCCAAGTGTGAGCTAGTCTACAGTAGTAGTGCAGGAGACAGAATCAACCAACTGAGTGATCAGCTGCTGCAGCTGGACTCTTGCTGATCAGAGTCTGGTACACGTCCTACATGAGCTGGCGATTCTCAATCGTGGTAGCTTCTCTCTAGTATTGTACCCAGAAGCAACACCTGACATTGCTGCATGCACACGTTTCTTGTATCAAATTAGCTGTGATCCACGGATCACTAGCTGCAATATCAACCCTGTTACATAAAATTGTCGAAGTTCTGATCTGCAGCAAGCTGCAAGAATGCTGTAGTACTCTGTTGCAGCTCTCTAATCAGTAGAAACAATTTCCCCCGATTCTTGTGTGCAAGAGTTGAACTAGTCGTCTACATTATGCTTGTGGTTTCGAGCAAGAGCTAGAATAACAGAATAATCGCTCCAAAAGCTACAAGCTGTAAGAGTGCTCAAGTCTGCTTGTGCCCAGTATTTAGCTATATATATATTATATATCTGTTGCCATCTCCGGTAGCCAATGTATGAAGAAGCTCAAGAATCCTAGATTTAATTTCCCGATTGAGAGTGGATCAACAATCTGCACAGCTTGAACCAAGGAGGATTTTGATAGAGTTCTGATAGAAAAACATGAAAGCAAATTTGCAATCTGTTGCTACACATTCCCCGGAAGAGGTCGCAGTAGCTCATCCGGACTCAGATTTGGCTTCAATGCCATTGAAATTCATAGGGAGCTCAGCAGAATGGAGTTTTCCCGTTGTATTTCTGACAAGTCTAGTGGTTTTGTTGTTGTCACTCCTGTTTGTGCTGAGAATCAGGAGAAAATTGCTCATGAAGCTTCCCCCAGGTCCTCCAACATGGCCCATTGTGGGCTCCATGTTTACAATAATCAGGACGAGAGGGCGTCCGAGTTCGCGTGTGTTTACGACATTGGCGAAGCGGTACGGACCTCTCTTGTTTTTCTGGATCGGTTTGCGTCCCACAATTGTGGTGTCGAGTGCGGAGATGGCAATGGCGATACTAAGGACATGCGATCGGACTTTCGCATCTCGGCCTAAGTTTGCACCTGGGAAGTACTTGGGCTACGGATATAGTAATGTCGTCTTCGCACCTAGTGGCCCTCACTTCCGACTCCTCCGAAAGCTTTATGCCTCTGAGCTTCTATCACCAGCGAAAATCGAGCGGATGCTCCCCTTGAGAATGGAGGAAGTTGGAGCCACAATTCGTTGCATTCTTGAATCTGTAGCGAGCGCTGATGAACAAGCGAAGGCTTGTGTGATTGACGTGAGGTCGTTGATGTTGAGTGCAAATCTAAACATCATAGGCCGCATGCTCTTCAGCAAAAGACTGTTCGATTTGGACACCAAACCCGACACCGACGTTCATGATACTACTGATGGACTCGGCGTCCCAGCTGTATCGCCGCGCCGCAAAGCTGCAGAAGAGTTTAAGAGCTTTGTGAAGGAGGCTACCAAGCTTATCGGTGGATCTTTCAATGCCGGTGATTACATCCCTGCTCTACGATGGCTGGATCTCCAAGGTTATCAATAGCATCCTTTCTCTCTCTTAATCTAACATCGACATAGCTTGCAGGAACTTTCAATCAATCAATCACTCACCATTGCGTGTTGGAAACCCAGGTCACGAATATTAGTCTAATTTTGCATGGCTTTCTCAAAGGCAAAATCTTTGGATGTGGAGAAAATATTCCTTGATTGGGATCGCTAGTCACTCACAAGCTTGAGCTTCCCAGTTTTCCTAACATGACGTATCATCCTTGTAAATCTCCACATGTGATTATATACTTCTTGCCTTTGACATTCAATGATGATTCATGATATCAGGGGTGGAGCGCACTTTGCGTCAATTCCAACCTAAAATAGAACGCCTTCTGCTACCTCTTATACAGGAGCACCGTCGGAGACATGCCTCCGCAATCAAAGAAAATGAGAACTCGGATCAGTTAGATTTCATTGGCTCATTGCTTGTGGGTCATAGCGAACTTTCAGACAACAATCTCATTGCGATTTCCATTGTAAGTCGTAATTACATGACAAATTTGCATTCTCTGTAACACCTCCAAGAAAGTATCACCGTCACAATCTTTTTCTGTGTAAGGGCATTTGGTTGCGTTGTAGTCCAATTTATTCGCATATTTCTGTTGCCCAGTAATTTGATCTTGATTGGTTTTACATCTAGCATCCAAAAATCCTTCAACGTAAGGGCAATGGGAATAAAGGGGGAAATTTGAGCAACAAGGCTCGCCCATCTATTCATGATAGACTGCACTCCATCTCTAACATATTGTCCTCCTCTTTGCATTTCTGTTAGAGAAGGTGATTGCTGACTTTAACAAGATAGCAGCATTGATTTTGTCCTGAATTGACATTCTAATTTCGATATTCTTGATCCAGAAGATCATGGAGTTGTAGCTCATCTGGATACTTAAGCCTTTTTCAAACTACTTGAGATGGAACACCCGTAGTCTCAGCATACTAACAGGATTGTTCGGTTGATTGTGCAACATTGCAGGATCTACTTGTGGGAGGGAGTGACAGCACAGCTGCCTCAGTTGAATGGACATTAGCTGAGCTTCTTCGCCACCCCGATCTGTTGCAAAAAGTCCAAGAGGAGCTAGACATAGTGGTCGGTCGCCAAAAGATGGTAACAGAATCCGACATTTCCAAGCTTTTGTTCTTCAATTGTGTAATCAAAGAGTCGCTTCGTCTTCACCCACCCGTCCCTACGGGTGCCCCGCACTTCAGCACATCAGCTTGCACACTAGGTGACTACACCATCCCACCCCACACGACAGCTTACGTGAACATCCATGCGATCAATAGAGACCCAACAATTTGGGCAGACCCGGAAGCATTTCGTCCTCAACGCTTCTTCGACTCATGTTTCAATGTTTATGGTCAAGATTTCGGTCTTCTACCGTTCTCATCTGGCAGGCGTGGTTGTCCAGGAGTTCACGCTGCCCTTGCAAACCTCAAGCTCATGTTGGCAAGTTTATTGCATTCTTTCTCATGGACACTTCCACCTTCCATACCTAACCCCAAAGATTTGGACATGCGAGAAAGAGTTGGAATCGTATCCCCAAAGCTCACACCATTACAAGCAATTGTCAGACCTCGATTACCAACCGATCTTATCCTTGAAACATTGAAGACCTAGTTAGTTGTGTGCACCACATATTGATTTACCATTAGGTGCCTTGTGTGTTGGAACTAGGATATGACTTGAATTTAGTCATATTTTGAAATTGGAGCTCTTTGGACTTTGAACACATGATATGATTCCTATTTTAGCCATGTGACTCGCACATATTGATCATTAATTGCAGATCAAAGTTTGAGATCAAGATCTTATGACTAAATTTTAAAATGCTAGCATTGGAATCAGAACTTGTGAAGAATAACTTTTCTTATCTTGTGAAGGAGATCTAGTCATTATTGGATTTGCTATTGTCTAGCAAATCAATTGAATTTTTTGGTTGTTTTTTTTTCAAATGTTCAAAGCAGGCTTTAGATTCTAGTTTGTGCATAACATTGTTCTGCAAAGCCTTTTCACACTAAAGTTGAATCTTCCTATTTGTGTATGTGAAGAAAGCATTCCTTGCTGGAACCACATAAGTTTTTTTGTTTTCTTTACATGATTTTCTTTGAACCCCTTCTTGCTTTTTACATTTGTTTATTTCGAAGGAAAAAGAAATTTGGAGTCTTGCTATAAGTTGAGAGACATCAAATTGTGTTGGACAAACTATGGCCCACTAGTTGATCTATACTAAACAGTCAATTTCAGATGATTTTGTGGTACACAATTATGGTTTCACTTTTGGACCAAGATACATAATTCCCTCTTCAGAGTGTTTTCTTTGCGGTTTGACTCTGAGAATTGCTGGCCTCTTCCACAACAGCAGGTGGGAGGAAGGTGCCAAACTACAAAGGCAACCAAGTCACCATGGACCATAATGAAAATGTAAAATGTGATCAAGAATTCAGTATTTTAGGTAGCTTAATATGTCTCTTCCAGGAACCCTACTAGTACTACAAGAGCTGTGGACATGAAAACTAGCACTAATCAAAACATATAAGTTGGTTACTAAATGGCAAACATGAGCCTTAGAGTGCTATAGCTGTATGATTAACCCATAAGAGCTGATACAAGTGGGCTAAGGTGTTTTTAGAATGTGCAGTACCACTAGCCTAAAGTGGCAATCCTTCACAGAAATTTTTAGCTTGGGAGTTATACAAAATGAAATTTGAGATAGTTTTAGTTGTAGTGGAATCCAATTCCAAAATTCAATCTTGCCCACAATGAAAGTCAGGAACAAATCTATTCAATGCAACCATGCTTCAAGTGGTTTCTGCCTGAATAGCAAATCAACAATTGTGGGCGCTGCACATTTTGCCTTCACAAACAACTGTGAACTTTGCAATCCCTGCATTCAATCAGTTACTTCAATCCTTCATATGGTCTGTTGGCTCTGTCCTACAGAGGCATTGTGGGAACACCTTCTGAGCGGGTATAAAGGTCGGAGAATCAAACGTTGGCTGAATGGATAAGGTTATAGGTTTGCATGTAAGTTTTTTATTGGCCCAAGCTAATGGATGGGCATGTGTAGATTTTGGGTGCAGCCATTCAATTGATGGGTTGTTTTGAAATTTACCCGTCTATTTGTTGGGTTTCTTCTCCAAATATGAATGTTGAGTAACTGATTTAACCATGTCTCTATATCATTTTATTCTTTTTGGGTTGTTACTTGCCTTTTTGTATCACGAGGTTTCATATGACTATGAAATGTAAAAAACAATTCATATGACTATATTTTTTAAATGAAATTTGTTTGATAAACATACAAATAATTGGCTTCAATTCTTTTAAATCTTATTAAAATGAGATTTGAAGAATTATGCAAGAATTGATTAAGATAAAACAAGTCAATTTAAAAATTAATATAAAATTCGTTTTTGAGATATAATTAATTTGATGTTATTTTAAACCTTCAATATAGCTTTGATGAAGATTTAATCACAATGAAATTAATTTTTAATTGATTTTTTTCTTGTACTATTGTTGCTTTTTATGTTATAATTTTTTTATTATTGCCCTAAAATAATAGATATGCATGTATGATTTTAGGTTTTACCAAGCATGCATGGGGCAACCACAACTAGTTTATAAAATTGGGTGGGGGTACAGTGGGGTTTATAGGAGAAAATTTAGGGAAAGTAAAGGGGTTAAATTTTTTTCCCCCCTCTCACATAGGTTTGTTTTCTTATTTATTATGGGGTTAGGATTTTTTTCTCTTTTTCAAAAGGGTTTTTTTTGGGTGAGGAGGGGAGGATGGGGTAATTCCACCCCTTTCCAAAGGAGGTTTTTTTTGGGGATGGGGACTAACTCAAAGGGTTGTTTCTTGGGTGGCATGGGAGGGTGAAGTTTGGTTGTTTTTCAAAGCAGGGAGGTGGAATTTTTTTTATTTTTTGAGGAATTATTCTTTTGGTGGTGTGGGATGGGGTGTTTGGAGAAAGTGGATTTTATTTTATTTTATTTTTGGTCTTTTTTTTCTTTTATGATATGGTGACTTAATGAAGATTTTTTCTCAAATTTTTTTTATATAAAATCAATATCTTTTTTTGGGGAATGGAAAATTTTCATTTAAAAAATTTAACTAAAAGAACAAAAGACATTTTGTTTACAATTGAACATTTAATACATTTAATCAAAAAAGAAAAAAAAAAGAATTTTGATTTTTTTGTGTCTAAATTTTTTTTATGTACATGATTAAAAAGTTGATGTTTAACAAATAATAATAATATATTTAAGTGAAATGAAAATAATGGTTAAATAATGGAGAAAAATTTAAGGTTTATGTATTAATATATTTCAAAAATAAGTTGAGATATTTAAAGTTCGAGTGTAAAAATGAGGTGCATAATTCAAATTCATAAGATGCCAAGGATCTTGATGTTTTGTTCATTATTAGACCATAATCTAGCCACTAAATCATGGCTTGTCAATATTTATGGTTAATGGTAGATATCTACCATAGTCAAAGTTACTAAAAATCAACAACTAAAATTTATAAGATGTCAAAAGTATTGATGTTTTGTTCATTGTTAGACCATAATTTAACTACCAAACCATGGATATGATCTTTTATTGTCAAGTTGAAATCGGCCATAATCAAAATTACTTAAAATAATATAAAATAGAAAAAGGTTTAGGGTTAGGTTTAAAGTTAGGTTTAAGGTTTAAGTTAGGTTTTTTGTCCCATATAAATTTAACGTTGTAGTTTGTTGTTTTTCTTTTTTCATAGCAAAAATAATGTGTTTAGTTTAAGCTTTCACCATTTGTTGATTGTTTTGTTATTTCCTTTGCAAGTTTGTGTTTTTTCAAGTGTATGTTTTATTGTGTGCTTTTGCAACTTTTAGTTTTGCTAGGTGCTACTTCATTTGTTTGTTGTCAAATTCATTATGGTAAATTTTTCTTTCCTTTTTTTATAAAATGACTGTTGTTCCAATGAAGGAAGCTAAATTTGTTGTAGCAATGGATGATTTGGCTTTTGGAATTAAAAATGCTACATTTGAGGCAAAAGTGTTCAACAAGTATGGCACCTTTGATTGAATTGAAAATAGGAGCATGGAAGATCAGGCTATGCATATTTGCATTGTGATTTGTTGGACAAGGCAACTTTGACCACAATCACTTTGAGGGTGAAATCATCTTATATAGAAATGCATGAACAACATTTGCAGAAACACATGTTTGTGAAGGTGGAAATTTTTTGCATTGAATCAAAGTTTTAAAAAGGTTTTGATAAAGGTCGCATGCATGTTATCATCACAATTGAGTCGATAACCATTGTGTCGTCAATTCCTACATTCCAACCTAAATTAATCCCAATGTTTTTTCACATGGATTCCATCAGAGAATTTAGAAGTATTATTCAGAGTTGGAGGTTTGCTACCATTGCCATCATTGTCATTGGTGTAAGGGGAGTAGGGGATAGCAAAGGTGAAAAGAAATTGTTGATTTCATATGGAAAAGGTGAATTTGAGCAAGACATTCTTGTTGTTGGTAATAATTTTATAACAAAATATGAACTTCTTGAAACGTACAATGGAGGCCATTGCGGAATGGTCTTAATCAAGAATGTGACAACAACAAAAGGAAATCGATATTTGAAGGCACAACATTACATAATTTTTACAAAGGTTGTGGACAAAGTTACTCAAATTCATTTTCTATAGTTACACAACAAATTATCAAGTGCCTAACAAAGAGGTAAATTCCTATCCTTTCCTTTGCATCATTTTTTTTTCAAATTTACATAAAACATTAAACAAAACCTAATGTTCATCTGATGATCAATTGTAAAAACTATTTTTGTTTTTTTTACTTTAGATTTGGGTCTCCTTTTCTAAAAAAAACGAGTCTCCTTAGGAAGAAGAGAATTGGGTTGGGCACATGAATCTCCTTACTACCTTGGTAGAAAAAAAAAACAATGTTTGAACTTCGATTGCAAAGGACAACATGGTGGCCACTAGTTTTTTTTTTTTTTCGCTTAGAGACACCACCAGATCATTCAACATTTGATTGTGAAAGACAACCTAGTGGCCACCAAATCTCAAAGTGAGGGGAAAAAAATGATTTAGTAGCCACCAAATCTCCAAGCAAGGGGAAAAAAACGATTTAGTGGCCACCAGATCAGCCTTCGTAGTTTAATGCGGAATGACTTGGTGGCCACTAGGTCTCCAAGTGAGGAAAAAAAAAACGGAGATCTATGGTGACCACTAAATTGTTTGGCTTAGACTATGAGGGCTCATTTGGTGGCCACTATATCATTTTTTTTCTTTTGTTTCGTTTAGAAACCTGGTGGCCACCAAGTTTTTTTCTTTTCTTTTCCTCTTAGAAACTTGATGGCCACTAGGTCGTTCCATGCTAAGCTACGAAGGATGATTTATTGGCCACTAGATCTTTTTTTCTTTTTTTCCATTTGGAGACGTGGTGGCCACCAAGTCTCCAAACAAGGAAGGAAAAAAAATGATCTAATGGCCACCAAATCATCCTTTGCAATTTTGTGTGGAATGACCTAATGGCCACCAAGTCTCTAAGTGAAAACAAAAACATTACCTGGTGGCCATTAAGTTGTCACTTGCAATTTAAGTTCAAACATTTTTTTTTTCTGCCTAGGTAGTAAGGAAATTCAAGTGCCCAACCCAATTTTCCTTTTCCTAAGGAAATTCTTTTCTTTTAGAAAAAGAAACCCAAATCTAATGTAAAAAATAAAATAAAAGCAACCATTTGATTCTTTCCTCCTTAAAGAGAGGAGAACCGGGCAACCACATAATTTTCTCTACTAGAATGACCTATAGAAAATAAAATTACATTAAGATGACTTTTCTTTATTAGAATTCTACAAAGAACAAAAATTTATGTTTTATTGCATACTAGACATAGAGTAAAATGTTGTTACAAGAATTAAAAAGTTGTTTTTATATAGTCCAATGGAATTCCTTTTTTGGTAAAAAATATGGGATAAAAAGTTTGGAGTGTGTTTGTTTAAAAAAAAAACATATTGTACTTTTAATATGGTAAGTAGATAAGAATGTGAAAAACCTTTGTAAATAAAGTTTTATAACTTTCTCTACCTTAGTTTATAGCCTTTGAATGTTGAAAATATTTTATAGCCCTTTTCTTAATGCATCTAATGTCACAAAAATCATTGGAATTGGTTTAAAAGTGAGCAAGATATGGCTTGTGGAAGTGGAGGGGAAAATGTAAGTTTAAGCATAAAAAAAACCAATTTTTGTTTTAAAGTTTAAAATATATATATGTTGGTCTAATGTTTTTGCACTTCAAAGATCATTTGTAGAGCTTTAAATTTCACACACATAACTTTTTGAGTCACTCAAAATGAATAACAAACAAAAGAGATATATGGTTTGAAAGAAGGGGGTATAATGTTTCTTTCATGCTTGAATGACCTTTTCTTATTGATATTTTTATTGTTGTTTTTGAATTTTTATCTTCTTCTTTATCTTTTCTTTAGGTATTAATTCTTTCAATTATTATGTTTCCATAACATTTTTTATTATGCACTTCTTATGCATTTCATTTTTTTTGTTTACATATTATTGGTGTGTGTGCATGGTTTTGTTTTTTTTTAAAGTGATCTACCTTTTTATCACATTTCCCTATGTTTATGTTCATCTTCATTTACCTTTTTGTTTGAACATTTTATTTTATTTTTCCAAGTGACTGAAGTGTTGTCCATAACTGCCCTTGTTACACCTCCATTTCAAAAAGTATGTAGAAATTGTCATGTAGCAAATGTCATCATTTCTCTAGCAGGTGGTGTTTATTGTAACACTTGTCATTCAAAATCAACGGTTCAAAAATTAGGATTTCTTCGTGGTTCCACTGCAACTAATGATGACCATGTGTTATTGACTATTGAGGGCAAATGGCTTGAAGCAATTGTGCATATGACAAAATCTGAATTCTTGAATTTGCTTTGTCCAAAACAAGTTCAACTCCTCATTTCAATTCGCATTTATGGTAAATTTCGCTTGTTGACCACATCGACTTTTATTGATTTAAAAAAAAACATCCAATAGTTTATCCCACAAGTAGAAACTAGTTTGAAGGGCAAAACTTTTGTTGTTCCTTCAATAATTATTTCTATGATGATGTCCAACACAATGTGAAACGCAAGCTTGATTTTGTTGAATCAAAATCAATTTTTAAACAAAAACCCTCTTAGACATTAAGGTTATTAATAGTTTTTATGTGACCTTTTTATAGTTACCTTTAATATAGGAATAATCTATATACATCGAAACTCCTTATATCAAAATTTTGGTTTCATTTACCCATATTATATAATCATTTTCATAGTTTTTTTCTAGAGGAAAAGGAAGGTTCTCATACATTAATTTTCGTCAAGTGCCGAAACAATTTTAATTACAACATTTTATATGTGAAGCAATTTTTCAATGCAAGTAATTTTTTCAATGGAAACAATTTTTCAATGTAAGCATTTTTTCAATGGAAATAATTTTTTCAATGCAAGTAATTTTTCAATGTAAGGATTTTTTTAATGAAAGCAATTTTTCAATGTAGTAATTTTTCAATGGTAGGAATTTTCAATGAAATTTTTTTTCCAATGCAAACAATTTTTCAATGTAAGCAAATTTTTTTTAAAAAATAGTTTTTCAATGAAAGTAGTTTTTCAATGCAAGCAATTTTTTTAATGAAAGTAGATATTCAATGCAAATGATTTTTTAATATAAGTAATTTTTCAATGTAAATAAATTTTCAATGCTAGTTTTTTAATGATTTTTTAATACATGCAAATTCTTAATAAAAAAATTTTAATTTAATTTTTTTCAATGCTAGCAATTTTTTAATTCAAGCAAGTTTTCCATCTAAATAATTTTCCAATATAAAAAGTTTTTCAATGTAAGGAATTTTCTCAAAAAAATTAAAAATAAATAATCTTGAATGAATCATCAATTTTATCTTTTTTGAATGTGTTTATGTGGGAACCATGTTTTTGTTTATATAAATATCCATTGAATTGAAATTAATAATAATGGAAACACCTTTCTTAAATCTTATTAATTCATCATTTGAACATGTATTGCATTGATATGGCCTTCATTTAGTTTCAACATACAAATATGAAATAAGCAATTATCTTTTTGATTTTATATCTTATTTATTGGATAATCATTAATCATCTCTTGAATTGAGGCAAAATAGCATGGCACATTTAAATCATGTTTATTATTGAATACAAAAAAAGTTCAACAATGTTGTATTCAAGAATTAAATCCAAGTTTTTTCTTTGAATTGCATCAAGACATGGTCACAAATGAACATCAATATGTGACAAAAATGGCATTAAATGCTAGTATGAGAGGTTTGTGGGAAATTTCACTACAATATTTTGGATAGTTGAATATTTACAAAAGTCAATTTATATTTGGAATAAAGTATCAAAACACATTATGTCTCAATGTGGCATGGATTTTCAATCTATCCCCCTACATATAGCATACAATTCTCAACATTTTGAACCAATTCAATATGTTAATGGTCTGTTTAGGTTTTCGCCTACTTTTCAAGTTAATGATTCCAAAGTTAACATAGATTTAGATGATTTTTCATCTCTTTCGAAATCAATGATGCAACAACCTCCTATTCAATTATCATAACTAACAAGATGTTTTTATTGGAATGAAAATTTTAATTCTACATTAATGGATATTTTGAAAATTAATTCGGATTCACCATTGGAATATGTTATTTCATTGTTCAACACTTCTTTTAATACATATATTACTTTTTAAGAAATTAGAAATCATATTCAATACTTACAAAAAAAATTGAGAAACAACACAAATGGTCATGTCAATGAAATTTTGTATAATCCTTTCATTTCAGTTCCCCTTATCAAAGTTTTTAAAAATCCCAAAATTTAAATGGAACACTCCCATCTAATTGTTGAGCTTAATGTAACCAAAAAGAAAGAAAAAGAGATATTTTGATTGGGCACTTTATGACAACAATATATATGAATTATTAGAGGTTTGTCCAAATTTAACTTATTATGCAAAAACATCTAAATTCATCAACATGTTTCCAAATATTAAAAGAACAAAATCACAAATTATGAATCACAATAATATATATATATATATCATAATAATATTTCATAAATGACAAAGTTTTATCATCATATGTTCAATGCACTCTAGAAAAAATTAAAGAACCAATTTTCACACAATAACTTCTTACAAAACATGATGTTCAATCAAATAAAATAGAACATAATGTTAATATAAAGGAAAATACACATAATTCAATATACGTTTACATTTATAATAAACAAATCCAAAATGTTCCCATAATTCCATGTTTTAATTATGAAAGGTTATGTTTTTTAAAACAACTTAAATGTTTTTCAAATCAATTGTCAAAACAACTTTTTGTATACTTTCAAATTCAAGAACCTAGTTCAATATCATACATATGTACAAGTTGTTTACGTAATATTAATGAAAATAAACCACCCTTATATCAAATAAAAATTTTAGAAACAAAATTATTCCATTAGTCCAAAAATTAACACAATTAGAAAAACGTCTTATTTCACCACGTTTTGCTTTTGCTCAAATTTATAAACTTCAAGGGTATGGGAAATATAAGATGCATGATAATGTTATTAATGTTCCTGCAAATGTGGATCAAATTCAATCAATACTACCACATTTACCACATGATGATGTAACAATAGGTGTGTTTCTTAAATGACATATCTTGAATACAAATCACTTTATATGTCAAGAAATGTTTGTCCAAATATGGTGATGGTCACTTTACGCTTTTTGTTTCATGCATAGGAGCAATGGGTAATGAAATTTACAAATAACATGGTTTTTTTTCTTACATGTATGTGTGTGTTGGTGTTGTGCATTTTGTAATGGGTTTGGTAATAATGATACATCATAGGAAATATACATGTTTATAAGTTATTCAATTTTTTCATTTGTGTGCATTCTATACATAAATGCATTTTTTATCCATAAAAGTCCATGGTCATGTTTGTTCACACGATTTTGGAATTTAGTGATGAAAAAAAATTAGAATTATACCCAAAAAGATAATGATCTTTTGTGATAAGTTTGTGAAAACAAGATGTTCTATGATGGTAATATCTTACACCTGTGATAGGGTCATTGTATTAATTCTACTATATGAACATATTAGAGGTCTTCTATTTTATTTGAAAGACTTAATCTTGAAGCATGTAATGTGTGTAAAGCTTTAATGAAAGGTTCCCATAACCTTTTAGCAAATGTAAAAGTGACAAAGAACATTGGAGGACCAAGTTGTCGAGTCATTGCAAATTGTTTTTTGCAACATTTCAAAATAATCAAATGAATTATGCAAACCTTCTAAATCAGGATAACCTAAGTATGATTTGAAGATATTATGTAAATTTGGTTTATCTTGTACTTGATGAACTTTTAAAGTTCTACCACATAGTTTTCCTCTTCGTATTCACACCCAACCAGAACCTATGATTTTTTAGATGGAAACTTTAGTAGCTTCAAGAAAAAGGTTAGAAATATTTGTTGAAAAATCCCCAGATTTATAAAATAATTCCCATTGAGCTATTTTTGATATGAAAAACCTTCAAAAAATTATCAAGGTTATCTATAGGACAATGTTGGAAATTTTAGTTTTTTTGAATGTTTATCTTTAAATAAATATAAAGGGTGAAAGTTTAGATTTGGGGCAATAGAATATATAGTATTTTCATAACTCATTATTTTTGGAACATCTAAAAAATTATGTATCATTGAATTTGTTGGTGTATAATGTATTTTTTCATTGTTAGAATTAGAATTATTAGATGATCCATTATTATAAGTAGGAATTTGAGATTTTGAATTCATGTGCAAAGTAAACAAACTTGCCCATTAATGATGAATGCTAACATTCAAATCTTTGTATAATGGTGTTTCAATAAAATCTACCAAATGCCATATCCAAATATAGAAAAAATGGATGATTCAATAGATTCAAAATCAAAACCATTATGTCAACTAACATTTGGATTGACAATATAGATAATGAAATAAATGATCCATGTCCTATAATTCTTGTAACATACATAATCAATATTGAACACTAATCTACAATTTGACTTTGTTATTCAATCATGCAATGAATCAAACCAAAAATCACAATTTTTAAAAGATGAAAATTTCACAAAATCATCATATTCCATGATGATGGAAAAATTTCAATATCGTAGTTTACTTAGACAATTAAATGAAGAACAAATATTAATATTTGATGATGTTATGCATAAAAAAAAATTATACCTTGATACACCGATATGGTTATTTTTTGATAAGGGGTGTTAAAACTGGTAAAACTTTTACATTGAAACTCATAATTCAAGAATTATTACGATTATACAATAAAACATATCTTCTAATTTAACAAAAACCAAGGTTTTACTTATGGCATCAATAGGTAAAGTTGCCTTCAATATTAATAATTTAACAATACATTCAACATTAAACATACATGTCCAACAATCCTTATCTAATTTACCAAACTTATTATTAGATTCATTAAATAAACTTACATGTCGATATGAACAATTATAACTTGTTGTGATATATGAAATATCACTTGTTGGTGCTAGAATGTTTAATGTTATAAATAATAGGCAAAGATCCATAAAACACATTCAAAATATTTTTTTTGGTTGTGTTGATGTTATCATGATAGGTGATTTCTATCAAGCACCCGTTGTGAAAAATAGTTGAATCTTTCTAAATATCAAAGATAATGTTAATGCATTAGCACCAAATTTTTGGCAAACATTTGTCCAATGTTATTAATTAAATAAAATTATGTGACAATCTGGTATGGTCTTTATATAAATTTTGAACAAATTTCATACTACTCCACAAAATACAAAGGATATTGAATTTATAAATTTAATTTGTAATTGACAACCACCCAACTATTTTACTATTCCGTATTTATTTTATACAAATAAACTTGTGCAAAAACACAATGAAAATGTGTTCATTAGCACATTAGGTCCCATGTTTATTTTCAAAGCAATGGACATCAACCATCAATCATGCCCACCATCTTACAAACTTTCAAATGATCAAAGTAAAATTGTGGGTTTGCATTTTACAATTAATATAAAAAAGATATGTTGGTTGAATTATGTGTTGGTAACTATGTAACATTTGATGGTCTTGTGAGTGGAACTAATGGCATTTTTAAAACATGAACAACATATTGTAAAAAAACCATTATATGGATAATGTTTCAAGATTATAAAATTAGAACACTAACAAGAAAAATATATAATCATTATTACAAAAACAACATTGTTTCAAAAATGTACACCAATTGAACCTATCATCAAAGATATAAAAGTTGGTAAATCCCAATCATTTATCGTAACAAGGATTCCATTTTCAATTCAACTTACATCAATAAAAAACATTCATTGTTCTTAGGGATTATCATTAGGTGAATTGGCTTTTGATCCCATTAACGTTAAAAAACATGGGTTAACATATATAACATTATTTCACATTTGAACAAAAGAAAAACTATTTTTGTTAACTCTTTTCTAACATGAAATTTTTTATGTGGATCCAAAAATACATGTGGAAATGAATAGATTGAAAAAAATTGCAATTTGGATACCATTAATTCTTCAATTTAAAAAATTACATAATTTTCATGTAATTATCCAATCCTTGAATACAACTTCTTTATGCCAACATTATGAAGACATCAATCATGATCATAACCTTCAAATGTCTCATATCTTATGTCTTCTAAAAACAAGAATACACCATGCATAAATAGATGTGCCCACATTTATAAATTCAATAAAGTATTCATATATTTCAATCCACGATGGCCATGGGTTAATGATGATGTATGACATACACATGCACTTAGATTCCTTCAATACAACAACTAGTGATGGTTTAGAATACATAGCATCAACTTGTAATATTAATACACGAAAAGCAATATATATTGTATATGTGTATAAACTTCATTCATGTTCAGAATCTACATTCATAAACAATCTTCAAACTATAATTTAATAATCTCTTGGACATTGTCCAATCATCATTATGGGAATTTTTACTGTTGACATTCTAAAAGACAACAACCAACCGAAAAATAAACAAGAAGTATTATATTTCATGGATAAATTCCAATTAAAATCACAATTTAGTGAAAGCACCACAAAAGTTGGATCTCAATTAGACCATATATGGGCAAATATCCTTAGAAATGAATGCAAATCTAATGTAACATAAGCATATTGATTAAATTTTCACAAACCAATTTATATTGCATTCAAATTACCAAACACACTTCCAATGTATAACAAAAAAACCATTAATGTCTCCATTTATTTAAAGTGTAACGTTTGTGAAAATGTGCATGTAAATGTTGCATTTTCCACTAATTAATTACTCCCAAAATGTTGGCACCATGTGGCGAGAATTTTCATTTTTACATTTTTTTTCATGGACGATGTGAAAAAATAAATCATAAATATCAATACCAAGACAAAACAAATTTGAATAATTGTTTTATCCACACGTACACCCATCAAACATCATAACAACACACCTTTCATGGAAAACAAATATAAGAAATGCAAAATTCTCAAACTTCAAAATGAAAATGATTCCAAAAATAAAAATCTTTCCATGTAAATTATATCCATTCAATATGGATGTTTATTTCAAACATTGAAATATCTCATGCACATTGCTAAAAAATGTCTACATTATAAAATTCTTAAACAATATAATTAATCACAACTTTATATTCATTTGTATGGTTAAAGAAAAGACAATGGAACTATGGTTTTAGTTTCTAAACATGTATAATAAATTCTAAAATGGTTTTTTAAAATTATTTTTCAATACAAATGTGAGAAAATAAATTTATGATCTTTCATAAAGCCAACAAACTTTCATCCAATATAACTTGAGTTCATAATAGAACATTAAATGTAATACCTTATTTTCAAAACATAGCCTCTCATGGCAAAGTTGTTAACAATATTGGCATTCCTTAGACCTCATGTAAGAGTTATCTAAGAATGAGAAACAACATTGGAAAGACACAAAAAAAGAAACATAATGTATTGAATGATGCACATCACTTATGTAAGTTACAGAAGATGAAAAAGGATCTCAAATGGTCTTTAGATATAGTTATAGGGTAGATACGTTGGTGAGCGAACACTTACGAATTCAAAGAAGGTCAAATCCTTACAATATTTCCTTTACTTTTGAAGTTGAAAAAACATTTTTAGCCTTCCACCTTGTGCTTCCAACATTGCAAATTGTTCAATTTAGTAAAGGAATGGGGAAGTTATGGGGTCCTTAGTGTAAAGGGGTTCATGGGTGAATTAAAAAATATTAGGATTTCGAGATTGGAATTTTTCATCATTGCATCTTTGACTGTAAACTACAAAAAAGTCATGTAAATCCCTAGTTGGCACACCCATCAGGTTTTTAATCACTCAAAAGGGACTAAAAATGAAAAAGATATGAAATTGGAACTAGAGAGGGGTTTAGAGTTATTTTTTCAAACATTTTGAAACAAACTATCACTCATGTTCTCTTCTTGTGTTCTCTGAATTTCTCCTTTACTTTTGATGCTCAAAGAACCTTTGTAGCCCTTCAATATGCACATCTCATGACACAAAAATTGCTCAATTTGGTCAAGGAATGAGCAAAATATTGGAAAGTGTTCAATGATAGGTATGTGTTCAGTGATGGGTAGTTTTACCTTAATCAAAAATGTATGTACTTTGTATATTAGATGAGACTAATGTAATACATATTAAACACATATTTCTTACATTCTCACTAGGATATTAAAGTTTGTTCATTCAACCAAGATTATTGTTTAACTCGTGATTGTCATCTATTTCCATTGAGTTAGGGTAAAAAGCCCATTTTCTTTGCATGCCTTCTAGTAGAATGCTCTTTTACAAGCAATCATTTTTTCCTTTCCAATGTTTTGTCATGATTGTGCTTGTTATCAAGGAATGTACCCAACAAATTGAAGTTTCCATCTACTCTATTATTAGATTAGGTCTCCTTATAATGTTAAAATTTTGAAATCTTTCAAACATTGGGGTTTGTTGGGGAGTGTGAAAATCAAGAACTATTTTTGTTTTAAATAAGTGTTGAGTTGTTGCTCCACACTACAATGTTGATGCAAGCTTTTGCCTAAATGGCGTCAAGTTGTTGTGCTACTTGTATTGGTGTTGATAGTCTATGTTATTGTGTTGATGTTGAGCAATTCTGATTAATGTAAACACAATTATTGGCTCAAGTGGATATTTGTGGTGCCAAACTTTGTGTTAATCAATTGGTGTTGTTTTTTTTCTTGTTTGCTTATGTTGCTACCGATGTTGTTCATATTCACGTTGGCATTACTAATGTTACTATTGTTCACATTGGTAAAATTTATCAACTTTTTTTATTGCTAGTGTTGCAACTAGTTTGATTTCTCGAAGGTACCTTTTGAATCCCTAATCTTTGTGAATAAATAATCTCCTTGTGAAAGTTACTTGTTTCAATTAAGGGTTGATTACCATCGAAAATGTAAAAACTATCAAAATGTTTATTGTTAAAGCTACAATAGCAATGTATTGAAGTTAAATTTCATGTTAAAGTGCCTTTTTTATTGTGAGATGGTATTCTGTATCAACATGTTTACTTCATGAATGATATTTGGGATTTTCACTCAAAGCAATAACATTTTGACTATTAGAATAAATTATAGTTGGTGTGTTTGTGGAAATCCAAGCTCAAACAATAGTTTCCTTAACCAAATAACTTCAATAGTACCTTTGGTTAAAGTTGTATACTTGAATTATGTTGAAAATAATGTTGTTGATTGTTGTTTCTTGTTACCCCATGAGACAACACCTTTAACAAGAAGAAAATAATAACCCAATGACAAGTATTAATTTTGTCATGCTAGCCCAATATGCATCATAATAACCATGTTAGATATCACCATTAGTAGACTTTTGGTATTTTTATTACAGAGAAAAGTACATGCCCTTGATGTATCGCACTATTTTTTTAATGCATATATATGGGTCTCACCAAGATTAGATAGATTTTATGTTAAGTTGTTGATTACATAAACACAATTTGATCTTGAATTGACAATGGCATACATTAAACTACCAACAACATGAGAATATGGATTCAATATCAAAATGTGTTCAAATTTAATAGATGGACAATCATCCCTGCTTAGATGAACAAATTGGTTTACATAGGTGTATTGATTGAATTACAATTTGACATTTGAAATTCTTTAAGTTTTGTAGTTAATTATTTTGCTTGATGTAATATGATCTAGGCTTTTTGATGATTAACAAGGATAACATTTTCAAGGGTCTAATGGATTTCTCCTTCATCTAACATTTCAAATTCCTTTTGCAATATGATATTTATTTGTTTAGGGTGAAAGCATGCTAAGGTGTCGCAATTACGGACGTACTTGTAGTACTAAAAGTCCCTTGCACCAATGTGATTTTGCTTTCAAATTAGATGATGAAGATGTTGAAACACATCAATGTTTAGTTTAACCTCATTTAGTACCATGTTGACTTGGATTTGCAATGAAATTTACATTGATTTACCTAAATGAATGCATAATTTGGAGCTCCAAACCAAATTCATTTTGAAAATTTCAAGTTATTAGGTTGTCCATTGCACTTATGCATCCTTTTTCAATGAATCTAAATACATCTTTTTGTATTTTATTTTTTTTAGATCATGACTTTAGGCATGACAAATTTTGGGTTAATTTGGTGTAAGTGTCAAGACACATGAATTTTTTTAATCAATTTGTTTATTATGTTTACAAATTTAAAATGTCATTTCAACCAATGGATTTGCAGTTTTTTCAAATCTAACAACATGATTCACTCAAACATAGCTATAAGAATATTTCATTTTCAAACTTGTAATTGAAAATATTGATTTTTGATGTACTCCTTTCGATGGAATTTTTTTTAATACTTGATTTTTACTAGATTATCCTAAATTAATATGATGTTTCATAAGCATGTTTTTTTGGTTTTTTCATACATTAAAATGTCTTGGTTAGTGGAAAATATTATTTTTAGGAAATATTAATTTTTAATAGTACTAACTCCATGTGATGTGGTAAGTCATATTCTTGGACATTCGTTGATAAAAAAATAGTACAATCAAAATACAATGTGATTATATCCAAATTCAAAAAAAAATTAGAAATAGAAAGGTATGTTCATAACCATTATGATTTTATCATTTAATTTTCATATATTCTTATATCATTGCGGTGTTGAGTACTTTGTTAATGATAACCACAAATTTGGTTTCCACTTGCTCTTGTTCTTGAGTTATCTATGGTTCTTTCTCTTCCTAGCTCCCTCCTCTGAGGTCTTATGGTTTTTCTATCTATACTTCCTCCTCATGAGCTGTTTCTCTTCTGAATTTCTATGGTTCTTCAATTTGCACTTCCTCCTCATGAGTTGTTCCACTAGGCCTTGCTTCAACTTCCTCATCCTTGTCCAATGCCTCTATACTCATTGGACTACCATAGACAAAATTTGGAAATTCTTTTGATAAACTTCCAACTTGTATTTCAAAATTCTTTCATCAGCTTTATGTTGAGCTAAATTATTCTCCAACTCCTTTGAAAAATATTCCTTTGCAACCTCTCACCATTCCTCATATTCTACCTCAAAATCCTTCATCTTGTTCTTTGTCCTCATCAAGGTATAATATTGTAGCATCTATTCATAATCCTCTAGCCTTTTCTTGACACCAACTAGGTCCATACTCTTCCTTTGTTCCTGTGTAATTTCCAATTGTGCTTGCAGGTGTTGTAGATTTCTTTAATACTCCTTTTCTTCTATCAACTTCTTTCTTTCTACCTCTGTTGTCTTTCTTCTAAGTTCTTCAAATTATAACAAAGATGCATTCTTCATATTCACCAATTCCAAATCTATTAAAACATTCTCCTTCTACTTCTTTTCTTTAGTCAGTGCTTCCACTTGATTACTCAAAACCTCTTGTTGTTACTTATGAAAAAATAATGCCTATGTCCACTTTCTCTCTATGGTGTCCCATATTTCAACCTTTTGCCTTGAATCCTATACTTTTTCGTCCTATGACTTTAGCCTTGTTGTGCTACCTTTGAGCTCTTCATTTTCATCCTATAGTTTCTTAATGAGCATTTTAATCTTCTATTTAGCCTCTGCCCTATTCTTCTTCTAAATTTCCACATTATGTTTATAACCCTTCTGGAACTTTCTCTTTTTATCCAATTCCTCCTGTAGTATTGCCTTCTCCCCTATGGCTAGTCTATTCTTCAAATTGCTCACCTCTAGATTCAAATTCCCCATATTCATATTTATAATTGCCATAGTTTAAAGTAATTTAACTACCTTTTATGCTTGCATTACTTATGTAGTTACTTCCTCCATAGACTTTGGTGTACTTGTCTATGTCGTAGGATTTTTGGATCCTTTTGATCCCATCTCCTACACCAATCTACTCCCCAACTCAAATTCAAATGGAAATCCTTTTGTAGATCCTGGTCTATTAATTGGTATATGTAGTTTTGATGGCCTAAACTCTACAAAAGAAAGCTCTGTCTCCACTCTTTCCATCTGTAATCCAGTAGCCTATAAACCTTCCTATGTCTATTATTGTTGTTGCTGCAAAAGTTGTTGTAAATGTTGGAAATGTTGTGGACTTTCAATGGTCTCCATCCAATCTTCATATATATCCCCATCAAAATGCAAATGTTCTTCACCCTCTAGGAACCTTGTGTCATGTTCCCTCTTAACTTCTTGCATCTACTCCTTTAGTTGTCTCTCTTATGGAAATGTCATCTATGGTATCTCTTGCCTTTGCTCCCTTAGTTGCCCCTCCTATGGAAATGTCATCTATGGTACCTCTATATTTTGTCTGGCCATGTGTACCATTGTTGGCATTATAGATGGTTCCACTCTGCCCCTCATCATTTTGCGCCCTTGTTTCTATGCTCTCCTATTCCCTTTAATTTCACTCCTAAACTTGAGGCTCTTCCTTCCTCAACTCTATTATTCCTCTTAAATACCTTCTCCCTTTGATAAATGATAGATATAATGGCATGATATCTAATAGAGTATAATAGACCCAAACTTTTTGTATTCCATTGATTTGTAGAAGAATTTGTAGGTGCAAGTCTACAATTCTATAATGCGTGGATTACTAATGACTTACTGACCTACCCTTTAGGGTCTTTTACATTCCCTTTTACACATACTCCAAAAACATCTACAATTAATTGTTTGTTAATGACATACACCTTATCCTTACGCCCAAAGTAAATATCTACGCCCTTGATCAAGAATGTGTTTAGAAATTTCAACATGACATCAAACATCAATGCTTGCCAATCCATCAGAAACAAAGGAACAAGCCTTGCTTTAAAAGCCCAATCTTCTCCTTCATGTTTTGTTTATGTCCACATGAATTGTTTAGGATCTGGAATTTTAATACATTTCTTTAAAAATGTAGCTTTGTCAAGGATTGCATGTCTTTTCTTCGCTACACCTTCCAACTCACACCTCTCGATCTCCATTGCCCTTCGTTGTGCTTTTGCCATCACCTACACCTCTATGGATTGTTGTGTTGTTCCATAGCTTTCCTCCAATTCTTCAATGAACACCGAATCTACTTATGTAACTCTTGGTCTTATTTACTTTCTTGCAAGCCAATGCCTTTTGTTTTTGCGTAAAAACTCGACTATATATGTTCTAATCATATCTATATCATGAATTATTGTTTGCATAAATTGTATCTTTTCATTATACACCTTCCCTTTTGCACATTTTGAAAATGATGATGAATGCAATGGCAACTTTAATTTACAACCAATGGTTGAATATTCAACACACCTTCACTTTTTGCTCTTTTCAACTTCATCTTTGCTTTTGTTCTTCTCATAATTTCTCTTCCTCCTACCTTTGTTTATGCTCACTCCTTTGCACTTCTTTTTCCTTTGTTATTTGCTATAGTTTTTCAATTACACTTTCTACACTCATGCTTATGTGATTTCCAAAACTTCGAAAACACTCACAACTTTCAACAAGAAATAAAAACCACTTTTGATAGTCACACCATTTTTTTTTGTTCTTGAGCTTCCCGCCCATCGCATTCATTTTTTCATGTGCCCACCATCTTTTAATTAATGCTTGATTCTCAAAATTAATATAGCCCATCACTACCATTTTTGTGTCCCTTGTACAACCACATGGAGGCACTTCATGTCATCATTATGAATGAACACCTCAAATTTCATCTTTCAATAAGTCCACATCCCTAATCTCCTTAAACTAAATGTATTGAGTCCACCTTGTTCACCATATATGCCTTTTGCTGACTATGTATGTTTATCTGTTAATTATGTCAACTCATTTACTAATTGTGGTAATACATCTACTAACTACACCAATTTTTCTATTGACTTTACAACCAAATTTGATGTTTGTGCAAGTACCCATGATGACTGGGAAAATACTTCTGGTGATTCAGCCGATACCCCCAACATCTCACTTTAGATCTTTGATTCCCAAATCCCTCACTTTTGCAGTTATTATTCACAAGTTTGTTAGTCATATTTAGTTCCATAATCAATATTGTGTTGACCTCAAGATCCTCCATTTGTTCATCATCTTCATTACTTCGTATCTATGGTTTTTATATGTCACAATCTTCATCTTCCACCTCAGTAGTAGAATCCTCTGCCTAAAGTCCACTTATACTCTGTTCCCAATACATTGGCATCTATTATTCTTGTTTCTGAACTTCAAATTCCATGTATTTGTAAGGTTTGAGCTTATTCATATTAACCAACTTAGGGTTAGTTTGAAACTTTTCCAATTGTCACCAATAACACAATTTTGTTTGGCAACACATACAGTATTTTATACAGTTCAAACCATTTCCTAGTAAACTTCCCTAGGTGTGATTTATTTCCCTTTGGAAACCACATAACATAATCACCAAAACTAGTTTGTTTTTTTGGATTCTTTTGTTGACTCCATAATGTTCTATTCCACTGCTAAATACTTATTGTTTTTACAACTTGCATTCTATCCTTCTATAACTTTTCCAACTCTGTAATTATGCTAGTCAAAACTTTCACTAAAGTAATGTTTCCCTCATTTCCACTAGCAATTGGCATTATGCACTTTGTGGGCATCAATGGATGTTATCCATACACTAATTGATATGGTGTATACCCTATTCATACTTTGTATACAATTCTATATGAAAATAACACTATGGATAGATGCTCACCCCAATTTGTTCTATTGTCATTAACTAACTTGGTCAACAATGTCCCAAGTATTTTGTTAGTACTTTTAACTTGCCCATTCCCTTGAGGATAATAGGTTGTAAAATTCACGTGTTTTAATAGAAAATGATCCTTCAAATACTTGATGACATCATTAATGAAATGAAATCCCTAATTTATGACTATAGGACCAAAGGATATCCAAACCTAATTAATATGCTCTCATATAGAAATTTTGTTGTGACTATTACAATATTAGTTTTCAATGCTCTTGCTTCCACCCACTTGATAGCATAATCTGTGGCTACAAGAATATATTCATTTCATGTATATTTTCTTGCTAGCTTAATTGGCCCCACAAAATCAAGTCCCCATATCATAAATGGTTCCTCTAGAAGACTTGTAACTAGCTTTGGAAGACTTTGAATTACCAATCCTCATGTTGTTTGACATGCATCATAAAATCTGCAATAATCATGCACATTTCTGTACATTGTTGGCCACCAATATCCAACATCCAATATCTTTTTTTGCGTTACTTTAGTTGCAAAATGCCCTCCTGATGGTCCTTCATGTAGTTCTTTCATCACCATCAGTGTTTTTGTAGTTGTCAAACATTGTCATAGTCTATCGCCTTGGCCCATTTTGTACAATCCACCATTCTTCAATGTGAAAGGTTATGCTCTCTTGACCAATATTTGCTTTTGCTATATAGATCACATGCCTTCAATTTGTCTTATTCTCAAAAATTCTTTCACATCCTTTAACCATTTAGGCTCTGTGTAAAACAAACTTACATTTGTAGTTTGATTAGGCACACTTGTGAGTTCTATAATATATAGTAATCTTGACAATGCATTTGCAACTACATGAGTTTTTCTTGGCTTATACACTACTACAAAATCATATTCTAGGAACAATAACAACCATCTAGTTATTCTCCTTAAAACATGTGGTTTATTGACCAAATAGACCAATGCCATATGATCCACATAAAAGACAAACTTATTGCCTAACAAATAATGTTTGAATTTGTGCAAAACAAAAACCATTACCAAAGCCTCTTTATGTGTTGTGTTATAATTATGTTACTATGTTCAAAAGCCTAAAAGCATACACTAATAGTTGATCACTCTTCCCTATGACATTTTGAAATAACATAGCCCCCATAACTAACAAGGATGCATTTGTATGAACATGAAACTCCACTTGCTAGTTTGGTGATATCAATATCAGTGCTTCAATAGACTTATGTTTAATCAATTCCCAAGCCTTTTGACATTCCTCTATTTAAAGAAAATCTATGTTTTTCTGGTCAGTTTAGTGATAGGTGCCATAATAACAACAATTTTTTTGATAAAACATTTGTAAAACTATGCCATCCCATTGAATTCTTGAATTTATTATGGATTCTTAAGTGGTGGCATGTTTATTATTGCTTGTATTTTCTTTAGATCTAGTAGTATCCCTTCTTTGAAAACAATAAAACCCAAGATTATCCCTAAAAATACCATAAATGTTCCCTTGTCTAGATTTAGATAATCCCATATTCTCTAGACTTTTGAAAATAGAATCTAAGCTTTTACAAATGAGTCTCCATGTCACTATACATTGTAAAATCATCCAAAAATATCTTTTTAAAATTGTCCAAATATTACATGAATGCTTTGGTAACAACTTTCTGATATGTTGGAAGTCCATTCTTGACTCCAAATGGCATCACCTTCCATATAAAAGCCCCCAAGTCTATAACAAATGCAATCTTGTATCTGTCCTTTGGAGCTATAGAGATTTGACGATATCTTGAATATCCATCTAAGAAAAAATGTGCCTCATACCTTGCTACTGTGTTCACCATTTCATCTATGAAAGGTAATGGGTATGGATCCTTCTTTATCGCTACATTTAGTTTTTTGAAATCTATACATATTTTCAACTTGCCATTTTTCTTGGGTACTATTACTATGGGTGACAACCATGTAGCCTCGTCTACAAATTGAATGAATCCAATTGCTAACAACTTATCTATATCTTGTTTGATTACTATAACATAGTTTGGATTTAATCTGTATTTGGCCTAATGTGCCAATGGTATAGTAGTGTCCAACTTAATTATGTGTTATGCTAGCTCTAGTGGAATCCCTTTCAGATTTTTGTATGTCCATGTAAAAACATCTTTGAATTCCTTCAACAATTGTTCCACTTCCAACACCTTGCATGTTTTTAGTTATGCATTAATCTTCACCATCTGTGGTTTTGCATTAATTCCCAGATTGAATTTCATTAATTGTTGATCTTCAATTAACATCCATCCAGCTATCTATAATTCCTATGTTTTGATTCTTGCTAGAGTTTCATCCATTGCAACACTCCTTGGTTGATGACTATAGTACGTCTTCGAATACACCTTATCCTCTAGAGTTACTTCTAACTCATATCTATTGCCAACGATCTTCTTCTCTATTTTCTATACTCCAATTGCCTGTTTTGAAATACTAGTTTTCACATCTGTATCCATGATCTCCACATTTGTGGTTTTCACAAATTGAATTGTCTCAAGTAAATTAATTGTTCCTATTGAGAATAGTTTTGGCTCTATAGCAAAGATGATATCTTCTTTCTCATTTGTGATACCATTTTGATAATCATAACATAGTAACATTTTTGGTTTTCTTACTTCACCTCCCAAATGTTTGGTGACTGTAATTATTTTGACTATCCCATTCCCTTGTATGGTAATAGTGTTACTCCCCTAATCATGTGCCACTTTAGCATCCCTCAACCATGGTCTCCCCAACAACATGGAATAACTAGAGTCTACCACACTATTTTGAAGTGTAGTAAATGTAGTTATGTAAGGAATGCCAAGAACATATATCTTCATATCTCTAATCAAACCCATTGGTTTTATGGTTGTTTGATATGCCATTTTCAAATTATATGGTGCAGGTTTAGGCTTTGGAAGCCCTAACCTCAATCTCAATTATTTCGTGATAATGTTAATTCTTAAACCTCCATATAGCAACACGTAATCTATTGCATTTTTTTCGATCTGTATTTGGATAACTGCCATATGATTATGTATTATTACGGCAGTTATTCCTACCTCTAGTATTGAAGAACCAATTTATTTATCTATGGTTGCTCTATTTGCATTTTGAATTTTCTCTAGTTTTAACTTTTCCCATAGATATTTTTTTAATTCAGGAGTTATTTTAAGCAAATGTCCCAAGTTCAAAGTATAACTTGCTTTTAGCATTTGCTTACCAATGTCTAGAAAAATCTCTTCTATTGTAATCATTTTCTTTTGTGAATTCACTACCTCCTAAGATTTATGTGCTTCCATAGGAGTAATATTTGGCATACCCAACCAAGTTGTGTTCCATCCCTCCATGGATGAGGATGGCCCTTCTAGTTAGGTTTCTATCTTCTGAATTTGTTGAATTGTCTCCACCATTGATTTCTTCAACCGTTTTTCTTTCTCCCAGTCAACAACACTTTTTGCTTCCCTTGGCTCTCTATCCTTGAACACATGTTCTTCAATTACTTTACTTCTTGTTATAACATTAACATCCACCACATTCACATTTGTAGTGATTGTTTGTGTCTCAACAATAGGTTGAACCTTTGCCACTGCCACATATTTTCCATGAAATATTTTTTGCATTTCAACAAACTTTAGACAATCTGTCATTTTATGTCCATTCAAAACACTTTTATGGTTGCCACTATGGTCTATTCTTTCTCCTTTTTGCATGTCTCCACATTGTGATTTGTCATCCCATAATTTGTGCAGTATTTATTAGTCTACCCTATATTACTATTTTTTTTATGATGCTACTTGTTTAATATTCTATGGTACTGAAGGTGTACTCCTTGCCTCTACAGTAGTCATGCCTTCTTCACACAACATTGCCACCTCCTTATGCTATCATACTATTGACCATTTCATCTTTGCAATCACAATTTTGAGGTATGATTACAAACCCGCTCTAAACACATTAGTTAAACAATTGTTTGTGGTTGGCACTCGTAAACCATGAGCCAATTTCTAAATCTGCTCATAATAAACCTCCACCCTTTCAGTCTCCTCCTACTTCATGTTCTTCAACTCCATGTATATTTGCTCATCATTTTGAATCTTCCAATGATGTTTGCAAAATGCTTGTGTAAGCTCCAAAAATTTACGATAAGGGAATTTTGACATGTAATTATGGCACGAGTCCAATGTTGTATCTTTTAGCATATAACTAAACACGTTGATGATATACTTTTCAAAAGTCTCTGCAATTGTTTTTACTACAAAATTGAACACTTTAACATGAACATTTAGATCAACATCTTTTTGAGGTCAAGATACTTAAAAGCTACCCTGTTTAACCTAACATAATGACCATCTCTATGATCTAAAATTTGTGCAGTTACAATAGATGGTTCTTGATATCCTCTTTTTACATGTGTTGCATCTTCATTATTGTACCCTCTAATAGCCATTGAGTTCATCAATGGTCGATCACCAATCCTGTTCACATGAGTAGTCATTATCGGATTGGTAAACACCATCTCGGGTGTCTCTAACAACTCCAGTAGTTGCTATTGGTAGTGCCAAACTTTGACTTAGATTCCTTCCTGCCAAAATTCCACCCAATCCACTATCCAAATTTGTTGCAAATCCAATTAGTACTCCACCTTTGACAACATTCGTGTTGGGTGCAACCACTATTTCCACTCCTATGGTTGTTATGATATTATTAAATGATTTAATAACTTCTATTCCAATAGGTTGTCTCCAAATTTCAACAATTGTTACTTCTGACATTCTTGGTGAAACTGAGTTGATTCAAGTGTGACAATGCCCCATTCTATGGTTACCCAATGGTATTCTCTATGGTGTAGAATGTGGATGTGAATACACTTGTGGTGTTCTACTCCTAAATTGAATGGATGGACAAATATGTTGACTTTGTGGTCCTAATTGACCTTCCAACTCCACACCTTTCAATTTATTCTAGAATATAGAAATTCCTGGTTCTTGGTCATGTGATTGATCCATTAATGTTCCTACCACATTTTGTAATTCCACATGTCTAGCAATATTTACTCTAATGTGAAAAGGCACAAAAGGACAATCCATGATTACATGTCCTTCATCACAAAATGCATAGACCTTCAAAGTAATTTAACTACCTCTGAATCCATAGATTCATGATCCCATGTTTCAATTGTGTACCTTGTTTGATCCAATTCTGGATTCCCTGATGTGAGTATGATTATGGTATTTCATCCAACACATTCACTTGTGCCTCTACATATTCAAATGATTATAAGTAATTTTCCTTAGTCTCTTCAACCACATCGATATTAATGTTTTTTTCCACCTCCCAATCTTCCATTGGTTCATAATAATTTGGAAATGCAAATTGATACACAAACCTAGGTTGTATACCTCTTGTAACATCCCTTCTTTAACTATTCACTAACTTTTGACTCCAGATTTCCTACAACTAATTAGGTATTGTAGAAGTCCTTGTTTCGGCTTGATCTTTTCAAGTTTGAACCACAAGTTACGACTGATAAGTATACTATTCATTTAGGTGAGTAGTCCACTACATTTTTTTTTTGTGAAGATTGTTGTCTATAATTGTGCCTTTTGTTAAGAACCCCCAATCCATACTTCATGTCGTACCACTTCTTGTGGTAGAAACGACCTATGCCCTACATGCTTTACCTCTGTTCTCAAAACTTGTCTATCCAACATCATATTCCAATATGGGGTTTCTGCAAGCCCTACATACTCCTTTCCATTTTCAAGATTATCTTGTGTTCATCTTTTAGTGACTTGACGATCTGCCTCCAAGTCTAATTGTCATTGTAAACTTTGGGTTACCATCCATCCATTCATCTTGTTTCACAATCCTTCATCTTTGAAGTTTGTAGTTCATTTTGCAATCTTATGACATCAATTGCTTAGACCTTTGATACTTTCTACCATACCCTTTTAAATTCTAAATTAAAAAAACAAAATCACTTGTATGAACCCTTTCATTTATAGTATAACAACAAAAATTATAAAAGAATTTATTCATTACTATAATAAAAATGAAAAATAAATAAAAATCCTCACAAGATGGTTGCCAAATGGTAGAAGTGAAATTTAATCCCAATAGACTTATTTCACATTACTGTAACAATAGATTTGCACTACAATATGTCCACATTCACAATTTCTACCCTTATTCTAAACACGCCTAACTTTGCAATTCATTAAAACGCCAAATTCATGGTTATTTCATATAACTAAAATTCGCACTTCAAATACAATGCCAAAAAATCTAGAAATGAAGTTACAATTCATTTCAACATATTCTAATACTACAACAAATTCACACAACATTCTAAACATAGAAATCCTTATAGAAGTTTGTACTTTTCTATTTTACTGAAAACTACATCAAAATTATAGCAAAATTCCATGTTTTGTTGAAAAAAATTCAAAACAACAAATAAAATCTATGGTATATCCAAAATAGATTTAATGGTTTTCTCCTACAAAATACCTACATCTCCCCCTTATTATTCCCAAAACTTTATGTTTAATAATTCCCCCCTTCCTAAAACTCCCCCTTTTGGGTAATCCCAAGTCACATCATCATGATCTAAAAATAATAAGAATTCAAAATTCAAACTAACAATGTTCCATGATCAATCCTTGCCCAAATGCCTTGTCGATCCAAACCATGTACTCATCCTACCCCCTTAACAACTAGTTTTAATGCATGGTTGCTCTAATTTTGAATTCCTAGATGTCAACTTTTGTGATAGTTGGACTTTTGTTTTCAATGGTTTCCTCCTCTTTTCCATTGCTTAAGTCAAGAATTTCCACATACCATTTTTCCTTCCCATTTTTCCATTTCTCAATTCTATTTTCACTAAAGGACCACATGTTGAAATTGCTTGCAGAGTGCTTTCTCAATTCCAAAATTGTATTTTCATCACAATTGGAGGATGAACTTTTTCTTGGGCTTTCTGATGGGGTGAAGCATTTTTCAAACTCTTCTTCTTCAATTGTTATTCTCTGAATGATTCCCTCGCTAGTATATTACACTTGTTCCTTTTAGGACTTATCTTCATTTCTTTTCCTAACATCATGACCATTGGTAGACCCCTACAATGTCACACATTTATCAATTAAGTGCATCATGTTCAATGACTATTCGAAAAAAACCATAATGCAATCAAAACATGACCTCCATTCTTTTCATGAAATCAATATCAATATCCTTTCATAGGTACTTGCATTCTTGATTTAGGACATGCAACCTTGACCCAATAATGTTCCCAACCAACCAACTAGAGGTGAGTTTTTTGCCTTGAATTTTGTTTTTCCTTCAAAGTCTGTTAAACAACAACTCATATGTCTCACCTCATTTTAGTTGTGTTATGAATTATTCATGTTCATTAACATCTCTTATCCAAGGTAGCCTTACAAACAACAAACTTCATAGAATTCAACACCCATCCACATCTTGTGCTAGCAAACCACGTACAATTCCAAACCCATCCACATCTTTTGCCAACTCTAAGGCATTTCATTGTTGTCAATGTATTACTATCACAGAATGCATCCTTTCGCTTGATTGGGTGAGTTTGACATAAGACGTAATAATATTGTAGGATTCTTTTAATAATCAATTTTAAGAACACAAGACACTATCTTATTCTAGAAATGTTTTTGCAACCAAGCCAATGATTTCCTCCCATATTTTGCACTCATTCAATAACCTCATTCTCTTTGATTGGAGTTCTTTCACTTGATTAAAACTTCCATTATTTATTTTAAAAAACATTTACACACACAAAAATGATGTCCAACTGAATATAAACTCTATTACATTTCAAGCCTTGGCTTTCAGAAGGTCAATCTACATTAAATGCTCAAAGAACCCAACTCCTAAACAACTCTTGAACCCAATCTACATAGTTTCACATCTAAATGGAATGTTTCACAACTACACATTTTGAATTATAAATGGTTATGCTCCTACTTCTTTTGAATATCAATAGTATCATCTATCTTTGTGTAGGACATAAGTAGACCCAATTTCTTTGGGTGTGCTACTCACATCATTGTAGCCCGTTTCTATCCTTGGTGTCATTTTTTTATGCCTTCATTTTCTTCATCCGTCATGACATCTTCTAGGCATGGTGTCTTGGGCACAATGCTCTCTTCTTCATCATCCGACTCCATCATTCCACCATATGGGCATGTCTCACAATCTTCCTCCTCCACCTCGCTACTAATTATATTAGCCTCCATTAGTTGGTCCATTTCCCTGTTGTAAGTGAATACTAATGTTTTATATGGGTCATCCTTTGCATCTACATCGTTTCTTGGCCAATTCTTTTCTAAGATTGAATCTTTTTTTTTAAGGCGCATTGAACCCCAGTAAGTAGTTGCATTGTCAATGAAATTGTGTTTTGAAATTTATATTTGTCAAGTTTGTTGGCCATGGATTGTCTCCAAATGGTTGTTGCAAGTTGCTCAGAAACTCCAGTTTAAACATTTTGATCATTGTTTCGTATATTTTGTAATCTTGTAAGTGGTTAGTGGATGCCTAGTATCCAACCTCTGCTTGGAACTATGCATCTACACTCTTCAACTTTCTTTTATCCATAGGCAGGTACAAATCCAAATTTGATGATGTTCGACAAGAGTATCGTGGATATGGATATCGTTTGAGATAATGTAAATGAAAAACCTCTCCTCTATTTTTCTTCAATGGAACCTTTCAATCTCAATATAAAACTAAACTTAGTGCACAAAATAACCCAACTTTGGGAACATGTCAAGTTGGTGACATACTTGTAGTGGTCCACTCATTTTTGCATTTAAGTCTAGCATGACAACTTTGCTTTTGATTAAACCACTTATCTGGTAGAAGTGATTTTGGGACAATAAGATATGCTAGAACAACTCTAAATGGCAAAACAAGTACATCTATCTCATTCGCCACAAAAACAAGTATTTACTCATCATTTCATGCTCAAATATGATTTTTTAATGATTGTTTATTTGAACAATCATTATGGATTTGTTCAATATGCACTTTCAACATTTAATTTCGACCCTCATTTTTTTTCTTTCAAAATTAAATATTTCTTTTTCAGATCAAAAAATGGGGAACAGAATGGATATTCCAAAGGTTTTTTTGTCATTTCACAGATTCTATCTAGTATACACATTAAGATTAATGTGTATTCAATCATTGATTCCAAAGTGTTTGGCATGACATTTGGTGTCAATTTTTTTTTTCCCATTGTAGAATAAAGGTTTCACATTTGCAAACATGTTTTAGAAGTATTAAAGATGTAGTTAGGTAATAAGGGTGGAGTGAATGCAAATTCATGTATAGATCAAGCAAATTAGTAATAGAAGGGCGAATTTGCAATTTTTGATTATACAAGTGGCCATAATGGTGCTAGATGTAAGAAGCTGAAATTGTGAATGAAAATAACAAATAGCTTGAAATGGTATAAACAATGTAAAATGTTAGTGGCTACCTAGTATTGTTTCAATTCCTAATGTGCACATGCCTCTTCGTGGTGAATGGGTAATGTATGGATTGACACATACCTCCTGGTGGGGCAATAGGCTTATAGTTAGGTATTGTGTTAATTTCTAATGGGCACATGCCTCTTTGTGGTGAATGGGTAATGTATGGATTGACACATACCTCTTGGTGGGCCAATAGGCTTATAGTTAGGTATTGTGTTAATTTCTAATGGGCACATGCCTCTTGGTGGTGAATGGGTAGTGTATGGATTGGCACATACCTATTAGTGGGTCAATAGGTTTATATGCCATTGAATGGATTTCATTTAAAATTCTAAATGGTTTAAATGCTACATAAATTCATATTAAGAATATGAATTATAGTTTGAATTATTGCATCAACATTTCATATGTTGTTTTTTTCAAGATAAAACCAACAGGAAATGACTTCATCCTTTATGAGTGAGATAGTGGGCCATCCATGATTTCTCATAGGTTTGGCATCCATCTTTTATAAAAGTTCATCCATTTTTAAATCCAAGAATATCGTTCATCCATGACACATGGCATAATATTCTTCCATGTCACCAAATATTTTATCCCATGTATCAAAAAATATTCCATTGACATTAGAAGATATTCCTAAAAAGATTCGCTTGGGCTCACTTCTTCACGCTCACAAGATAGCATCCCACAATCCTATTTGCTTAAAAAATATATATTTGCACTTGGGTGCAAAGAATATACAATGAGCCAAGAACATTACTTTACACAAGGACTATGTATGTCATTTTGCCTAAAAATGATTTTTTTATACAAATGAATTTTTGAATGAAATCCTTTGCAAGTTGTTATAAAAAATAACTATAATTGTCCCAATACATGACATTTCATATGAACAACTTGCCATGATTTCCATGGTGGCAAAACATAAATATTTTTATAATTTTGATTAGTTTTATCTACGGTTCAACACCTTTTTGACTCATTGGATTGTGATTGCACCCATGTACCTACACACAACCCTATTATGATAAAAATTGAAAATGGTGGTTCCTTTTTGCCCTTTCCATTGGTATTTTGAAAGTATCACAAACCAATCAAACTTGATTATACAATTAACTATTTGTTCATTCAAGATAACTAAAAAAAAATTCAAATCACCAAATCCAATAATTTCATTAACAATAAGATATTTTCTTCACATTTAAACACATGTACATTTGCAATTAGTCACAATTATCAAGTTGAATCAAATGCCATGTGTGTCTAATCACTTATGAACGACATTACTAATTGCAAAAGTAATTAAAATTTCATCTATCATTGGATGCCACTAGTCGTTGGATGATATGACTACATTTTTCATCTAAACTAAAAATAGTTGCATATGCAACTTAAAACCATTTTGTAGTTGCATATGCAACTTCGTGTCATTTTTGGATGATCCCACAAAGGATAGTCACATTGGCACTTGCAAAAATCATTGATTTGGACACAAGTCACAAACACATGTGTTGGTATGGATAGGATTCCTTATAATGCATATCATGTCATGTCAAATTTTTACAATGATGTAGTTTGGTATCACATTAGTTAAAAATCAGCCTAACGTTAACATAAGGACACCTAGGCCATGACAATAATCATTTTAACAATGGGATAATTAACTATTTTTTTACACCAAAACATGTCTTTCATGATTATATAGTTGAATACAACACATCATAAAGGACATATGTAATCATATAAAACACATTTTATCTTTTACAACTTGTCCTATTCCACTATGTAATCATATGGTGTAATCACATCAAAGACACATTTTGATGTAATATGCAAGGTCTTAAGTAACATATTTACCTTTATTCATTTCGTTATGAACAATGACATGCAATTTACAAGTATAACTGATGAGATGAAGTGAAAATATCCTTGCATGGTGCCATTAGGAACTTCACACCTTCAATTTGTTAAACCCAGCAAACTTCAAAACAATAAAAGAATTACTTACATTTTTCTTAATTGATTGCAGTTTTTAATTCATGAATACATTATCTGGCAAATCTTGCAATATTTGAAATTCAAAAGGGATTCAACCAAAAGAATATTCTTGGACTATGATTTTGAGTACTTCAAATGGTCCTTTTTTATTTTTTATATAAGGAAGGTGAATGCATCATTGAATGTTTCATTTTCTAGGAAGAAACAATTTTTTTTAATATAATGCAAACAAAACCCATCTTATAGTGTTAAATTGGTAATTAATTTAATATCATTGGTTAAATGATAATGAAATATATGTATCAAGATAAATAAAGTGCATATTAATGAAAACCCAAGTGGAGACCTCAAAAACATGGGCTTTACGGGAAAAAAATTCAAAGCAAAGGAAAGATAAAATTACTAAGGACTTCTGAAAATTAATGGCCAATTCTAATCATATAAAAGTCCAATACTATGAAACAATTAAAGTTTTAAAGTAAGATTTTGATATATGGATTATTTAAATCATTGCATACGACAAATTAGTCATTCCAAATCATTTGGATTGAAATTCTATGTCAAATTTTATAAAAGCAATCAATTGACCAATCCCTATTTTTGAATTTCATAAGTCCATAGCAAAAAGTGGGGGGGTTTTTTTTAATAAAAAACATGTGTTTCATAAATTAAAAAATTATTTAAAAACCAAATCTCAAGTGACAAATTTAAGAATATATGTTTTGCTAAGAGACATTAAAATAAGATGTGTACTAAAAAAACCAAAAAATGTCACAAAGGTGAGCCAATCTTTCATGCATCTACCCTAGAATTAATTGAGGTAGGTACAACGTAAAACTATAAATTTCCAAAGTTTAAGAACATGAAATTAAAAAAAAGGCAATTACAATTAAGAACACAAATTCAAAGTAATTCTCAAATTCTTTATTTCAATGAACATTATTAATTAGTGACAAATCCCAAGGTTTATCAAGTGGTATTAGGGATAAAGAATCCACTAATCCGTAGTTTTGTATTAAAATGTGAATCCAAGGCATGCTCCCTAGTTCCCAAAAGAAAGGGGGGTGGGATGGGAGATGGGATGAGAAGGAGTTTGTGAATGTGAGTTCAAAGTGAAATTGATTAATAAAATAAAAAAAAGACTAATTAATGCAAATTGGAGCCAAAATGATGCATGGACAAGTCATGGGAAACTATGAAACATACACTCACATGGCTCACCATGGCCAACGCTTGCAAAGAACTTAACAGACTCCTCCTTACAATATACTATGTAAATTATAATGTGAACTACATCAAAGTGACAAAAATTATTGGGACTCCCAAGGAGTCTTCAAAATTCTTGATCTTGTTAAATAATAAGTCTTATAACTTTTTAAGTTCATATTTTTCACATATGGACTTGGATTAAAAACTTTCAAAGACAAAGTTTTAGCCTTTGAAGAGACCTTTTTAACATTGTATCACATGTTTCATTTGAAAGTTATTATGTTAGATGTTTTAGTAGTCAAAAATTGAGCAACCAACTTGACTCTTGGCCATTATTTTGCCATAACTTGTACTTCAGTTATTTTCATATGAGAATGCAACCCCACTTTGGATATTTACTCTTCACAACCTTACCAATGATTGAAAGATCAAACCCAATTTGCACAAATTTAGTCCCCCTAAACCTTGTTCCAAGGATTCTAGGCATTGTGGGATTCCAATTCCAAAAGCAAGAATTCACTTGAGAAGGTTGGGATTATATTCATTTTTACATGCTATAATTAGTGTTTCAGTTATTTTTTCATTTTTCAAAGAGTTGAAATTATTTCAAAATGACACAATCATGTGCATGCATTCATAGTTGACTTACCATAACATCAACCATGCCATAATCCTATCTTGTGTTCTTTTGTTTTGAGGCAAAATGTTGAATGTCCTAACATGTTAAACGATGAAAGGTGGATATAGGTGTTTACTCTTCCAACCAATAAATGAAAAAATGGTTGGTACAAAATAATTGAACAAATTTTTAATGTCATGTTGAAGTGTAAACTAGTAAGGAATACAAGACTCCATGACAATTTCAAAATGACAATCTCTCATTTGGAGTCCCAAAGTTTTATTAAAAACATAAAATAATGTCATGTTTTTAATGTCCTTCCATTCCCAACTTCCTTCCAAACCTTTGGAATGTAATCTAATTATTTAAAAAAATTAATATGATTTTCCTTGTTGATGCAAGTTTTTTGATGAAAATAATCAAAATTTTAAGATCAATTCCACAAAATATGGTGTTTTATAATAACTAAAATACACCATCGTGTAAAATATATTTTATTATATTTGTGGTCAAAATATGAAACAATTTGAACTTGAATATTCTTATTTTTATTGAATCATTTTTGATAAAATTGCAATTAGCTAGACATAATTCCTAAGACATGTTTAAGGACACTTAATAACATTTCTATATCATCAAAATTATGATTTTTTAACATATTGATCCCAATATATCTTCCTATTTAATGAAACAATAAGAATGATATAATTTATAGGTTATATTAGTCATAACAATCAATCAAAGTTGAAGTTTAGTGTGATTTTGAGATGAATAGTCCTTTTGTGTACCCTAATTATGAATGCTCTTGTACAATAATTATCCACACTTTTACATAATAATATGATATGTCATGACAAAAAAATGAATATTTTTCATCACTATAAAAATGATGAATTTCTAATTCATCACCTTCTATAACCAATTTTGTTTGCCACATCATCTAATTGGCAAGAATTTTCATTATTTTATAAATAATCAAAAGGAGTCATTCACCCTTTGATCACACAAACAAAGTTGGTTTCTATTATCCCATTTGCACTTTAGTTGAATTTCAAGACACTTTCCTGGCTTGCTCCACTTGTCATGCTTTTGTGAGCCCAAGGTTAGGGTCACAATACTTGGACCATACACTATTGCATGTTGTGGATAAATAAGAAATAAAATATGATCTAGAATTCCAAGGATATTTTAAAATATGGCCAAATCAATAATAGAGTAAAAATGTTATGAAAGCATGACACTATTGGCTATCAAAAAAATTTAATTGCCATTACATACTATACTATAGGTGTTTATGATAGTTCATAAGTGTGCATATGTGGGGAATACATAACCCACATTCTGTAAACCAAAAAAGGAAAAAAAAAAAGATTAATAGAAAGAATTAAATGTGTGCATGAAATCAAATTGGGTTCAACTTAAATCCTTTGATTTTGGCAAGGTGCGTTCTAGTGGTATGACGCAAGCTTGCTTATGTCATTAAGTGCCCATGCAAGATTATGTAATGAAAATATATGTTATTTTGAGATTTATTACAATCATTGAAATTTCATTGGCTTAATTATATAAATCTTAGTTGTTGAAACTAATCCCAACCGTCTAAATGACAACTAAACTTTTGTTGCAAATGTATTTGAAATTTATTATATTTAAAAACAACCTTGGAGATTCCAACCATAAACACAAGAATACATTGACCTCATGACTAAAAAACCAATTGTAATTTTTTCAATCACATTTTAATATTCTATCATTTCATATTTAAATGTCACTTTGCAAAAATCCATAGTGATGGGCCTAACTGGGTGGATGGTGAATTTTAATGGGACCCAAATATAGACTAAGGATTTTAATGGACTTAGTTTGGGGTAGTGAAAACAACCGATTGGACCAAATGAACTAGCACTACTACAAATCATGGATTTTATGTTGGATTTTTTCATTAAAATATTAATCATATTAAAAACTAGACATTTTTTGCTCTAGTCAAAGTAGACAAGTTGTTTTAAGCCCAACAAGCCATGATGGAAGATGGACATTTGCATGAATGTTGTCACACCCTTAAATAAAAGCTTTAACATAATGCATGATTCCATGAAAAAGGCGGGCCTACCTACAGGTAATGGAACATGACAAAATGCATTAAAAATACAACAATGGGGAAAAAACTTCCTATTGTGATTTTTTTGTTTGTAGTATTAACCCTTAGGTTCATCATTTCAAGTGGCAAGCCACTCTAAGGATCAATTCCCAAAGGAGTGGAAAAAAAAAATTGAAAATCTTTGTACTTGTTGGAGTAAATAATAGACACATGCCATGACCAAAAAACATTGCATAAAAATGAAAATATGTCACTCAACTCATATGAACATTCAAAAAAATGTTTCAAGTAATGAGGAATACACATTTCTGCTAGAGAATTCATGTTTTGCAAAAAAAAAAAAAACACAAAACAAAATGAAAAAAAATATCTGTAGAAGCACCTGAAACTGTTAAAATAAGTAATTGTCTCCCACACTCATTTTTTCTCCTTAAGACATTTGAAACTCGACCCCAGTTGCTCTTGATTTTTTAAACTTTTTTCAAATAGTTATGAATTTGTGAAATTTTATGATTGGGGCTTCCTAAATTGTTAGTAGGCCTCTCTATGAATCATGGGTATAACACCTTAAATTAAAAGAGAGGGTTTAATATGATTGTGCAAAGAACCTAATACCCTCAAATGAAGGCTTTTCGTGTGATTGAACCCCACAGCATTTAACTGCCCTGCTCAACCTCAATAACACATAACTTGCCAACTCATATTTTACTTCTTTTGTGTGAATGGGATAGAGTTAGGGTTTATTTATTCTCTTAAGTGTAGTATTCCCTTTATCACCTTGCGGTCAATCCAACTCAATTGTGGGTCACAGCCCTTTGACACCCAAATCACATCTATGCCATGATATGATTCTAGATGATGATCCATTTTGAATGTCCATCGCCATAGTGGTTCCCTATCCATCTCCACCTTCCATTTATTATGAAATGATGGAGATTTGAAGGTCAAAATTATACTCTATGTAGTCCATCATGTGCTTGTGAAATTTTTCCTAAAATAGATTATTTGAGTTCCTTTTTAAAAAAAAGGATAACTTTGGTCATTTTATACTTAGATACTTTAACTTCAAATGTTTGGTAACCTTCAAAGGCATTTTTCAGTTATGAAATAATGCTTGCAAAGAGTAGTAGGAAAAGGTTGAAGGCAATTGCTTTTGAAGGTAATTTACAAACAAGGAAAAAGGGTTGTAGATGGTCCAATAGGGGGAAGAGGTACGTATGTAAGATGTACCTCGACAATGGTCATGTTCACCCATGAATGTCAATTTATCATGTTGTGAAATCTAATCATTTGGTCAATTTTTCTATGTTATTGACAATGGCATGAATCATTTCACTAACATGAATTTCATCCATGTTTTAAATTTCATGGACATAAAACTTCATCCATGTAATTTAATTCACCCATATGGAAAATTCCATTAGTATGGTGAATTTGATGAATGAACACAATTTAGTCCATCATAAAATTTTATCCATGTGGTCAATCTTGTGTGCAAATTTTCATTCACAATAATATTTTCATGCTTAGTATGTGTCTCACTTATGTTGAAAATTACATCCAATTTTTTCTTTGTTTCATTGGTGTTATCACATTTTACCCACATATGAACTATTGTATTTTTGTGGTCAATGTCATCTGTCATCAATGTTTCATGCATTTGATGCACTAGATTGCCGATGTTAATCTAAAGTCTAATTTCATCCATGTAGACAAAAATAAATTAAAAAATTGGTAACTTTCTTCTTATTTTCACCATCCCCTTTCTTTCTTCTTTCCCCCTTTCTCTTTCCTCCTCACTTTTTCTACTTTTCTTTCTGCCCTTCCCTCTACCCTTTTCCTTCCATTCTCAAATTGCCCTTGGCAAGTTCCCTATTCATGGTTAAAATAGTAGGGCACTTCAAATTGCCCTATGAACTTTGTGGGTTTCAATGTTGTGACTTTTGCAACACTCACAAGGTTTTGTTGTAAGGTTTGATTGATGTCAGTGCAAAGTTTATCTAAAATAAATTTGCATACTGCTGCTTGTAAACAAATGAAACTAAGTTACATTACTGATATAGTAATGTGATCATATTGTGAGGAAACACTGAATGGGACGGAGAACAGCAAAACATGGTGCAAGAAAAACCAAATCATTAATATAGTAATGTGATCATATTACTTAGTTCATGGGTACGCTCATAACTTTTTCCTTTTTTTTTCTAGAGCCATATTCATTGGCCCATCAGCAATTTTTTTGGGAACATTGCACACTACTCCCAATGGAAGTACCTCTTTGGACCCCCAGTTGCACAGTAGTAATAAATGCATTTCCTACAATTGTAGCTTTTCAAGCTTATATACATGAGAGCAGAACTTTGGGCAAATCATATGGGATAAAATTGAGGTGGTATTGGGAACGCCTTAGGGAACAACTTGAGGAACCTCAACTTGGGAACGTGATGAGAACATGTTGAGAACATGGACAAGTGTTAACCATGGGGTTCATGAACTAAGGAGTATGTAAAAACATGCACTAACGCCCACAAAGTTTGTAGGGGATGTTATAGGGTTTCCCTCATATAGGTTTTCTTGAGGTGGCAGTTCAAGTGAAGCTTGGTTGTGAGTTTGAGACTTGCAAGGAGTGTGCTCACTAAGCTTGAATACATTAATTGATGATGAGTACTTTGTCTGGGGCTGATATCTATCACAACTTTTGAGTTGAAAAGTTGAAACTCGAAGGATGCTAAAGACACATTCCACCTTTGCTTGAATGTCAAAAGATTGTGTGATTGATTGCCTTGGCAATGGAAAGTGGGGTTGATGCTTAGTTGAATGGCCATGTCTTGAACTAAAAAGCCAGTGGTTTTCAAAGTGGCAATGGTCCCGTACTAGGTTTAGGCTAGGTTTAGGCTTAGCGACCTTTTAGAAAGTCTTTAGGTTGCCCATCTCCTTGCACGACTTGCTTAGTGCTACTACTGGTGATGGGTTTAGGTCCTAGGTTTCACGTTTTTTCCTCTTAGGGCTCCCCAGTGTGCGGTCTGCACTTGTGGGTGTGGTCTTTTGTTTGGACTTTTGGTCCTTTCTTTTTTCTTCTCTTGTTCCCTTGCCTGGTGTTTTTCCTTTATTTATTTATTATTCTTTAGGTAGATCTAGTTCTATACCTATTACAAAACATTGGGGGAAGAAAAAATTAAAAATCTCCACAGTGCCCCATGGGTTTTTTTTATAAATAAATTTAGATGATTTATTATTATTATTATTTCTTTCTTTTTTCAGATTTTTTTTAATTAAAGATTTTAATAGTCGAAATGTGGCTACTGACTGCCCCTAAGATCAGAAATCCTATCTAAATATGACGACTACCATTTTCATAAAATCAAATATTTTTTAAAAAAGTGGCGAATGTTTTTAAAAACCAAGGGAATTTGCTACAGAATATTCCCGTCTCATTTTTCTGGTAGCCAGGATACGAAAATTGGCCACCACCATACACATACAAAAAAAACTGCCTCCCCACCACTTTCTCATTACCTAAAATAGAGCGCTTTTCAATAGCCATTTTCTAGTCAAAAGAAGAAATGGAAAAAAGAAAAAGAAAAAAGTGTCCCATTTTATTTTTTTCGTTTTTGAAAAAGAAAGAATGCTATTGGTTGTTTTTTGGTCCAGGACCCGACAATTTCTAACCACCAAAAAGCCTCCCGCGAGCCTCAACCCCAAACCCACAGGCCTGGGCGAGATGTGCTCCTAGAAGTTCCAAACCTGCTACTAACCGGCTTCTAACCTGCTGCTAACCTGAAATTCTTCATCCGATGCTACGAATGACCTATCGAGCCTGAATCCGAGCCTGATTGTCGGCTGCGAAGCTGTCCCGAGGCAGGAATAGCATACCTCGAACCTAGCAGGAGTGATAAGACTGGAGATAAGGCTGTAGCGCTGCTGCACAGTGTCACTGGCGCTGCTTGCTTGCTTGCTTGCTTCACTGTTGTCGCTGCCGCCGTTGTTGTTGCACACTCCCTCTGAGAGCTCCTCCTCTTCGCCATTGGCGCTCTTCCTTTTGTTTGTTTGTGTCTGTCTGGGAGTTCGGATTCTGTGGCCATGGCGTCTACGGCAGCAGTAGCAGCTCCAGCTTCATCTTCTTCCCTCTGCAAACTGCACCTCCAGTCGCAGTTCCATGGACAGCAGAGTGGTCTGGGTAGTTGTGGTGCCAGGCAGCAGCAGGGGGAAAGCTTGTCAGCCCTGCTGCTGCGAGTGAACGGGCAGCATTGTAGTAGTAGCAGTGGCGGCGTTGGAAGAGGTGGATTTGGAATTGGACGGCGTGCAGTGGTGGTGTGTAAAGTCGCACCGGGGAAGAAGACAGTGGTTATTGGCTTGGCGGCTGATTCCGGTTGTGGGAAGAGTACATTTATGCGGAGATTGACGAGCGTGTTCGGAGGCGCGGCTACTCCTCCCAGGGGTGGAAACCCGGATTCCAATACGCTTATCAGCGATACGACCACGGTCATTTGTCTGGATGATTACCATTCCCTGGATAGGTATGGGCGGAAGGAGAAGGCGGTAACGGCTTTGGACCCCAGGGCCAACAATTTTGATCTCATGTATGAGCAGGTGAAGGCACTCAAGGAAGGGAAATCGGTCGAGAAGCCAATTTACAACCATGTGTCTGGTCTCCTGGACGCGCCTGAGACAATTGATCCTCCAAAGATTCTCGTCATCGAGGGCCTTCATCCCATGTAAGTGGCAACAATTTTTTGTTTCCCCTCTGCAATGCGACCGAGGTTTTTGCCAGCATACATGCATGCATGTGGAGGCTGGTCGGATTTGTGTCCAGAAACAGAGCTGAGGATTTTGGCATTTTGAGAATGTTCTGTTTTTCCATGTCCTGCATGTTTGGTCAAAAAGATGTAGGTTATTGCAAGGTGAGCAATTGAGGTCGAGAGGCATAGGATGAGAATGCAGTATACATGTGGATGCTGGTTGGATTGTGTCCAGAAACAGAGCTGAGGATTTCAGCATTCTGAGCATGTTCTCTTTGTCCATGTCCCACATGCTTAGTCGAAAAGATGTAGGTTATTGCAAGGTGAGCAATTGAGGTCAAGGGGCATAAGGGGCATAGGATGAGAATGCAGTATGCATTGGTATGCTTGTTGTCCCAATGCTGCAAAAGATAAAACTGCTCCATGATCATGCACACAAGTCAGTTTGGAACTTGCTTGTGAAACACTTGTCAATTTAGTATGGGGTGTTGGTGTTGAACAGGTATGACGAGAGGGTGAGGTCTCTACTTGATTTCAGCATCTACTTGGACATCAGTGATGATGTCAAATTTGCATGGAAAATCCAGGTTCAATGACTTTCCCTCTCATGTTCACAGTCAAACAAACACCTTGTTGTCCAATTAAACAATAGAAGAATTGGGCTGTTGTTGTACTTCAACAAATTGTTGTTGTCTATTTTCTCTCACTCTAGTGGCCAAAACCACTGGAGTCTCTCACTCTGACATGCCAATGTTGCCTAGTGCAAATGTATCATGTTTTTGTTTTCTGGTTACTATTCTTTTAGTCTTGTGGTTTCTCAGGTCCAATGCTGTTTGACCTTACTTTCCTGTGAATAACAACATAACAGCAGTGTTGGATGCACATATCAGCGTGACATGGCTGAGCGAGGACACAGCTTGGAGAGTATAAAGGCGAGCATTACAGCCCGCAAGCCTGATTTTGATGCCTACATTGGTATGCATGCATGCCCTTCCTCTCCTTAGTACAGTCTGTTCATCTTTCTACACTGACCATGAAAATCAGACTCATCTTTGGAGGATATAATTTTTTGGTTTTGTGTACAGATCCACAGAAGCAGTATGCAGATGCTGTGATTCAAGTGTTACCAACCCAGCTGATCCCAGATGACAATGAAGGAAAGGTCCTGCGCGTGCGCATGGTTATGAGGGAGGGTGTGAAATATTTCGAGCCAGTATATCTCTTTGATGAAGGGTCAACCATTAACTGGATTCCTTGTGGTCGCAAGCTCACATGCTCTTACCCAGGCATTAAGTTCTTTTATGGACCAGATACTTACTATGGCAATGAGGTATGATGCAACCTGGTTCTACATGGTTATTGAGTTTGAGCAGTCCCTGAGTCATCTCTCTCATTACATAAAGCACTCCAAGGTTTTTTTCTCTGTATCTGAAAGCACCTGGCCGCACAGAGGATTCATTCGTCAGTTGAAGGACCCTTCTGCTGATTACATGCAGACCTTCTGCCATTTGAATAAAAAAACCTTTCATGCTGTAAGCTGGGGAAGGACTGCTCCCTTGGGCCTCCCCTAATTTTTGGGCCTACACCCTTGGGCTACCACCCTTGAGGTTACGACCCTCCAACTAGGGGAGGCCCTGGGGAGCAGCCCTTCCCCTATACATATTGAATAGCTTGCACTACTTACAGGAGGTGACAGGAGGTGAATAGTCTTTAGAATCAGTAGGTAACAGCATGGATAACCTAGGGAAAACAGAACAGTTTGCCCCTGCTCCATAGAGTTGGCAACCATGCTATACTTATCAGATTGGATCTCTTGGTCAAGGAGAGATTTTTTTTTCTGTTTGTCCCATTTAAGATGGGTGAATTTGTGCTCAATCAGGCACTGCTAAGATTAGACTGTGCAGATTCTGGAGTCAGAATGGGTGCTTTCTTAGCAGCAGAGAGATATGTACAACTGACATTGTCTGTCATGGTTGACCAGGTGTCTGTGCTGGAGATGGATGGCCAGTTCGATAAGCTGGACGAGTTGATATATGTGGAAAGTCACCTCAGCAACATCTCCACAAAATTCTATGGAGAAATCACTCAACAGATGCTGAAGCATGCTGACTTCCCTGGAAGCAACAATGGCACCGGGTTGTTCCAAACTATTTGTGGGCTTAAGATCAGGAATGTATATGAGAGAATTCTTGCTGAAGGGTCAACTGTGTTGGAAGGAGCCAAGGTTTAGAATCCTTCCACTAATTGTACCATGGGTTGTATAACCTCTCCTGTCCTCCACAACAGAGGCTTGACCTGAGGCTGGTGTAGTTTTGTAGGTCTATTCGGTGACTAGTCATTTCAATGTCCAAAGTAGATATGCTGGTTCTTTGTGCAGGTGTATACCAAAGTCAGCTACAATCTGAGCAAAGTGGCTGTAATCCAAGAAGCTTGTTTCTGGTGACTTATCTGTGCCATATTCTTTGAGACAATGAACTTTGGAAACCTCAAATTCTGTTCCTATCCCTGTACTGCAGAAACATGGCAAATGCACTGTTGGGATTAAACTCTTTCTGAGTACTCATATATTTTCAAGATAACTAGACTATTTTCTGACTTCTTTCAAATCAAGTTTGTTATATGTGTCAAAGGTAATATCTCTAATACAAGCTCTACTGAAGGATCCAGAGTGGGCCTCTCCAAGAGGGGGTGGAAGGGGAGTTAAATTCCTAATTCAATCACAGGCAGAAACATAAGCAACTGGTCTTGCAGGAGTTTATTTTGCACCGGTTGTGGATGAAGCAAATTGTGATAGCTATCATAGAATTGTCAGCCACAATAGATCTCTTTCTTTTTTGTTTTGCTACTGGGCCAAATTTTGGTGTAGATCAGCTTGTTGTCTCTGCCAAAATTTATCATGTCCATCCCATGAAACAATACACATTCTTACATAGCTTTGAAATTTTATCACAAAGTTGGCTGAGCCCCAAGACCTGATCAAATGCATGAGAAATTTGGGCCTATTTCCTATCTGCCAGGGTGAACTGGCACCCAACACTGGTACCTTCACCATTTTGAGCAAGGCCTCTCAGTGGCCATATTAAGCCCAGAAAATGTTGGATTTTGACTAGAGACCCTGACTTAGTCTGAGCATGGGGTATTTATACTGCTTAGTAGCAAGTTAAAAAGAGTTTGGGATCTTGAGCATGGTGTGGGTGCTGGTTCATCCAAGGCCCTTCCTACAACTACAATTTTTTGAATGTACCCTGGTAATTTTGTATCTCATTAAGCACTTGGAGAAATTTGCCGGTGTCTTTGGAGGGCACATTATACCTGTGGATATTTCTTTTAAAAAGAGGAGGGACCTTACACTTACTCCTTAAGAGTTGGAATGTTCTTATGAGTATTGGGTGGGTTAAGTATTTTATCTTGATATACCCACAGGTATACAGCAGAGTAAATATATCTCCTACATGGTTTTTTAAAATTTTATTGCTACCCTTTAAATTACCCTACTTGGCTGGAAAATATCTGAGACTCGCCCTGTCTTTACTCTACCTAACTAGAATATATTTGAAGTTTTCCCTTACCCAGTGAGGGTAATTGTTTTGAAGCAGGTAAAAAGAGAGTATATGTCAAAACCATTACATTCAAGTTATGCATTTCCATATTTTGCAATGCATTTGGTTATGTTGGATTTGTTTGAATTATGGTGGGCAATTATTTAGTAAATTTCTTTTGGCATTTTGTCTCTGTTCACTACACTAGGGTGCCATGAACAAAATTCTCACCATAGACTTTTGGAACCATTACTTTTTCTTTTTTTCTTTGTCTTGCAGGCCCAATTTTGTTTTTCTAGAATCTGTCAAAGGAATAACAACATAAGATTCATGCATCTTTCATTGGAAATCAATTCCCATCCCCTAGCCCCAACCCTCTTTGCAATGTTCAAGGTATGTTTGTAAGTAATATTGCGGTTATATAATCATCAAGAACAAAATGCTGAGATTTTGAGTTATTCTTTGAAGTACTACTTTTTGGGTTGTTACGGTGCAGGTGTGCACAAATGTCAGCTTTTACTCCATCCAAATGTTGAAATTCTAATATGCAAGATGAAGCCATGGCTGACTTAGGAAGCAGCATGCAACACTAAAGGACACAATTGTAGTGATTACTTGGATGCTCCAACCTGCTTCCATTCTGGCCAATGTTTGAAAATGTTTTCACACTCATGGGTGTTTGAGAACATACATGATGTTTTGTTCTGGTTTATTTTGTACCGTATTGCAATGCTGAACAAGTATAGTGTTGTAACAATTTGGTAAGCTTTGCTTACAATGCAAGATTCCAGCAAAGTGAATCCTAGCTCTATAGTGGGATCTACCTGTTTTGGTATGTTTGAACATCATTTCAAATCTGGCTAGCTCCTATTAAGCTATACACAAATTCAAGGAACTTGTTACTATCTTCCATATAGGGGTTGTTGTGCCTTGGGACTTGAATTCCTATATTGAGGAAAATTGCCAATGTTTTTTTAAAAAATATTCATCCATATATAATATAGTTAGTAGAATATTCTCAACCAAATATTAAGAGAAAAAAAATTTCATCAATTTTCTTTGCATAAATGAATACAAAACCAATGTTTCCAAATAACTTTTCCTTATATGATTTTGATCATCAAATCCAATGGTATCATCCCCTCTTAATTTCATTTCAAAAATAAATAGCAAAGACCCTAGAGAAAGCCTTAATTGTTGGAGAATCAAATGTCATCCCCCCTTGAGTTCTTCCTAAAAAATTTATTGAAATTATTGAGATTATATTCACACAATCCACATGTTATAGGGATAATTGCCCTAAATATTTGGATCATTGGATTCTATCTATGCTGAACAATCTAATCCACTTCTTTGTTCATTCTTTTTCAATACCCAATGGTAGTTTTAAAATACAACTCTCTAATCAATGGCTTCCACATGGCAACTCACAACCCTCAAATTTCAAATTTTCTTCTCATAAGAGGCTTATAGGGTTGACTCTACACACAAAACTAGATTTATGCACTGCCTTATTAGTTTGTGTGCTTATGTTTAGAGGAAAGCTAGATTTTTAAGCTCACAAATGTTGTTTCTTGTTTCTCACAAACTTCCAATATTTCTGGACCTTTGTGTATGTAAGGAGAAGGTAATACCATAGCCAAATACATTTGAAAGTGAGATGCTTAGTAGTGCAATTTTCAAAGTTTCCTCTTGATACAAACACAACATTTCAATAGATGAGTTTGGGTTTATGGGGTTGACTAATTGCTCAACCAACCAAGTAGAAGAGGAAGTTTTGAGCAATGCTTATTAGGAGTTAAGATAGAAAAGAATCGTTGAAAATAACAAATACCTTGAAGCAGTACTCCAAAACACACGCCGATAAGTTTTTACACTTACCAACTTTGCAGATGTCAAGTTGTAGACGTTCAACTATTATGTTGATATGTTAGGGTTTGTTAAGATTGAATGTTGTAGGCTCTATAATTTGCTACACCCAACATATTAGTAAGAGAGGCTGATTTTTGGGAATTGTTTGTATGGTTGTAGTTTTGGGCCTCTTTGCTAATGTTGCAAGAGTAAGGATTTTTTTTGGTTTTGGCTTTATAATGAGTTTTGTTTAAAGTTTCAAGGAGCATATTGCTCCTACAGATCCACCAAAGACAGCTATTCAAAAGTCTACTCAATTTTTATTGTAGTTTACAATTTGAACATGTGATAATTGGAAATCTCCAACTATCTTGATGATGATCAATAGACAAGCAAAACTCAACATGGTAGCACTCTAGGTGGTCAAGAGTATGGGATGTAAATGGAGTAGTTTGAAATCTCCAATAGGAAAAATTTGAAATGTCAAAATGTATGTGAGGTTTTTAAAGTCATGGCCATAATTTATGTTCCTAGGGTATTGAAAAGGATTAAGTATTAGTGATAGATGGTGGCATATGATGGCCATAATGGATTTGTTTCTTCTAACACAAATTATGATCAAGTAGAAATGTTTTAATTATATGTTGGTGGTGCCATTTTTTGTTCTTCCAACACAAAAAACACCAAGCATCAGTGTTTTTTGCAGTGTAAATTAATTGTAGTTGTCCCCTTGTGATTTGAACTTCTACAACACAAATGTGGTGTTTTCCCTATTTGGAGCTAATAAGAGGGATTTGGAATCATGGCAATTAGCCTATAGCAAATAATTACAACATGGTTGATTGACATTATGTTATGAGGTATTTTGGGTGAAGAAGGTAAATGTGATGTAAATTCATGTTCATCTAGTTATATGTGCTCTATTTCTAGAAGTTTTAGGACCCTCACAAGGATTTTTGTTACCACCCATTTGTTGGAGAGCTATGGGAATAAACATATTAAGGAAAAACATTATGCATATCAAAATGATGTCACTAAATTTTCTTAGTTTGATTGGGGTGTTTAAGGGGGTAGAAAAGCATGTGCACATTGGGGGTAATCAAAGAGAGTTGCCAACAAGGCCATTGGGTTCAAGCTCCATACCAACTAGACCCAACTTCATGCATTTTGGTATGCAACATGGCCCTTCATATCGGTACGCTGAATATGATGATTTCCGCAGTCCTCAGTATGAATCGTATCCACGGGGATTGGTTGTAAATTCATCACATCCTTGAGGACCACTTACACATGAATTATATCCTCGAAGAGCACTTGGCCATGGATCATTTCCACAAGGACTAAGGCTCTACACTAGTTTCACGTCCACATCCTGGTAGTGGATGGCAAGGACCTTACTATTCAGAGGAAAGGATGTATTCCCAACCATTATATTTTTCAAAATCAAGGGATCATTATTCCACATGGCCACCCTTGCAACCTAAAGAAAATAGTCTTGCTCTATAAGTAGAAGCAAGTATGACAGTGGTATCAACTACTGATGCAAAACAACTACAAGCCAATACAGTACGTAGGCAAAACCGTGTTGCGGCTAAAACAAAACTAATGGACCAATCTATGGTGGCTCCTAAATAAGAAGGGGAAAAACCCATAATCATAGTTAGTGCATAAGGGTGCCCATTAGTGCCAAGTCGGAGCCAATGGTTTTCAATACTAAAGCGACATACTTTGACTTGGTTGGATTTGGCAAAAAAATAAACTGTCAGTTCAAAGAAAGGTTAATAAAGGTGACTTGGACAACTTGGCAAAACAATTTGAGTATATAAAGCCAAGTTGTAGTTATGAACATATGCGAGTGACAACTAGCAAAATTTTGAAAACACGATAGTCAAAGTGGTTGAAAATTCATGAATCAAATTTGGGGTTATATACATTTGATGGCTTGATGTTCAGTGATTGAATGTGATATTATTGATGTCTACATGTGAGGGATGATAAGGTGATCCCCTATCAAAATGTTCATATCTAGATGTTAAATTTAGGGTGGCTATGGTGCATGACATTATGGGTAGGTGGTCCAAGGCATGATAATTGTACCCTTGCCAACTGGGAGGCATTGACAAAGTACTAGACTACTCCAGATTTTGTGAAGAAGGGGGGACACTTGACTAATGTTTGAACAACAATGAAAAATGTATCCAAAACAGGTTGTGGTGGCCCAGTGCAATAGGAGGCAAGAATTGTAAGTGCCATTTGATTACATTTGATTCTATTGTTAAGGGAGTTTTGTATTCAAAGATTATTTCAAGGTAAACTTGATGCATTTGTGGAAATGTTTGTTGTTGATGAGCTAATTGGGTTCGTGGGGAGTAGATGATAGCACATGGATGACAACCACTATTGGGAGAAAGGTCATGGAGTACTAACCTTCCACCAAAGAGTAGTGCCTCTATGGTATCCCTTACACTTATACTTACTGAAGGCTATCATTTTCAATTGGACTACCTAGTCTTGTTTAGGAAGGGCTTCTTTAATATCTTGGAGATTTGAAAAGTGGTGGGGATCATGGATGTTGGGAACTTTTCAATGCAACCAATATCACACAAAGGTGGTTTTGTAAATCATATTGGAAGGTTTGAATTTGGGCTAATTGAAAGTAGCCCATCTATATTGTAGGTCAATATTGACCTGTGGACAAACTTTGTTGAATGCAAGACACCAAGAAAGGATTGTTGCTAGATTTTTCTCGTAAGGTGGAAGGAATGTTAGAATGGCGAGGGATAATGGATTAGAAACAAGATGAAGCTAATAGGAAGTTAAATGAAGTTATGTCTTCAATTACCCAATTGCAATCATCAATGGACATGTTCATTATCAAGGTTTTGGTAGAAAAGCTTAATGTCCCTGGGTAGGTGGATGGCAACTTGGTTTCAATTGAATCAATTCACAAGAGCAAGATGCAACAAGGTCAAACACCAACCAAAGTGCTAGGAAAAATTGGGGATGATGGGGATGGGGTGGTGCATAAGGAGGTGCTTGTGGCAACACTAACAATAGGCACAAATGTTGAAGATGGGAATACTATTGATGTGGGTGGACAAGATATTGCAAATAACCTTTCATGCTTCCATGGTGTTATGAGCAATGCAAATATGCCTTCAGTGTTGGGACAAGCGAACCAATCTTTGAAGGTAAGATTATGCCCCTAAACCTTAAAACATTTTCAATGTCAAATGTTACCTTTGATTGGACTAACTTTTTGAAATTTACTCATGCACAAGTAAAAAACCAATCTATGTTAACAAATAGGAGATCTACTCAAGTGCAAACATAAATCTTTATTGAAAGGAAACTACAACATAATGCTCACAACATAAAACACAACATCAAGAACTCTCCAAGGTTCTTGTCACAAGAA
>Ga0116231_10000701_pt1 | contig 62037 bp, 46 predicted proteins | sample S1TSphgellanicum_2_FD_89695 | JGI IMG/M metagenome (GOLD analysis project Ga0116231, IMG submission 89695) | Host-associated microbial communities from peat moss isolated from Minnesota, USA - S1T2_Fd - Sphagnum magellanicum MG | ecosystem: Host-associated > Plants > Peat moss > Unclassified...
CCCCCCCCCCCCCCGCGCGGGCCCTTGAGAGCCCCCAACCAAAGCGAGCGACGATGAAGCCGCGAATGGAAATATGTGGGCCTTGCATCCTAGTCACAAACAACCCACTATAAATTAATAATGTCTTTGCCAACCTTTAGTGGGAAGGCTCATTTGCCAACTCATGCACTGCATTGTTATGTGCAAAAAAATAAATGAAACAAGCGCCAGACACAGCTCAATTTGGAGGCGGGTGGGGTGGGGGTGAAGAATAGCGTGTCGTTAGAGATTCTTGGAAAGTTGAAAAGCTCGCCCCCGCCTTGCTCCCCAAAATAGACTAGAACTTTTGAGAGTGATGAATGTGAATGATTCAAAGCACCTTCACCGCTGCTCAATATGTGGTCCCACAAAATAAAACCATATGAAGAAGATTTGGAGCATTTTGTGATTCAGGAACACACAAATTAAAAGTCAGGAGGAAATTGGTAGTCATCCCCAAAACCAAAATTTGAAAAAGAAAAAAAAGATGATGATGATGATGATGATGATGATTTGGAACATTTTGTGATTCAGGAACATAGAAACAAAAGTCTGGTGGAATTGGGTCAAAGAGAGACTTTGCAGCAGTATTTTGCAAGTTGCCTTTCACTGGTGGCTGGAATCATTCTTTTTGGTGGTCTTATAACTCCCATTGTAAGACTTTTCATCTATCTCTTGGTTTTCCATACTTTCTCCCATCATGTAAAGCTGAAAAGAATGTTTTGCAAAAACTTAAAACCAACACAAAGTAAAATCAAACACCTGTAGATACATCATTGGATGATGTGTTTCCAAGGCTTGAAAAACAAAATTGTGTTGGTAATATTAGATAAAGTAATTGAGTTCAGAGTTTCACAAGGACCCTGTGCATTCCTGATTGTCTATGGTTTCCTTTTTGCTCGGATTCTATGCACTGTAGTTGGAACTGAAGTTGGGGATTGGGGGCACATCATATGAAGACTTCATCAGGAACATACATCTTCCACTTTAGCTCAAGTTTTGACAGTCTTCCCTAATCCTGGATCTAAAATTGTTTGACTTAAAAGGCCATGAATTGCACACAAATTGCCCACTTGGCCCAGTAAGAACAATTTTGTGATTTTGGATCATTTTGAGGTTTATCCTCCAAACCTTTCATTTCCATGAAGAGAACAACAAAGTAGGACTAGCAAGGAGTCATTTTGATGGTTATCTAGTAATGAGGTCTTGACTTAGGAGGTTGTATGTGTTCCTAAACTTGAGATTGCTGGGTGGGGGGCCACAGTGAAGTTGACCCAATTGTGGCATCATTTTCTGGAAGAGTTGTGGGAGTCATCATGTCATTCATGGTTGTAGAATTGAACAATGTGAAGCAACAGGAGCACAAGTGCTGCAAATACTGTCATGGCACATGTACCTCTTCCTCATTCCTTTTGGCTCTTCCATGTGTGGTGCTTCTGGTGGGTTAATGCCTCATATGATTATTTGAAATTAAATTGGTTTTGTCTGACTAGGAAAGGGCTGCCTAATATTCAACTGACACAAAGAATACAGATATATATTCTATTTGATAATCAAATGATTCATTCTGTTTGTTGGGGATTTAACACCAATTCATGATTCTATTTGGCAATTGGAAACCATGTAGGGTACTTGGCATGTGTTCGATGTGCTGGATCTGGGTCACTTGAGGATCATGTCCTCTTGAACGTGGGTGTGGTTGAACATCTTTTTTGTTGTTATAATAATACCTCTTTGCTTGTGGAGGTGGCAAATCCGAAAGGGAAGTATGAAGCTTTGGAGAAGTATGGGATTGATCTAACAGAAATAGTAAAGCAAGGAAAACTGGACCCTATCATAGGCCATGATGAGGAGATTCGACATTGCATACAAATCTTGTTTTGAAGAACAAAGAATAATCTTGTACTCATTGGCGAGCTTAGTGTAGGCAAAACCGCAATTGTTGAAGGGTCAGTCTTTCATCTTCAATATTTTTGCAAACTGTTTGTAGGTTTTGGATTGGGATATGTATATTAGGTAACAGTTAATGTCCCTGAATCATGCAAAGTGGAATTAGTAGGAATGAATGACCTATTTCAGGGGTTCTCTACGTTTTTTTTCTGTTCCTGTGAATCTTCCAAAAATAGTACCTCCCGAAAACACACCTTTTCTTTTGTTTTGTTTCTCCATCGCTTTATAATCAAGGTACATAAATTTCTTTCAAATTGTCTACTACAAAACGTTCTTTATTTGAACCTAATGCGTTTTTTAGTTCATGCAGATCTTTCGAGGATAACATTTCCTAACAAAACACCTTCTCTTCTATTTCATTTATCCCTTGCGTTACATCCGATATATATATATATATAAAACTTTCAAATAATTGAATTGTGAGCCGTGAAGATCACAAAATGTTTTTTTAAAAAGATGGTGGACTTGTTTTTTATTTGTGCCCTCTGTGACCAAGAGATGTTCATAGCATGTCCGCTTTACATGTGGTCGTTTTGCGGAGACCATGCCCACTCAGTTTGCGTTGAGCATGACACGAATGTTACCAACTACCACATTGCTTATGGATATGCTAACCTTGAGGTTAAACTTGCACCTGTCGTAATGGTAATTAAATATGAAGTTATGTTATTATGTTTTTATAGCTTGACTTCAATTTTGCTTTTGACTGAAAGAATTATAGAAAAGGCCTTGGAGTGCCACGCAGATATGCAAATGACAAAGAAAGGCGAACATGTACTCGAGAACGTCAAAGACTCCTTCGTGCTATAGTAGCTCTCGAAAGGGTTGCATGTAATGGGGCCCAACATGAGGAAGCACGGTGTATGATTGATATTGCTCAATGATTATTGGAAAACGCGGAACAGCACACAAGAGCGCATGTTGTTGAAATAGAACGGGCTTGTCAAGCTTGACTAATGATAGATCTTGCACGATGCGCTGAACAATGTTGCATCACGTGCGCAAAGGATCAACTTCAGGTTGGACAACACATGGCCCTGCGAGATTTGCGATACCCCTTGGTCGACTCGTAAGTAGACGGATAAATGCTCGGACGCTTAAATGGGCAATGCAATTATTGTGGCTCTCGTTTCTAAATCAAAGAATGCACGAGGGGTTCTCTTCAAAGACCACACTATAGTAAATGTTGTGCCTTAGGGAAAATTCTTTTGCCTCCTATTTGCACCCCGTTAGAATACATGGAGATGTTATAAGATCGACAAAATGTCGAATTGCGTAAACATCTCCATTCGTACAATGTTGTAATCACATTTACGTCCACAAAGGTCTAGAGTGTGGGCTTAAAGTTTGGACTAGGAGTGCATACCTACAAAGTGTAAAGAGGATTCTACCACTTGATTGGTGGTATGGAATTCACAGAAGGGCAGTTGCCACGCTTTCTTCAAGCCTACGTGCATGATGCGGCAAATGAAGGTCCAAATCGGTAGATGCAGAACCCCAATCTAAACTCGGCACATTTGATGACACTTCACACAATCTTCGGGTGTGTCAATCCTTATGTAAATGTCTTCATTCGTGTAGCCAACCATTTTGCGACAAACCTTGCAGAGGAGGTCCACATTTGCATTACAACCGGTTGTACCCCAGGAAATGGAGATGTCCGCCATTACAACGTCCTTATGGCAAACAAGGTTGCAATGATAATTCCTAGTGAGCCAAGAGAGGTTGGAAATTGCGATGTCCTTGTATAGTGGTGATATGGAGGTGGTTTACAGTAGATGAACGAACTAACACCTTCTTACAATCCTTTACAATACCCACTTCTTTTCCTCATCGGAAGGACGGGTGGTCTGAAAATCTATGGCTATAGAACAATCAAGACGGAGCACGCACAAGGGTCTTAATGGCGGCTTATTACGCACAAAAAGTGCACTTTAGCGACAAACTCTCCGCTCTACATCTCGGTGGTCGCCTTTTTTAGCAATATATCGTCAACGTTGTTGCTAAAATAAAGCAGAACATTTTTAACTTTTTGGTGTTAAACCAAGCTCAACTTCGTGCGGAACTCTACCAAAGGCTGGCAAATATGGTCGAACATGATGTCCGATTAGATCTTGCACAAATGGGTTAGCAAATTGTTCTCCAAGCTTCATTTCAGGATTCTCCACATTTCAGGATGTAAGTGTATCAAGATGTGATGGCTATTGTGCAAAGCAAAGGAATTACGGATGTCTTCCTCACATTCATTTGCAACCCAAATTGGCAGGAAATAATCGTGGAGATCGAGCCCAACCAAACAACCTCTGACCTTCTAGATTTAGTCACCTGCGTATTTCAAATGAAGGTGAAAGCCCTTCTTAAAGGAATGGCAAAAATTGGATGATTCGCCAAAGTTATTGGGAACATCTTGATAAGGGAATACCAAAAACGAAGCCTACCTCACATCCATTTGCTCCTTATCTTTCCTCCAAACTAGAAAGTTTCCACAACCGAAAAGATATATCGCTTGGTGTTAGCAGAGCTTCTTTTTCCAAAGAACGCACCTTTTTTTGAAACGGTCACAAAATGTTTGTTGCATGGACCGTGTGGCCAAGAATACCCCAATGCACCTTGCATGGTTAACGATGTATGCAAAAAATGTTATCCGCGAGCTTTCTTTAAGGAGACAACACAAGGCGAAAACGGTTACCCTGTTTACCATCGACGAAACAATGGTCGAAAGTTTCAAAAGACTCCAAATGGTTTTGCATAGAAAAATCGATGGGTGGTGCCCCATAACCTTTACCTTACCAAGATGTTTAATGCACATATTAATGTCGAGGTGTCCGTCGGTATCCGGAGTGTTAAATACCTTTTAAAATAAGTTTACAAAGGTCCTGACTGTGTTGTAACGGTGATTGTCGGTCCAACAAACGAAATCTAGCAATACATTGATGCTCGATATTTGAACGCTGCTGAAGGGGTCGATTCCTTACTTTCATTCAAAAAACATGTGGAATGACCGTTAGTCACTCGATTAGTTGTTCATTTGCCAAGACATTACAACATTATTTTTAACAAAAATGAAGATTTGGCTATGGTGGCGGAGCGTTCTACCCACTAGAAAACCACCTTGACCGCCTACTTTGTGTATAACGCTCAAAATGCGGATGGGCAGAACGTGGTGTACGCGGACTTCCTTGTTGATCATGTTTGGAAAATTTGAGAAAAATTCGGTTTACTCGACAACAAGGAGAAAAAGTTGTTGGGCCAATGTATTTCGTACATCCCACTGTTGGTGAACGCTTCTTCCTCCGCCTCTTACTTATTGTCATACCAGGTGTGACCTCTTTTGAACATCTTTGGACTATTGACGACAAATAACATCCAATGTTTCAAGCTACTTGCAGAACACTGGGATTACTGCAGGATGACATAGAATGGGACACATGCATGCAGAAAGCATGTATCGATCAAAATGCAAAGAGGTTAAAAAATCTCTTTGTGATTCTCTTATTATTCTATTCTCCTTTGAATCTGAAAGTATTATGGGAAAGATATTGAGACGATATGTTGCACGATATGCGGCATCAATGCATCATGAATGGAGGCATTGCCAAGGATGCCTATAACGACACCCTACTATTCCTTGAGGCCAAATTAGCGTTGACAAACAAAGGCTTACATAACTTTCCGGAAATGCTACTCGTTTTGTCGCCTATAAAAATGTTGCGTGTTAATCCTCAATTGGCTACAGAGCTTGATTATGATAAAGACGTACTCCATGGCTACATCGACCAAAATCTCCCGCAACTCAACATTTGCCAGGAAACAACTATCACTACAATGTTCAACGAAGTAGCCCAAGGCGAAGGCACAATATTTTTATTAGACGGTCCAAGTGGGTCAAGCAAAACCTTTATATATAGCGTGTTGTTAGCATCGGTTTGACGGGACGGACACGTCGCCATCGGGGTCGCCTTTTTCCGCATAATAATTTTCCTATTGGAAGGTGGACGAACCTCATATTCAATTTTCAAGATCCCAATTGCCCTTGGTAGGGACTCAATGTGCTTGATACCTATGCAAAGCGATTATGCTGAGCTGCTTTGGAAAACAAAGCTAATCATTTGGGATGAAGTTTTAGCACAACATTAACACTATGCTAAGGCGGTAGACTAGACTTTGCGCGACATCATGTAGCACTCAGATTTGCCCTTTGGCAGTAAAATGGTTATTTTTGGGGGTGATTTTTGACAATGTCCGCCAATGGTGTCCAAGGGTTCTCAGGCAGCAATCATTTCTGCGGCCTTTTCGTGTTCGATTTTATGGCGTCAAGTGCGTGTTTTGACTCTCACGAAAAACATGAAATTGCGCACCAATCCCCTCTTTAAGCCATATGCTAAATATTTTCTAAGAGTCGGCAATGGCCAAGAGTCTTCCATCATTGATCATTTTCCACCAAAAGCTGACGCGGAACCCTCAGTTGGAGTTGACATCGTTTTATACCCGAAAATCCATCAAGTGCCATCTTTAGATATTCCTCATCCACGTTGTTTTCTTGGCCCTGGCAATCAATTATGCAAACCAAGGATACATGGATGGTTGAGCTATTATGACAACAAAAAATACAATCATGAACTCTCTTAACACTCAGATTGTTGTGGCTGTGCCTAGGCGAAAACACGTATTTTTGTCGATAGATTTGGTGGAAACGGAAGATGACCAGGCTATGGCGATTGGCACAAAATTTTTTAGCACCATTACTCTTATAGGTATGCCACCACATCGCTTGGCCCTCAAAGTTGGCGTCCTTGTTATCTTACTAAGAGATCTTGATGCAGTTTCGGGACTTTGTAATGGGACCCATCTAATCATTTGGTGCATGGCACGGAGATTGATTGTCGTGCAGATCATTGGTGGCACGCATGCAGGGAATATTGTCAACATATCGCGCATCACCACGACAACAAACCATTCGAAGTGGCCATTCACCTTACAAAGGCGCCAATTCCCCTTGCAATTGGCATTCGCTATGACCATTAACAAGATGCAAGGTCAAATCATGAAAATTGTTGGCATTTACTTGCCTAAACCTATCTTCACCCACGGCCAATTGTATGTAGCTCTATCATGAGCTACGTGTGTGAATGAAATCTTTGTTTTATGCCCTAATGGCAGGACGACGACCAATGTTGTTTATACAAAATTGTTGCGATGATCTCTCTTCTCTATGTCTTGCCTACTTTTCTTTCTCAATGGGTTGGAATTCCCACATCCAAATCACGGGTTGAAATTCCTTGCATTGGATGCAAAAATGGCTGCAACGGAAATTATGTTCACGATGTGTGGCTGTTGAAAACAAAATGCTTGTTAAATTCTTATTGTCCCATCGAATGAAAATTGTCCCAATTTTAAATTGGTAACTAAATAGTTCTCAAGGTCTTGTTAATCTTTTATCCTAATCATTTTGCTTGCAAAATGTGTTTACATATTGTTCGCAATTTCTTGATTTGATAATCCGTGATTGGCTGGAGCCCCCCTGGGCTTGAGAGCCCCCGGCGAAATTATCCCGACCTTTTGAATCCAATATATTTATGCATAGTGGAGGTATCCGCAAAGTCAGGAAAAGATAGCACCATTACCCTGAGTTTGGTCATAAATAAGGTGAGATTCAAAGAAAACCTACCAAAAAGCACAATAGCATTCAAAGGTGGGGGGGGTCCTCTGAAAACCATCAATTTTGACAGTTTCATGAGTTTCACCCCTGGCTTCTTTTATCCTACTATGCTATTATGCTGAGATTTTGCATTTCGTACTAAGTTTCAACATTTCATACTGAGATTTAACAAAAAATTCTTTACATTACGGATATCACTAAAAAAGATATTAGGGGGTGCAAGGAGGCCCAGAGACAAGGTGAAAAAAGGGTGAATTTGCAAATTTTTGTAGTATATCCCAAAAATACCAATATTAAATTTTCCTTTACAACTTTCCATAATTAGTTATAAAAAAATTGAGGTCAAAAAGAATCTCATCAAAATGTTTATTTTTCATTGAGATTAAGTGAAAAAACACATGTTGGTTATCATGTGTTTTTTTCATTAGGTTGGTAGAAAAAATGTCTAAGTGTTTTTTTTAATTTTAATTATGAGATAATTTTCCTCCAAGTTTAGGTCAAAAAACATTTAGTAGCCATTAGGCATGGAACTTGTTGGAAAAACACTTAGTGATCACTAGGCATTTTTCTATTGAAATGTGTGGGAATTGCTTGGTGACCATTAGGCATTTTTCTATTGGAACTTGTTGGGAAATCATTTAGTGACCACTAGACATTTTCCTCCTAAAGCTTGTTGGGAAAGTTTGGTGGTTGCCATGTGTTTTTTTCATATTTTGTTTGAATCAAATGGAAAACGTTTAGTGGTTGTCAAACAGTTTCCCACGGAGTTCAAATGGAAATATGTTTGTGGCCAATAGAGATTTTTCCCTTTTTAATTTTTAATTTCTATTTTTTTGAGTTGAATGAAAAACAAATTACCTGCTAACTATTGAATGTTTTTCCATTTGATTTTTTGTTTTGTGCATTAAATGAAAAAATTATATAACAACCACCGAACATTTTTCCACTATATATATTTTCCAAGTTGAGTGAAAAAATTGTCTAACGGTCTTAAAACCCCTTTTGAATTTTTATTCAATTTCAAAGTTTTTGACCTTCACAAACATGCCATTTTGCAAATTATGTTCAATCTTTTTTATATAGGACAATTTCACTTTGAAAATGATTATCACTAGAGTTGCGCTATTCAACAAATCACAATGCAAATATGCATAACCTAAATGTTCCATGTTCTTATTTGCAAATCAATCAAAAATCCCATACCTACTTATCACTTTTGCTTCAAACATAAATTTTTTAATTCCAAAATCCAAATCATCCACTACAACAACTACTATAATTTATGTCACTATAAAAATAAACATTGTGCAAAACAAAGAAACTAAAACTTACCAAAATGAATTTGAAAACAAATAAATGAAGTAACACAACAAATGCAATTGTTAAAACACACATTTGGAAAACATGTTTGTAAAGGAAGCAAAAATAATAATGCAAAATGCAATGTAAGCATAATGTGCATTGTGGTGAAAAATGAACTTGACAACAAACACACAATGTTATTTTAAATTTGGGATAAAAAACCTAAACCTTAAGCTTTTATTATTATCATTGTTATTATTACTTTAACCAACTTTGACTAGCTTTGACTTTAACTTAACACTAAAAACATTTATTCATGATTTGATGACTAAGTAATCTAGTTTAATAACAAGGAAAATATCAATACATTTGTCATCCCACGGGTTTTAATTGTGCACTTCATGGTTCACACCCAAAATTTTAATATTTCACTACCATACAACCATTCAATAGATGGTACAAACACCAATATTGAACATGATCACATGATGAATAGAATTCATTCACATCAATTTTCATCCATGAGGTTGTAGTTAATTTATAGTTCACTTATAATTAACTTATAGTTCATTTGTAGTTAATTCACACATCATTCCTACATAATTTTTAGTTAATTCATAGTTCATTTTTAGATCACTTTTAGTTCACTTCTTATTCATTATTAATTCACTATTAATCAATTCATAATTCATTCATGATTCACTCTTTGATTCATCCTGAAATTAATTTATAGTTCATTTATAATTATGAAGGCCCTCAAAAAGGTTATTTGGTCAATGTGCATATGAAAAAAATTATAGAAGCTTTTGTGAATTAGGTTCCCAAATGGGTATAAATTAAAGTTTATTCAACATTAGTCTAAACTACAATATTGTTTTATAGCCTTGTTTTGTTCCTCTTGCATTTACATTTCCATACTTTATCACAATAAAGATTTGTTTGCACACTTCGTGTTCTTGTTTTTAACCTCTTGTGATTTGTTTTGTTTTGTGGTTGGATGTAAACATAGGTATGTTTTTTCATCGTTCGTTTTCATAGTTATCTTGCCCATAACAATAGAAGTGCCAAAATGTTTCAATCCCAAGTTTTGCGTAAAGCAATTACCTTAAACCTTTTATTATTATTTTAAAATTTTAAAATCATTTTCTTACATTTACTTACAGCCAAATTAAACATCAAATTTGTGTCATTTGCATCAAAATTTATGTCACGTAAAAGAATTTAAAATGTAATTGCTTTCCATTTTCAATCATATGTATCAAGTTGTTAATTGCAAACAAGATTTTTAAAATTTAAAATTTATTCAAAATTAAGGTTTTTATGGGTGGTGAAATTTCACCATGATTGGCACCAAGAAAAAATCTACATCTTGTGCAAAGGATTTGTTTTGGAAAAAATCTCCCAAACTAACCATATTACCTCCATAATCAAAAGGGAAAATGTTCAAATTGCCATACTTAGACCATAGTTTTTTGTAATATATAGTGAAGTTTCCAAAAAAATCTCCATTTGGTGATAATTTTGTATGTGGTGTAAACATTATGGTGAATATTTTATCATAAATTAAATATTTTTATTTGCATTATACATGATTTCCTATGAATTCACATACATGCATGAGAGAAGAAGTATTGAATAATGTTTTTTTAGTGGACTAAATATTCTTTTTCCTAAACTAAAAATTAAAATTAAAAAAATGGAGGAATTGCCTAATCTTTTAGGCAAAGTGGAAGCAAACCCAAAAATATATAAACCAAAAAAATGGTTGAAAAAATATTGATTGTTATGTATATAACAAACACAAAACTCCAAGTTATTTCCCCTTAGAATCTTCATAAAAATAATTTGAAATGAAAAATAAACTTTGGATTCGATATAATATATATTACATAAAAACTATCAAGTTTGGCCCCACACTCCCTAGAACAAGCCAAACTTCCTTGCTTCACCCAAAATACAACCCCTTTGGAATTAAATAAAAACACTCTACCTTGTCTACCCAAAATACTCCCCAAAATATGTAAAATTTTAGCTATTTTGGACAGGAAAAATCCCCATGTTCCACTACACCAATCGCAACCCCCCTCCACCCACCTAAGAAATAATTTTTTGAAAGAAGGGGGGAAAAAGAAAACCCAACCCCCTACCATTATAGACCCCTTTGGAGAAAGGAAGAAAATAAATACCCAACCCTTTCCCTCTCTTCTCCCTAAATTTCCACCTAATAACCTTATCTCACTCCACTTCACCCACCTCACCCAACTTTTAAAAGGAGAACACCTAGACCTATGACCTTACCATTAAGGTTACCTTGTGATTCTTTGCCCTCTATACCATTTGGAATGAAGAGTTCCCACAATGTCTTTGTAGGATAGAGCCAATAAAATGATTATATATTAATCTACATCCACCACTGAAGCTAATGAAGTTAGTGGCTAGTCATGGGCAACTCACCATTACTATTTGTGATCAATGGGATGGTTTAACATGGAGTAACTCCAATAAGGTTATCATTGCCCTCTTTGTCATGTTACCTTCAAATGTCATAATGGATTTTTTGGCAATTTAATAGATATGTTACAAGTTGATGACAACCAAATAATGGCATGTAAATAATACTTGAGAATTGATTACACAAAAAAAGAAGTGAAGAATGGACAATGTGTCTTGTTTTATGATGGTGAAACATTACCTATAAAAGGCCATACCAAGGAAAAATAGGTTTATATCTAGATTTGAAATTCAAGAGTAGCCTAAAATTTTGCACAACCTCTTTAACCTTCTCCAAAATTTATGTTTAGCCCACATGTTTTTAAACATTTATTTTAGACCATGCATCCTAGCATAATGTTTTTACAATCTCAACACAGATTCTTGAAAAATAGAAATAAAAATAATCCTTATTTTAAGACAATTATTAATGTTTTTTTTCTTAATTTTGTAATGTAAATGCAATGACAATTATCCATAAACCAATATAGTCTAATTTTTTTATTACCAACACTGAGGTTCTAGTTTGTTCTACACAACCATTTACATGTTAACATTAACCCCATCTACATGTTTAATCATTTGTAAATTTGAGTTGTTGGCACCTTCCATTATCATCACAAATAATTTTTATAACATAATGGAAAGTACTATAGGGGTCATTACTGTTTTAATGGCAAAAATGTCCACCTAACATTTATAACATGATTTGATGACTAATCATAATGACTCGTGCCTTATAGTCCTCCATATCACATTCGTAATTCCAAGTACAAGGTAGATGTTCCAATTCTTAAGGTTAACATAAAATACCTTTCAAGCATATTATGAAATTAAAATTCTATTGGTGAACAACATTTGCAATTTAATGTGATGCATAGTAAAGAAAATTAGTTACGAGCTATATGCAACTACCATCACATTTCATAGAGTACCTACCATTTTCCATGAAAAATGGACCTCATGGATCAACTAAATTAATGACAAATATGCCAAATGCACACCACATATCATGAGAAGGTAGTATTACAACTACACCAATTAATTTGTTGTTGGCATTGAGGAAAATGATTGCATATTGTAAATTTTGAGGGTTTGCCCAAAGAATGACAAATGTTGTTCACTATTATTTCTCTTTCACAAAATATTACTTTAACCTACATTGTCAAATAGTTAAAAACTTCAACAAATAAAGAAATTGTCCACATTGTGACTTTAAAAAGATTCCAAAAAATGGAAAGTGGATGACCAAGAGGTTTTGATTATAATGTTTTTTTTTTTGCCTAATGTCAAATTGTCATTTTAATGTAATATATATCACAGTAAATAAAACATATTGTACATTGTAATGGATGAAACCACAAAATTTATCTCACACATGTGTCATGAGTCATGGCTTTTTGCATGAGAAAAACCACATTCTTTTGTAGTGAATGTAAACATGGGTGTTCAAGGTCTTTAAAATTAATTAAACCTAGATAATATTATTTTGACTTGATGGCCATTTAGTGACATAGTCCACATGGTGAAAACCTTGTTAACGATTTCCATTTTTTGTTATTAAATCATGAGAAACTTAGTGAAATAAAAGTTCATATCTTTTGAATTTAGTTGTCCAACATTGTGAAAAGTTTGTGTGTATAACAAATCGAAGGATATATAATAATTTATCCATGGGGTGAGATATAAAAAATATGACCCATTACAATTGTAATAATTGTTGATATTTACATGTGTTAAAGTCATAAAATAAGTTAATGTTGAAAATGTGTGATAAATTTACCTTGGTAGCATTTGAACAAACTTTTGATTCATATAAAATAAAATCAATTAAAAAATGTAATAGTGTAACCATGCTTTAAAACATTACTAAAGCAATATTGGTAATCATAATCTACCAATCTCAATTTGTCATTTTAGCTTTAAAGACTATTGAATGGGGAACATTTGAGATGTGTTATCATGTTTGCAACTTTGTAGCTTTTAACAAAAGCTTATCCGTGTGTGTTGGAACATTATGGATTGTTTTAGATAAGGTGCATAATAGATGAACATTAGTATGAATGATTGAAGACAATCAAGTTTGGAGAATTTCAATTAAGTTGTGCAAAATTATTATTAGTGTGAAAATTACCTTATCCATTTGCATGTCCATTGTCATTCAAGAAAAATAGTTTTTAAAACTATGGTACTTGGCTTCGATATCAAGTCATGTAACAATGAATGACATATAATGAGGATAAGGGGTTAAGGATTCAATACATATTTTCTAACCTAGACTGTTTAATTCTTGTCCCTTGTGATGATGTGAATGTTTATTACATGTCATATTGATGTTAATGTTGTAGTAATGTGCAAATGAAAATAAATTGACTTAATGGAAGATGTTCATATAACAACATTTGGTTTTATTGGAAAAACCATTCTAGGTTTTTGTTGTTTTATTTTGATTAACATATTTTAAAATATTGGTTTGGGTTCAATGTTTTAAAATTGTGAAAAAATCATTATGGTTAATTGTGAGAAGAAATAAATAGTGGGTACAATTTTTTTTTGAACATACAAAATATGTGAGAAAAAATATAAAGTCTCATATATCGGTTGTTGGTTTAAAATTATAATCCAATTAGTTTTATAATAGGGTTTTTTTAATAATTAAAAAGGTAGACATTAATTCAAGATATTAAAAAAATAAAAAACATACATGTACTAAAGTTTTTAGGTATTAGTTGTTAGTAGGTTCAATTAATATATTATGAGCTTTATCATGTATTTAGTTAATTCTAGATTTTTGAAAAGTTCAAAATTAAGAAATGACCATTTGGAAATTCAAAATTTGGAGAAATGTTTTGATTTGGGGGTCACCACGTGATGTAACAACATATATCAATAATGTTTTGCCTCACTTGATGATCCAACAAATAGGTGCTTCCAATGTTTTACCTCAAATTAATAAAAAAAACTTGATTTTAACTACCAAGTTAGAAAAGTTCAGAATTAACAATTTAGTCCATAATTAACTAAATACATTAAAATTTTATTATTCTCCATTTATTTGTTGAAATCTTACATCCTTTGCCTATTATCAACATTGAAAGCCTCGTCTAATTGTTGATTATACTTCCTTTGGAAAATAAATTATTATTTTTTGACTTTGTCTTAAGATGATAATTGTATTTTGATTCATGTACATTTGTCACTTATTTCCATATCTCATTCATGATTTAAATGTGGTTTATGGTTTATCTTACCAAACAATTGCTTGTTAAATTTATATATGCTTATGAATTATTTCATAAGGTTTACGATATAATGATATTATGTCACAAGAAATCATCAACAACATCAACATGATGTGTAGAGTTAAAAACACCACAACAAAATCTAATAAACCCATAATATACAAAATAATTAATTCATATTTTATTGTGATTAGTTGTTATGTTAAACATGTTATATCAAACAAAATCATAGGAGTTGTTGTCAAGTCAAGTTTCTTGTTAATTTTGTTTCTGTTGTTTTATTTGTGTATTAGGGTACATTCATAAAGACAGGAGTCATAGGAACTATAACTAATGCTTTGTTTTTCATGTTTTTGTGTCAAAAATTATATTAATATTGCACATTTAAAAAATATGTTTTGATGATAATGTTATTCATATATTGTGAAAGCAAGTGCAATAATTTGAAATGAATATAATGAAATTTGAATTTTCAAAAACATTGATTAATCATTTAAACTAGTGTTTTACGATGTTTTTGCTGCTTGAAAAAACTCATAAATGACTTTTAAAGGACTTGAAAATGACATAATTTTGGAAAGATTCTTGAAACACATATTCACATAAGAGTATAATGTAACATATTTTTGAGTCAAACGGACTTTCTTATGATTTTTTGCAACTTACAAATGAAATATTCTTAATATATACCGAGAGTCTTTCAAAATAAATAATCACCAAAGTTTTTACTAAAGGTGCACCCCCAGCTCTTTATTTTGTGAATGTACCCATTAGGAATTAGACAAGGATTACATGTGCATTATTTAATATTAATATTTCAAATTACAATTTGTATTTGCAATTGTTGTTGTCCAATCCCATAATTTCACATCTTTAAATGATAATGGAAGCTACATTGGCCACAAAATGTACTAACCTTGTTTATAGTGAAATGAATTGTTAAAAGGCAATGAAACAATTATTCTTACATGTCCCATCTCATTTGCAAGTGATCTACTTTTGAAAGAACAATCTTGATTTCCTTTTTAACTTTAGGTTTCTTTAAAAGAAAAAGAAAAAGTGAATATAAGGTGTTGAAATTCGATGCAAAAAAAATCCATAATTAAATATAAGGCATTTGAAATATGTGCATATTAAAAATTAGGTAATAATAGGGTGGAAATAAAGAATATTCCCTCATTTAGTAGCCCCTACAAAATCCTTGTTTCATGCAAATAGTTTAAACTTTTTACATTTAGTGTTCCCCTTAAGAGTAGTAGCTAAATTACATTGTTGTTGGATCTTATTTTGTTACATTGCAATTTGAAATGATCCAACATAATGTTATTATTGGGTTGTGGCTTTGCAATTTGAAATGATTCAACATAATGTTATTATTGGGTCATGGCTTTAAATTATAAATCATGGAAACATTGTAATGTTCCACAACTTGATCAAGTTGCAAACAATGGAAAGTTAAGGATGGAATCTGGTTAAAGTGACTTTATGTTTGTAATTGAATATTGGAAAGGGAAAATAATTGGAACCTTGTTTCAACTTATTCACTGTTGGGGTACCAAATAAAAGAAAAAAGAATCTTGAAATTTTTTAGGGCTATTTTTTACTAATAACATTTACATGAAACAAATATAAGTAAAAATATTTGAATAGTCTAAAATAAAATAATTCATGCAATGGAGACAATTTTCCACATGCATGTACATAATTGTGCATGAATATTTTGCTTTATAAGTAGAAATGCAAAAAATATCAAAATGGGCTTTAAAAATCAATTAAACATGTTTTTTTGCATGATTATTTCCTACAAATGGGACTTACATTCAGTGTTAGAAATTTTCAACCTAATGCATATAAAAACTAGCCAAATGATTTAATAAAAGAACCATAATTTTCCCTTGTAGTCCTTTGTTTCGAAATTTCAAGATTTTGAGATTTTAAGATGATTATTATTTCATCAAATTGACATAACGAACATGTACTTGCATAAAAGGGAAACATAATTTTCTTGTTTATTTTTTTGAAATCAATTGTTTCATTTTATGCATTCCTTTTACATTCATTTCAAAAATTATAATATGGACAATTGACCATAAATTGGTCAAGGATTCAAAAAGGGTTTTATACAACATCCAATAATTATTGGATTTTGTAAATGTTTTTTTTCTCAATACACTAATAATAGGAATGAAATAATACACCATACTTGTAATATATTGAACACTTTGGAAATCTAAAATTATTCTTTCTCAATTAGACACTCCTTTTTTGAACCCTAATCGTGAATGAACCCCAAAAGCTTTTGAATATCATGACCCTAGTGAAAAGGTTCCTCATGTTTGGGTTTGAGTTTAGAAGTTATTATTTTATGCATGATATGTATTTCTACTTGAATAATGAAATCCATCAAGTAGGGAGTTTTCTTGAGGTGTGTTTTGTGTCTATATTGGCTTTTACAACAATTGTGTGCATGAAGGTATAATGTTGCATTTTGAAGTTCAAATTTTGAAACTTGAATTTTATAGGTTATGGTTATTACCTTGCATTTTAGAGCTTTATCAAAAATCAACTTTGATTCGTATCTCAACATATAATTTTGAAACAAGTATAATCATATGGTGTTCTGAAGCCTCCAAGATTTTTCATTTTTATTTTTTTGCCTCAAGCCTTTGGCTCCATTTGGAGCTTGCAAACCTTTTATGCAAAAAAATTGTAAAAAAAAAATTCCAACGGCATAAGACATAGCTTGAGACTCAGATAAATGCCAACTAACTATAAATTTTAATTGTTGAAAATTCTAAATGAGTCAATTCATTCATCATGTGGTCAAATGATATCTTAAATAGGTCCACGTTTTCTTGGTGACAAATATAATTTTTTTAAAAAAGTGAAGGCCTTCTTTTTTTTAAGCAAGTGGTTACATTAAATTAGTTGTACATAATTATCACTAAACATGTTAAAAAAAAATTCAGACATTGTGTATTAGCTAAGTAAACTAATATTTCACCAATTTTTATTTTATTTAGTTGTGTGTAAAGAAGGTACATGGAAGTGGACTTTGTTTGACACCAAAGTAGGCTTCAATTTTTTTGGGTGAGAGCACCGTAATTGAAAGTTTCATAAATATAAGGAATTGTTAATAGAACCACAATGGAAGTTCTTCAAAAAATAAAGAAAAAAAAATCAAAACTTGAGTCCGAGGTTGTTTTCAAGATCATTGACCAAAACAACATTGGTCATGACCAGCTTTTTTTTTCTCCCCCCCCCCCCTCCTCCCAGATTCCTCATGTAGGTCCATTGGTGAGAATCCCCAACATTAATTAGCATAAAATGGTGATTATCCTAAGTGCATTGTAACATTTTTACAAAAAATGCTTGTACAAATGACAACCTAGGAAATGCATAGGTTTAGATGTGGATAATTTAATTATTTTTTATCTATAACAATGGCGGGAAAAAAATCCCTAAAAATCACAAATTTTTCCATCTTTTTCATTTTGTTAAAAAGTTCATCAAGTTGTGAAATTTTAACTTAAAAAAATTAATAAAAAAATAAAAAAATAAAAAAAAACTGGTTGTGATCTTAAGTTAGGGTTTGGATACTTTTTCTTATCATAATAATATCAGGTCAATGCATTCATTAATGTCACATATCTTTAAGGGATAGTGCCTTTTATGTTCATCACATAAGCTTGGACTTGTTAATTTGTATGTCATCCAACTTTTTAATGAACTTTTTTCTTTAATAGTCATGGCCATCCATTTCAATTTCTTGTGTTGATATCTTATATTAAATTGTTAGATCAAGCCTCCCCGAGCTTTTTACCATTCATTTGGCAAAATCATTTTGGGGGGACTTTTAGGGCCACTTTACACTAGAGTTCATGGCCCATCAATGATGACACAATTCAAAATTCTCAAAGGCCAAACCATGGAAATTAAAAATTGAGTACTCGTAGCATTTAAGAATTGTTGGTTGGTTGCCCAAAATTATGTTGAGCAATTGCAGCTAAAGCTGAAATTATTTGTCTTATTCGAAAGGTGAATTTTCATGTGATATACAAAATTATAATGCATGTGGTTCTTCCTTCAAGTTTCAATCTTGTTAGCATGTTCATTTTTATCTTTTTGGACGATAGGGTTCACAACTTAATGAACATTGCCATCCTTTGATCCCACCCAAATGCATCTTTTGTCTCAATTAATTTCAAATGGTGCAAATAAAAGGAAAAAAAAAGCTTTTATCTCAATTAATGGAAATGAGATCAATTCTTCCACTTAGCAATAAAAATGTTTTAATTATGTTGACGATTTAAAAATGTCTACACAGAGAAAAGTTGGGATAACTTAAGAAGAGTCCCAAAAGGGCTTCCCTTTCAATAAGTAGGGTATATCAATTTCTTCATGCAACAGTTTGTTGCAATAATGTTTCAAAAGATGAAAACTTTCTCATTTAAAATTATTGTTCAATAATAGTTTAGTGGGGTTGGCTATTTACTTTTGTGAAGTTTCACCTCTTGGGCCCTTGTGAACCAGCTTCCCTTTCCCACTTTGACTCTCTCTCACCTACTCATTGTTGGTAGTTGAATTGTGATTTCCATCATCGGCCTTTTGGAAGTTGAGATTTGGAATTAGCAATTGACTCTAGACTTTATGTTCTTATTTGTGCCAATCACCCAATATTCCTTCTTCTTGTGTTTTCTTGTATCGAAAGTTTGGAAGGATCATATCAATCCCCGTCAACGCTTTTTTTTATTTTAATAAAGGAACTTTTGTTTGTAGCCAAAGTGGCATTCATCCATAGTGAGATGAAATTTTGTGAAAATATGAAGTTGACATGTTGAAAATCATCATAATTATCATAGGCTACACTCTCGATAATTTCACTACTCATATCACAATGTTATAGTAGATGACGGAAAAATTATATAATTTCAAAAAAATTTAAAAATCATTTGTTGAAATAATAATAATAATTTGTTTCGTTAATGTGGAAACGGACCCTAGGTTATGGTAGTGTTGTAAAAAAATGGATGTCGTCAAACATGAACCAGCACCCACCAGCATGCCATTCTTTGGATGTTCGGTAAGACTCAGCTGACTCAGTTGTGGATGAACCTCAATGGACGGAGTTAATATCTGGTTTCACCTTGGTAACCCATTGTGTAAGAAGCAGGTCCTATATGAAGGTAGATAGGTAGGAAAATAGGGCTATTTCTACTACCTATATACTAACAACTTGTTAAGTTACTTGTTAAGGAGTAGGTAGGTAGGTAGGTAGGTAGGAAAACAGAAAAACAAAAAAGCAACTGAGCTAACCACACATGGTTAGTTTGGGGAACTGGAGCCCAACAGAAAACTGTTTCGTGATCACTTATCATTTCATCCATCATGTTGGCATGCTGGGTCACACCAACCGGGCCATAGTGAATTGGCACCCACCAGGTGAAGGTTTAGGGTTTAGGATCCATGTTTAAAATGGAATATTCTTGAACATTTCCAAAAGATTCTTCACTTTCCCTCACAAAAATGTTTTTGTTTCTTCCCAAAAAAAAAGTATTGTTTGAAAATTTCAACATTTCTACAAAATAATATACATACAAACATACATACATACATGAATGTCAAAGCTGCCAAGATACTACAGTAGTTGCAAGCTGGGTACATGAGGCGATTTTACCTACCTTCCAATAGTAAGTAGCTCTAAATTTCACCCACCGACCACCGTAAAGCAGTGCCTGGATTTTTCATTTGTATTTTCAGCTCACTTACCTGCGTGAAGAAACCTGTTTTCAACGAGCGGGATCTTCTGCGGTGGAAGGTACCAGCTAGGCTGAACTGGGATCTTCTGACCAGCGGAAGGTACCGGCCAGTCTGTCACTATTTCTAAAAAGTGACAAAATCCCAGCTCTCCATTAAGTAGGAAAAGGACCTGTGAGTACAGGCCCTTCCGTGACTTTCGACCTGTTCCCCTGGGGCACAGATCTCAAATCACGGAAGGGCCTGTATTGAGGCCCTTCTTGTATACGTATGTAGCTCTAAGTTTTACCTACCTACCAACGTAAGTAGCTGTAATTTTTAGTGTTACCTTGTGGCCCAAAAAGGGCAATAGGTGATTTATTTTTTGGAAGCAAAACTTTAGGGCTTTCACTTTTTTCCATTTAGCTTTTCTTGTTTGGATTGTTCCGCCCAAACGTGAAAGAGCGTTAGAGAGAGAGAGAGAGAGAGAGAGATGGATTGCAACAGCGAAGAAGGAAGTAGTTCGTCGCTGTTGCCGGGAGCAGTGGATCGGTCGTCGGCTGCGAGCTTGTCACCAGAAGACTCTTCTTCGTCTTCTTTATCATCTTTGGCAACTGCGACACGCACAGACATTTTTATTAGCCGTGCAGTTTCATCTCCTATTATCCCCCTGGAAGCTGCTGCTCCGGCTCCTCCTCCTCCACTTCCTGTTGTTTCTCTTCCCCCTAAAACAAGTGATAACTTCCTTGTCTTCTCCAAACAGTCGTCCCTTCCTGCTTCCTGGCCGAAAATGGGCAACGATGCTGGAGTTTTGGAGGTTGCGAGACCTAATGTTTCTGATGATGAAGCCGCACCATTGCCTCAGAAGAAGCAGCGTTCGGAAGCCCAGGTGAGATCATCAGGCCCCCCAAAAAAACAAACAGAAAAAAAAAGGACAATCAAAGGCTCAGATTAGGGTTTTAACCTGGAAGGAAGGAAGGAAGGAAGGAAGGAAGGAAGAAGGATGCTTAGGTGTCGCCATATTGTTCGCCTTTTGCCAAGTCTAATGATAATCTTGTAGTTCATGTCAGGTATGTGTCAGTCAGTGTAGGGAGTATGGTTTTTTTGTTTGTGAGAATTTTCAGGCCTGTACCAAGGCCAAATTGGGTTAAGAGTATTGAACTAAGCGGATACTGATTGCATGGAATCGCTTTGTGCTGATTACTACTTCCAAGGGGCAAATCCCTCCCCCCCCTCTCCTTTCATTACATCATCAAGGTCCCATTTGCTTTGAGAGCTTTCCCCCCTTCTAACCTTATTTGTTGAATTCTTGAAATGGAGCACTGTTGTCAACAAGTCTAGGTCTGCTGGAGCAAATTTGGAAAACACTTTCTGAACACTTTCTGAAGCACATGTGGGATGATGTGTCTCTGCAGTCTCAAAGATCACAGAAGAGTGAGGAGTACAGGCAGCTTTTTCATCTACCCCCTGAGGAGGTATATTTCTCTTAACCTCGTACATTTTGCACCAGTGACCTGTGTTCAAATGGTCCCTAGAAAACCGGCTGCACTCTCAATTTCTGATCTACTCAAAGAATGTGGTGTTGGTTGGAATGAAGTGAGGAAGAGTAGAGGGGAGATGATTCGATCAACTTAATTATTGGTGTCATTTTTCTTGTTCTGCAGATGCTAATTGAGGACTTCAATTGTGCTTTGCAAAAGAACATACTGCTTCAGGTTTCTCTGCCTTCCTGGTTATTGCTATGTCAATAATAAAACTACATGTAGCGATTGATGTGTTATGTGCTGCAAGTAGGCAGTCATCTGGACATAATGGGTATGTAGAGTCAAAGTGGTGTACTCAGTAAAAGTTGAGTAATTTTTGAGGGTAGCATTTGGGTGCAAGGTATTGCTGTTTTGCCTGATGATTATTTCTTGTTGTCAATGACAGGGGCACATGTACCTTTTCAATTGCTATGTGTGCTTTTACTCCAACATCTTTGGGTATGAAAAAAAGGTTTGTGGTGGAGTCTTAACCACTTGACTGTTCTATGTGTAGGGAATACTGGCAAGTGAGAACTGGTTCCTTTTTTCTTCTCATTCGATTGTATAGAACCTTCTGTTTGGAATATTAGACTTCTTACTTTGAGTCCTGCTAACTTCTAGCAGCTTGCTTGTTAATATTCTGTGTAATTTCTATCAACATGTGTCCCTGTGATATCCTTCACTGGATGTGAGGTGAAGGTTAGCATAGTGACCAGAGAATTTTTGCTCAGTTTTTAGTTCTGCCTAATAGTGACCTAAAAGTGGGTGAACTCTTCTGAGTTTTGCAGCTTTTAAGAGAATTTCTCTTATGCTCTGCCAGGAATCCAGGAAGTTCCTGACAATATTCATTTATTAATCATCAGTTGTTTGGAAGAGATAAAGTTTCAATTTCGCTGACAATGACTGTTTTTTCAAACTGGTTGTTCATATATGTGAATTTGTCAGCACTCAAAGAGGATGCATTATTGCTTGCCCTCACAGCTTGAATGAGGATATTATTGACTTTTAAAGTTAGCTATGCCCATCATGACTGCTGTTGCTTCTGGAAATGCAGCAGAAACTCAGGACGATTTCTTTTTTATAATTGTTTGCCTGAAATTTTGAGCCTATTATTAGACCCCCATATACATCTGCTGTTGGGAGCTTATGAAGTCAGTGGGGTAGTGGCAGCTAGTCACTGGCATTCATGATGAAGGTGGTGGTCTGATCCCTTTTGAGTGACACTCACAAGGTTATGACCACACTCATCCCTGGTGTTTTTCTTTTGGTTTGACTGTATGTGCACACATGGTTACTGTCAATCCCTATTTTGGAGCCTTTTCTGCAATCTCATAGATGTATTGTCTTATTGCTTGGTTAAATCTTGAGACCTTGCTTGTTTTCCTTTGCGGCAACTGGCAATTAACTAACTGATTTTTTTGCAATTTTTGTGAGAGAAGTGAAAATTCTTGGCAAATCTACTCCAAATTGCAGCAGCCTCCTCATTATTGATGAGAACTTGTTAATTCAAATAATTCAGACAGCCCTTTTAGATGAGAAGCTGCATAGCCTAGTGAGATGCTGGGATCTCCATTCGCTCCTTATTTATATTGCACATAAAAAAATGATCTGGGTGGAAGGAACCACCACAATGGCTGGTCTTGCTTGATAATATGAATGTTGATGTGTTACAGAAAGTAATACCCCTGAAGAATGTGACCTGCATACGGAAAGCAAAGACAGCTGGTGTGTTCCCAAATGCCATTGAGATTATTGCTTGGGGCAAAAAGGTATCAATGCATGCCTCATTGAGGGAGCTAGGGGGAAACTCAGAGAAAGAGAGAAACAAAACGCCTGGGACTACGCCAAAAGGTGTAAGTAAATCTTTGTAGTGCTGCTCAATGATGTGTGTTTTTCCATCAGAGGGAATGCCATAGGCGATGATATATTGGAAATGCAAAATAAGTGAGAGATTTGTGGAAGGGTTAGAGCAGAGCTTGCACATGGTTGTCTGCTAGTTCTGCTTTTGTGTCTACAAGCTGGCAGGCCTCCTGCCAAGTTGTTTGAATGTCACCAGCTCTCAATGCGCAGCTTCAGTATACTATGTTGGATAAGAGGTTGCTTGGGCCTTACAGATGGTCAAATGATGTGTATGCAACATGGAACATGAGAGTTGCACTGATTATTTAACAATAGTGAAAGCATGATTTATGAGCATTTTTGCATCTCTCTTTTGAATCTGGGATCATTGATGTGGAAGAATGGGATACTCAGTTGTAACAAGCATATGTGGTTTTTTGGTTGCAGCATTTTTTTGCATCATTTCTTTCACGGGATGAAGCCTTCCGTCTGATTGTTGATGGCTGGATTCAACATAGCAGCTATGCAAAGATTTACTTGAACTCCCAAGGCTCTCTTGCTTCATTTGCTGTGGTAGGTGACACTCTTATGCTGAGTAAAGCACAAGGCTGTGAGGTTTCTGTAGCAGCAAGAGGCATTTGCATTTATGTCACAAAATGGTGTGCTAAGCAGTAAATTCTGTCTAATGTGTTTGGATTTTCAACAAGGGAGTTAGTTTGCTACAACAAGATTGGTGAGCGCTTTAGAGGTAGTTGAGTAAGCAATTTCTGTTGGCTTTGTAAGAGCTGGTTGACTAAGAGTGTTGCGCTGCTTTTATGTTTGTCACAGAGTTCACAATATAATGGGGAGCATGAACCAACATCTCTGAATGTATGGCGAAGTCCTCCATCTGCAGTTCAAGCTGACTTAAGTAGTGAGAGCAGGTAAAATGTTTTAAAATGAAGAATATACAATGGAACTCTAAATTTTCCAACTAAGAGGGACTGAGTGGCTCTTCACTCTAAAGTGCATCCCATGGGGCTGTCAGCTCCTTTCAGAGGTGGTCACTTTCTAACCACTGTAATGGGGATTTCCCAATGCTCTACCAGGGTTCCCCTAGGTATCTGCATGCTTTTTGGTGACTGGTTGATCCCTACTGTAGCAGGGTGGGCTATAGTAGCTCACATGACCTAGTGGTCAATTGAACCCACTCACTTGCAATGATTCCCAACCACCTGGGCTAATGGCTTGAGATGGATGAGCCAAAGCCTTAAGCCTCTGTGTCTATGCAGTAAGTAGCAGGCCATTTGATCATGGCTCAAGGGATGCCTTATTTTGTTGACTAACATGTAACTCTGAGATTTTCTCAATTGTTTTGGAGTCTGTAACCTGCCTGTGTGTATCACAGGAGCATAGAAGCTCAATTATGCACCTCCAGTTATCTTGAGTTCAGATCCTGCCAGGGCTATAGTGGAGGTTACTGCAGGCAATTGAATATGCTGATAAAGTAATTTGAAGTACCACTAGTTGCCTAACAATGCAGTGATTGACTTTTGTGTATAGCAAGCAGTAAATGCACAAAGTTTTTTAGACCAGTGACTGGAAATGATAGTTCAACTAAGGTGTCCTTTAGAACCTCCATCTGTGAGATGGCCAAGAGGTTGGCAAGGATTAGAATGAGATGGACCAAACTCAGAAGACTCATTTGAAAATATATCCTTTTCTCTACGATGTAGCTATATAATAGAGACAATTGCCTAGAAGCTCTGTGGTGCAATGAAGTCTAGTGCGAATGCTTGCTTAATGTCTGTATGTCAACAGATGTGTAGATGAAATGTCCCCCAATGTAGGGGCACCTCCAGAAGAGAGGGGTAGGATATCCAATCTTGGCAATGGGGAGGAGTTTTTGGAGAATGAAGCGACCACAAGTACTGCTAGCATTTCTGGTCACCATCATTCTCCAAAGTGGGAACCTGAAGAGATTGATGCCCCTGCATGTATGTTCACCTCCATTTCATGTCTTCCTAGCCTTCTCTCCAAGCACGGGAATCATCAGTACATGGACCAGTGCAAGTAAAGTTTGATAGCTAAACATATTTCATGCTATCCAATTGAATGTGTATGTATCTATGGTGGATTCTTCTTTAATGAGCCCTTTGTGCTCCTGCGAATGTGGGAGTTGGGCCATAAATTTGCCTTTTGCTTTTCATACCTTTTGCTCTGTCAAATCAAGCATATGTTGACCAACAGGAAGCCTGATTACACAAGCAATTTGATTGGTCAAGTATAACTTTATAGCTGACTAGGAACAATATTCACTTGCTAATTACCTTTGAAAAGCTTCTGTCATTGAAGTCTCTTCTTTAGTTGACACATTTGGTTGGGTGTCGAAAAATGCAGTAGGTGATGGCTACAAGACATTGGCAGAATCAGAATTTGCGGTATGTCCATTTTTTAGGAGATGCCTTTTTTGTTTTTCCCTCTGCTTTCCTCTATGTTCTGTTGCCATGTATGATGTTACTTGCTAGCCAGTATTGTGGCTGAGTCTTCCCATTGCTTCCAATCTTGCAACAGATTTCAGTCTGTAGGTTAGTGGCTACACTGGCCTGTACCCACTGTAAGGAGCTGATGAAGTCAGTGGATAAGTTGTGATAGATAAGTTGTGATCATACATGTTACTGTTGATGGTCCCTGAACAAGTGAGAGACTGTCACTGTTGTTCATACTACTAGTTCTTTATTGTTCTTTGTTCACATTCCCCTTTTGGTGTTTTCGTTCTTCCTCATTCTTCTGTCCTTACTGGAAATTCTTTCTTAAAATTCAAGAAAAAGTTTAAACCTTGTTCTGGATTTTCTAATAGTGAGTATGGAGATCCCTCAATTTTCATGAGAGTTATTATAAAAGTTCATGTTATAAGGAGATGCCTTTTGAAATATCAATTTCTTGTAGTGAATGGGCAAGGCTTGTTTTCAGTATGAGGCAGGGAGTGCTTGTGCAGTCCAATTGTAGACCCTCCATCAGTTTGTTTTATCAGCAGTTGATTTAGCTGTACGTAGGTTAGCAAGTATAACTTATAATCTAGTGTTACTTTCTTTTTATTCCATTCTATATACAGTTAACCTGTTTTGTTTTTGCAAGGTTGATGTGGAGGAGTTTTATCAACTTTTCTTCTCCGATGAGGCAATTGGTTTTGTAAAGAACTTTCACACCAAGTGTGGCGACCAAGGTAATCCATTTTTTTGTGTAAGTATACAGTGTAACTATTGGAGTCACTGTTGACTGGTGAATGAAATATTTTTGAGTAGATTGGAGTACTTGCCCTCCATGAGGTTTGTGTTTAGGACACTGAGGTGAAATATTAATGCACAAGTAGCTTAAGATATTCCAGTTCAGTTGATGCTTGTCTTTTCATGGTGGTTCTCCAGTATTGAATTTGAAACCAGGTTAGGCAGTTGTCAGTATGGTGATGGGACATCTACGGGGAGCCTCTTCATCTATGACAACAGTTCAATTCAGTTGAAAGTCTAACTTCATCATTTAATCCATGTATTCATTAATAAGTTCATCATGAGTTTTAACTATTCCAATTGAAACTGAACTTTTTGAGTTCAGAAAATTTATAGTTTTTGACAGGGAATTTGCAGATGTCCATCTGAAGTGGAATGGACACCATTATGGTACAATAAAGGACTTGATCAACATCCCTCAACTGAAACTGACAGTAATATGGTGCATCCATGCAGACTTTCGGTGTACACAATGGGCTAAGCATTGTCACCTTGGACATGCCCGGGACATTTCATTCCGACATCCCGTCAAATTCTATTTTGGTCTGTCCTCCCAACACCATTGACATCTGTTGTGAAGGATTGCTCAAACACTTCATTGTATCATAGTTGTTCCTAGGAATGTTGTTTTGTTCTATTTGCCCTGCTGTTAGTTGTCCAGATGCAGCTCAGATACTGGAAGATCTGAGATTCCTGAAAATGAATAATGATTATGTCAATTAGGTGGACTAATGGGGCATTGCTTTCTGGATTGTTATTATAGTAGGCCCAAAATCAACTTACTGTCATGAGTCACAACGGTTTCGTGTTTATCGCAACAAGTAAGTCTCAACCTTCTTCTTCCTTCTCTTATTTCTCTCTCAATTCAGATGTCAGCATGTGGTCTGTGGCTTATTTGGTCATTTTTTAATGGTCTTTTGTGAGTTGGCAGTAAGAAGTTTGTCAGAACACAAAGGATGGCAAATAGGTGGTAGTATGTAGGGTCAGAGTTATTACCACAATGGAAATCAACACTGATGATTTCACAATGTCTGTTTCACATGTATACTTTGGGGCAGTCACTTGGTTTTGGAGACATCACAGCAGATGACTGATATACCCTATGGTGACTACTTCCGTGTGGAGGTATTAGGCAGACATGATAATCATGCATTATTTTGACCAGTTTGTTCTTGAGCAACAGTGTTCCTTTTTGCCCTTTTGCCAAGGTGGCAAGATGTCCCATCTTATTTTTTCACTAAATGAAAGTTACACAGCAGTACATATTTCACATTAGATCTGATGTATAATTCAAGAGAAATGAGATGTTCTGCACATTCTTGCTGACTGCAGGTAAGATGGGATGTGGAGAGGTTATTTGGCAGAGGCCGGTGCCATTGTTTTGTACGAGTCTCTCTTGATGTTTCATTTCTGAAAAAGACAATTTGGAGAAGTGAGTTTTCTGATGAAATCCACTTTGAAAGTATTAGTCAGTGTGGCCAAGCTGGCTGCTTAAGCTGTGCAATGTTTACTGTGAAAATGTGTAGATTTTTCTAGATTTCTGCAAAGCATGCTAGCCTGGGTTTTTATGAACCAAGCAATCTTTTTGCAGGCAAGATTGAGCAAATCACATTTGATGAAAGCAAGGAGGCCTATAATACCTGGATTTGTTTGGTAAGATCTCACCATGTTCTTTTAAGTTTAGTTTGTATAGATTCTTCTCTTCTTTGTCAACATTTCTGTGCAGAAATACAAACAGTTTGAGTATTACTGAGAAATTTACTCTGTTTGAGGAGATTTGTCCATTTGTACCTGCTAAAGCTACTCAACAACAGATCTGAGCTTGCTTTATTAGAGACCTTTTGTTTCACAACTGTTTCCTACCAAGGGGCCAGACCTGATAGGTGAGTTGAAGTACAGTGGTACTTCACTCTTGTCAGCCTGGTTTTCTCCAAACCAGAGAAGCTGTAATGCACCTTGTGGAATTGCTGAAATGTTGGAATGCTCAGGCCCAGGAGGTCCTGGAGGAGATGAAAGCTATGGCAGGCAACCACCAAGAAGAAGGTGATTTCACACCATCTTGAAAATTAACAGAACTAAGCAAGTTCTATGCTGTATATATATGCTGTATCTAGTGTGCCAGCCAAAATCATGACTGAGTGTTCCCATTGCTTCCAGAAAGACAACAGACTCGGGACACAGATTTGTATAATGGTTTTCCTTTGATTTTTGGCTAATTATTATGTTCTTGTCTACATCCACCATTGGGAGCTGATAAAGACAGTGGGTAGTCATACCAGCTCAAGGATGGGTTTTTTAAGGAGTTTTTCAATTTGATTGTGAAAATTTGAAGATCTTGGCAGAGCCATGGGTCAAGTCCCCTCCTTTTAATAACTGTATGTACATGGGGATAATTGCTTTTGCAGGTGACCAGAGGTCACCAGTGGAACATGAGGAAGAAAACCAGCAACTACGAGATTTGCATGCAGAGATTCCTGGAACTTTGTGCAACAATTTTCAGCATGCCCAGGATAATGGTGAAGAAATCAACATGCACAGCAGGGCTTCAGGAATTATGCTACATGGACTGCCTTATGCACAAACCTCTCTACAAGGCAAACCCAAGTGGGAAGGCAAAAAGTTCGCTGTATTGGAGAATATATTGCTGGCATCACAATGGTTATGGGAGAAGGGGCTCTCTTTTGACTTGAGAGAAAGGGGGACGCAGCTGAAGCTGGTCTTGTTCATGCTTGTCGCAGTCATTATTGTTCTCTTGCAGGTACTCCTTCAGGGTTGTACCATCTCTATCAATCTCATACAAGAATACTGGTCAATAAAGGTAGTCAGTCATGCATCTGGAATTTGCTAGTAATATTTAATCACAGATGTGCTTGCTAGAAATGCTTCTGTAGCATGATCCCCTATGTTGAAATGTCCCTTGTCACTTTCAAGGGACTAACAACACCTTCTCCACAGGTTGGAATCATTATTACTCTTGTATGGGCTCCAAAAGTGCAACTTGTTCCAGTTGGATTCTCCGACACATTGGTCAGAAATTCAGGAACCTGCTTCCGAGGTTCAAAAGTTGATGAAACACTAGCGTGGTTGGAGCAGCGGGCCCGTCATGTCAAGGAAGAGATAGCATTGGCAGAGATACAACTGCAGACCTTGCACCAGGATTTATCATTCCTGCAAGTTCATTCTGCCCAGTTTCAGAAGTACCTTCTTGAATTAAGCTCGGATTCACGAAGTGCTCATTCTCAATGTCTATAAGAACTTGTCATCCTTGAGGATGAGATTTGAAAGTGGGCAAGTACGAAGTACTGCTTATTGTGGATAAAGAGAACATCTGTACATGGCTTTGTTCTTTTGTGCCATAAAAACTTTGGAACCTGATTTGATTATGTGTTATATGGTTATTGAGCTGCCACAAAATTTCCTTCTTGTTGTGATCCTCCTCCGATTTGTGTAGAGAATGCCACAATAACCCAAAGCAATAAAATGCTGCAATAACATGACATCAAGAATCTTTTGAGTGTTTGATTCTTTGATCTTTGCCTCTTTTTGAAAAATTCTGTTTTATGTTAAATTACAGCAGGGATTGCTGGCCTGTTGTTAAGCAGTCATAGAATATTAGCTAGGTTGGGTGTTCAAATGTCAGTATGGATGAATTGTGATGGAGGTAACATGTACATATCATCTATTTGTGAATGAAGTGTAATGGGGTGGTGGGTATTTTGATGGGGAAGTTACAGTTGTGGGCTCCCCTGAATGACAAAAGTGAGGTGAGTTTGAGGAATTATGAATGATCATGGATGTGTTAGCTCTGCTTCTCTCAACTGTTGGAGTGTCAGTAAGCAAGATATTTGAACGGGGTGCCAAACTCTATTTTGGACCAAAACTCAGGGTCAAATGAGTTTGGTCCCCAGTTTGTCCCATAGGCTTCGCTTGTGTGGGAGCTTTCACTCTTCTCATTCTCAGTAGTTAGAGCTTGCTTGTATGCATTTGAGCAAAACACTTGTTCTTTGAGTGTGAGTGCTTGCATTAGAGCAAGGATAAGTATAGCAACAAGTGAGGTGGTTGAGTGCCAAAAGCCTAGGTGCTTTGCATTTTGAAGGAGTGCTGTAGGGGTCAAATGGAGCTTGAGTGCATGCGAAGCAAAAGGGAGGGACACTTCCGGCAATTTTTGCGCAACCTAGAGCTTCACATTTCTAGATTTTTATAGCTGAGGTTAGCAACTTTGATCAAGTTTGTTTGAGATCATGTTTCATGCCCAAGAAGAAGATGCCACATTTTTTTACAAGTGTAGCACTCATGATTTGTCTCTTTGGGGAGCATTTCTTCTAGCATTGTGGTTTATTTCTATTTTTGCACCAAGTTCTATGAATCAATGCAAGAACTTCTTCATTATATAGGTTTCTCCAATCATTCAAGGAGAAACCATTGCCTAGACCTTGTAAGAGCCTTAATGTGGAATTCCAGAGTTTTATCAATTCAAGCTTACTATTGCCTTTCCCTGATGAAATAGTCATAGGGCAAATTCTAGCATGCTTACATTTGCATAAAAACCCATCTATGTTATGGCAACTATGTCGTGTAAATAAGGCATGGCATGCATATGTAAGTCGGAGCTTAGAATGTCAAGCTCTTGAGGTTGTCAAAAGTGAAAACCTATCTTATCATCAAATTGTTAAACAATTGCATCTTAAAAGGTGCTCTTTTAAAGAGCGGTTGTAATTTGAAGTGGATTGCCTCAAGTATTGCTTGAGTATACAAAACTTGGTGAAACCCAAAAAACAAGACAATTCTTGATTTTTGTAAATGCAAGTTCATGGACAATTTTGTAAATGAACTTGTCAATTCATAGGGTTTGTATGAATGGATTATACCATCAAAAAATTGAACTTTTGACTACCTATTTGTGTAAACATTTTGGTTTGCAATTCTTAGGTTTTGTATGAATGGCTTATGTGATCATGCATTTTATTTTTTTGTGTTTCCAAATGAGCTTTTAACCACTTTAGTTAGTTAGGGTTGAGTGAAATAACTCTCCAATACAATTCAGTTTAAGAGCATGCCTCCAACTAAGCTTTTGACCACTTGTTTTGAAGGTCCAAAATTCATAGAGTTCTAGGGGTTTTTTAAAAAAAAATTGTGTTTCCAAGTGAGATTCTGACCATTCTAATGAGTTAGAGTTGAGTGAAATAACTTTCTAATACAATTTAGTTCATCTCTAATATTTCCAACTGAGTTTCTAACCTCTTGTTTTGAAGCTTTAAAGTCCATGGAGCTTTGGGGATACTTTTTAAACAAAAATTTGGACTTCCAAGTGAGCTTCTGACCATTCTAGTGAGTTAAGGTCGAGTGAAATAATTCTTTGATACAATTCAATTCATCTTTGATGCTTCCAAATAAGTTTCTAACCACTTGTTTTGAGGGTTTAGAGTCCATGTAGCTTTGGGGGTATATATATATATATATATATATATAGTGCTTCCAAGTGGGCTTCTAACCACTTAAGTGAAATAAGGTTCAACAAAATAATTCTCCAATACAATTTAGTTCAAGAGCATGCCTCCAATTAAGCTTCTGACCACTCGTTTTGAGGGTCTATAGTTCATGGAGCTTTGCTAGGGTTTTAAAAAAATAAAAATAAAAATTGTGCTTTCAAGGAAAATAGTTGACTATGAAATGAAACATTTGAACAATTGACTATGAAATAGAGCCAGATGAAGGTCTACACTTCTATGGGTCCACACAAATTTGATAATGTGACCATTTGGTTGAACTACTAAAACCTTACTTGAGTTTCCAAATTAAAGGATTTTTTTAAGGTATCTTTCATTTGAATTGGGTGTATGCATTTTGAGGCTAAGGTTGTCAATTGAGCCATTTATAGGTTTGTAGGTCTGTGGGTCCACACAAATGGTACTGTGACCACTTGGTTGAGTTATTGAAACTTTAATTGAACTTCCAAATTAAAGGATTTTCTTAGGGTATTTTTCATTTGAATTGGGTGCATGCATTTTGAGGTTTTGAAGTTGTCAATCAAGCCATTTATAGGTTTGTAGCTTTGTGTGTCCATAGAAATGATCAATTGATCACTAGATTGAACTATTGAAACCTTAATTGAACCAAAGTTAAGTCTACCACTTGAGGTTCTCATTTGTGTACATGTGAGGACTTGTTTTAGCTACTAAAGTCCTCATTGAACTAGAGTGAGGTCTACAAATCACTAGAATTTCAATTCTAATCATCTGTTCCCACATTCGAGCTACTAATACCTAGGGTAATTTTTGTATAATTTGCATTGGGTCATTGAATTTTTTCTTGAGTCTATGGGTGTTAGAATTGCACTTAGTAGGAATGTGGGGGCTCATTATGGCTTGTATGTGGCCATTGAGCTTATGTTACGGTTTGCAAGTCATGGAAATGTTCTTGTGGGTTTGTTACATAGTGAGTAGGAGGTCTAAAAGTGGGAATGTGTTTATTTATATGTTGTAGCTTTAACATATATGGCAACATTTAGTGAGGAGATTGTATGACCCAAGGGAGCTTGGAACTTTCCTGACACCATGATGCTCAGAAGTTGAGGGGGAAGGGACACATGAAGGAAAAAATGTAGAAACCCATTGTGGAATCTTTACACTTGAGTACTATGGGCATTAGCTACAACACCCATTTGGTAGACTATTCTAGTGTGAAAAAACAAGTCACACAATTGATTCTAATGGTTGTTTGGAAGGCAATTTATAATGATTAAGTGATTGCCTACCCAAACTCACCATTTCACAAGGAAACCTTGAAGGATTAGTTGCGAAATGCCTTAAAAGGATTTTAAGACCGGCACTTCTAATGAAGAGGGAACTAAAAAGGCAATTCCATAATTTGATGCGGTTTTGGCATGACTCAAAACAATGGACGGTCATGCCACAAGGAATGTACTCAAGTGGAGACAAGATTTGATTGATGGGAGATTAGGTACAATAGTAATAGGTCCTAGTTCTCCTAGTTCCATTAAGGCAAATTGCACTAGCCCAACCTTTAGGCTAGCTACTCCACCTAGCTCCAACACAGGGCCTCTTGAAAGGCCAATGATTAAACATAATTTGTTGCAACTCCAATCTAGGAGTTTTGCAACCATGGCATCTTGCTTCCAAGTGAGCTTGGAGATCCGTGATGCATTGTTGGTTACAAAGATGGATATCAACCATGAATGCAAGAATAAGGTGAAGATCTCAAACTTGAAAGTAGCCCAAAAGCTAAGAATAATTTCAGAGGAAGAATTTAGGGCACAAGTTAAAACTTGCCCACACATTTAGTTATAAGTCCCTAGCCCATTTGTGGTCTTTGGGACTAGGAAGAAGGTCACCGATAACTTCATATGTGAGGTCCATATTTTTCCTATGTAGGAAGTTAATGAGTAAGGTTCCAGATTTGAAGAGGTGTGAATATCTTGATTTTGTGCTATCAAACCTCTTCATGAGCCTTTTCCATTTTCTTTTCAGCCCTCCAATACCCCATTCCACTTGCACCATGTAACCAGCATGCATCTTGTTGTATGCATGCACTGCATCCATGTTTGCATTGGGAATTATCTCCTATCTCCCAATCCTCCACATTATGAACATTTCTTTTCCCATATACCCGGGATCCCCAAGTAAGAACTCAAAGTATTCATCATCATGAGTGAAATATTGCCACCATTCTTGGAAGATGCTAGAGTGCTAAAGAATGCTCAGATCATGGTAAGATCTTGGATAGCCAAAATCTATGTGGATAAATAAGCCTCTATGTTATTCATAGCCTTGAGTTTTTTGCGGCCATTGAACCAAGTATAGTGACATGGATCCCGCCAAGGTTTCTAAATCTCAATTAAGGCCCCATCAATGAACCTAATGCATCCTAACAACTCCTACAAATAGGACCCTAATGTAGCTCTCTCCTAGGTTGTAGGCCAATAGATCTCATCCACAATTGCAAAATTAATGCAAGATGAAATGAAGAGAACATCATCACACACCGAGTTTTTGGCCTAGTTCCACATGAAAGAGTCATATTTGGTGACATTGTCATGTTTGAGGAAGAAAACAAAGTTTAGAAGGTGTTGTTCAAGGTTTAGCTTTGATGGTTTCTTAGAAACAATAGGGGTCTCACCTATAGACCATGCATGGGTTTGATTGATTGTAGGCACCACAATGGATGCCAAGTCTTCAAACTTTGTGGTAGTGAAGTTAGTTAGGTTTTTGAATAGTGTTGGGGTGGATCGTAGTGTGGCTAGCACATTTCAAACACCATTAGTTTGGTCCACAAAATGCCACAATAAGTCTCCAGAAGTACAAGCAATTAATCCCACATGAAAAAGCATTGTAGCCGCTTGATCCATGTCAGACAAGACTCCATCATAACTTGAAAAAGAGCTTGAGTTTGAAGAAGAACTAGAGCTTTAAGAAAAAGCCATTGCTTAAAAAAAAAGAGCGAAAGAAACAAGAGAAAAAAATTGCAAGAAAAGAGCTCAAATGAGAAAGAAAAGAACTTGATAAAATGGAAATCCTAAAAATGAGAAGAGCAAGAAGAAAAACTAGATGAAGAAAAAAACCAGAGAAAGAGTTGAAGATGGGAGAAAATTTTGACCCAACATAAACCCTACTAAACCCCCTCAAGCATAAAAAACAGCAATTGTTTTTGGGCAGCCCATGTTCCCTCCAAAAATTCATTTGGTCCCCACTTTTTGGAAACTGGTCCCCAGTTTGGCATACTTTATGGACAATCCAAAACTAGGGACGAAAGTGAAAACTAAGGTCCAAACTGGGGGACGAACTGGGGATGACTTTACGGATAACTCTAATACCTATTCACCTGTACATACATTCCCTGCAATGATTAGGTAATTCCTCATGGAAAATGTTAAATGCATCTTCCATGAGGAATTACCAATCCACAGCCCACTAATGCAGATTGAAAACTTATAGTGCATTCATGTGACACGTAAAATTGTTTAGGATTGGAATGCTCTCTTCTGCTGTTGATTCTTAGGCAGCAGGCACCTTCACAAGGAATTGTGTACTAGGCAAGTGCGTACACACCTAGTAATCCACTGGAGAAAATTCCTAAGTGTATTTGCAGGATACCTTATATTCATCACACTCTGTCCTAGAAAAGAGAAGGGATATTAAATTTTTACATTCATGAGACTTTTGCCTCGTGCTTTACAATGAGTAAAGCCCACAGGTGGGGGACATTTCCAAGATACAGGGCTGGACTCAACTACCACCCCATCCTAGGCCCCATATTCTGAGAATGGCCCCACCCAGGGGCTTTACCCTACACAAACCGACTCGAGGGATTGGCCCTTTCCACCCTAGAGTCCAAGTGTTCATCAAGGAAAACCCTCTTTGGGGGTACCTTTCCAAACAAGTAAATACACCATCTCCAATTTGCATTTTCATTGGAAAAAGTTGCATTCTCACCACAATGCCCAATTCCATGTGTTCCTGACTAAATTCTCAATTGACATATAGGATGAACATTACCTTATAATCCACCAAGCGAACTGTCCTTGCACATGTACAATGCTCCATGAGCGCCTGACGACATGCTCAGTTCACATGTAGGATGAGCATTACCTTAAATCCACCAAGTCATCTGTCCTTGCACATGTACAATGCTCCATGACCGCCTGACGACATGCTCAGTTGACATGTAGGATGAGCATTATCTTAAATCCACCAAGCCATTTCTCATTGCACATGCAAATTTACATGACCAGTCCCTCTTCAAGAACACAAAATACTAAGGTCCAGAATTTTGGGGGTCTAAAAATAAGGAGAGATTAAGAAGAAACTTGGATTGTGTAAAGGGTTGGAAAACTTTGAGCCCCTCAGGTTGCTGCCCATGGAAAAGCCATGTAAACACTTAAACAACCTTTGGCTGCTCATTCAAGTAGGCCATCCATGCAGAGGTGTAGGCTTCCTCCTGACCTTCTGAAGTGACAGATGATTGAATGAACCTGACACTTATCACATCTAAATGAAGATCCTGCAAAGTGGAGGAAAATATCCTGCAGCAGTAGCCCAACTGACAAAATTTGTGTCCAACATGAACCAGTTGCAAGACAAGTCTCTCTATATGTACTGAATAACTTCTTACAATTCAAGTTATCCTGAATAGATTTTAGATATGACCCAATAATAAGCCTCTAAAGATTTAAGATTGAACAAATCAGGAAGAAATCAGCAAAAAAAGGAAAAAGAAATGAAAAGGAAAAGAGAAAAGAGGAAGAAAAAAGGTTGAAACAAGATCGAGAACTGTAAGTGCAAAATACTTAAAGACAAAGTGGGCTCTGAATGCTTATCACACAAGATTAACAACTCCTTAAAATAATCATTTTGAAGGTTCCAACTACAGGAGCACCAAACAGAAACATATGTAAAGCAGATCTCTGGTTCAATTCACCAAAAACTTTGAAGGTGTTCCTTTTCCTCTTCAGCAAACTAATTAAGCTTACTGATTGGACAAAGAATAACTCTTTGGAGGTACAAAACACTTAAGAATCTACAAAAAGACTGTTCACTACTCCAAAAAAAATTATCAATGTTGATGAGAACCTTCCTAACCAGAAGTTCCAGTGCTGAAATTGGCTATGGGAAGTGGTGACTAGGGTGAAGGCACCTCTTGCCTGTATTCCCACCTGCCTCTACCCTCACTCAAACTGAGCAGGTGCTCAATCTCAATTGTTCCATCAAGATCAGCTCCAGGGTGTTACCCTCTCTATCTGCACACACATGCTGATAATGTTGACCAAAAAATCAGCTTTCAGGCAATTCTGCTGCTGCTTCACAGTTTTCCATGCTACAGTATGACATAGTTGGATTATCATGAATGAGGAGCAATGTTCCAAATTTCTGTTGGATTCATGGACACTAACAATCGATGAGTTGATGATCATTGCCAAGTTTGAAGTAAAGACATCAACCAACCAACCCACCTCTTTGTATGCATTCCTCGGATCTTCAAATGTTAGGGCAACATAACCTGTTCAGTCACCTTCCTCCCTTGACCAGAGCTACATCATGTTTGAGAACAGGCACACCACATCAGCATACAATTCTTAGCTGAACCAGGAAGATATACTTCAACACTTACAGAAATGTAGCAACAAGATGCTCAAAAACATGCTCTGTACTAGCAAACTGCTCTCGAAGCCTGGTTAGAAATGAGCCAACAAACCTTTTCACTAAAAGCTTGTTGTGAATTTAGCATGTGAACTCCTCCAAACATCACAAACTCAGTGACAATCCAATTAGTAAATTTCTGTGAAAAATCACACAGACAACAGTACACTTATTAGGCATTACAAAGTATAAATCAGAAATTTGACAAGCATGCATTTGTGTCATTACTGGATTCTGTTTGGCACCATCAGACACTGTCTGTTACCTGAGAACTGAACAACTTGAACCAAAGAGGTTGCTGGGGATTGAACTCAACAGTACTGAGATGGGGGATCCCAATTGCACCCACAACCTTGCCTGCACCACCGCTTTGCAATTCAGTCCAAGCACTTCAGTAGAAAGGATGCAGAATAGGACTTCAAAACAGAGTCTTTCCCAGTAGTAACATTATTCGTTTGCAGGCCTCCATGAAATCAAGAAAGATCTGTCAATTACACTACTCAACAACACAAGAACCCATGAGATTGATGATTTAGTGTACAAACTTAAAACTTGTATCAACAGCATCTGAGACTGCAACTTGCAGAACTCAAATTACAGGTGTCATTGACAATCATTGGGCAGCAGGTTTCAGCATGCATATCAGCACATAAGCAAAAGTATACAGCTGCACATTTTCCTTGCTCCAGATCTGAGTGGTTTTCTCAAGAAAATCAAAAAGAAGAAATGCCCATAAGGAACTCTCGAACCAAAACTTGTGAAATCTCAAGCTATAGTAACAGCTAGACAATGCTGGAAAGGCCCCACCAGGAAAAAATAGGCATAGAAGTAGTGTCACTTACAGAGCACACATGTGGTAGCCTATTTACAGCAAACAGGACCAGTGTAGAAAGCTGACAGTACAAACATGTGAATGCCAGACTAGAATATGACAGCCAAAATACCACAAGTTTCAAAAATTCCATGTAGCCATGGTTGTTGGCAGTAACTCCACAACCACTACACATAAGGGCCAAGAAGGAAGAGTATTCAATACATTGCCACAATTACCTCAAAGATAGTTCTTACATTTGTCACACAACAATGCAATATTTCAACTCTCAGCACATGCCAAGTGAAACACAGAGACATACCTGAGTACAATGAAGCTCGGCTCCAAGCAACCAGCACAACAAAAGTAGACCAGAGAACCAGAATCAGAAGAAAACACAACAAAAGAGTAAATTTCCCATCCACAATTTTGCACTAACAGGAATGATACTTCCCTGGAGCTTCACCACCAAGTGATAAGAACATTTTTCAACTGATGATATGCAGATATAAAATACCTAAACCAGTACAAGAGAAGTCCTGAAATTGCATCATCGAGTGACATCAGTCCAACTATCTACCTAACTAATATCAGTTTGATAGTTTCAGCATCCAATTGTTTGCTCATTCCAAACCAAACCAATTCATGCATCGATTCATGAACCAAAATAAACCATAAACCACCTTATCTTCTCCTTTCATCATACTCAAATGACTGTCCCAACACCTCAGCAATGTCTTTTGCCTACCTTCCAGCTTATTCTGCAGATCAAGAATGGTAGTGGCATCCAAAAGCCATCATTTTACAGGAGACACCGCCCTTCATCCAGGGAGCTCAAACAGAGAACCTCATAGTGCACTCAAACATTTCCAAGGAGGCTGATGCTTGGTATAAGAAAAACATTCAAGGGGAATAGAAAATTATCCAAAGTCTGGTATCTTCTTCTCATCCAATGATCCGCCATTTTTTCCCTTCCTCATCAGTATAGGTGACAGCAAGCATGTCAAAATATATCCAACATTCTCAACAAGCCTAACCCAAGAGAGCTAGGGCCAGAATTTGCATTGTTGCAGGACTCCAGACCAACATATTATGTTACTTGAACATTCTTCAGATAGGACCCTTGAAATGGAAACATTTATTTTCTCCTGACTAGCTACTTAAAACATGAATACCACCAGTCCCAACCGCTGACAGCTCAACACTATTACAACAAAATCCGAGCATGAACAACAAAATATGCTTCAAACTAACATCAAACTGAAAGGATCGTGGTCTCAATCTTTAAAGGTCATGTTCTCACCAATCTCATTGCAGCACATCCATAAGGAGCAGATAAAATAGGACTGACCATTCCTGTTCCCACCAGTAATCCCAAAAACAATGCAGGCCCAACATATAACCATCCTGGCACTCAGCAGTCCCATTATCACCATGTTGACGTACTGAGGGTGATTGTCATTCCAAATTGAAGTAACCACATTACCAAATAGATAGCTCATGACACAGCTCTCATGACAAGAACTTTCCAGAACTGTTCTCATGCAAAGATGGTACAAACTGAGGATGCCACCAAAGCATGCACATATAACTCACACCTTTGTTGTATGATGCATCCAACCAAAGTTACCACATGAACTGCCCATTGTAGTGTGCATGAACAGTTGAGTGCAAAACAAAGTGTTCCAGATCAATAAAGGCTACAACAGTTTCAAATCACCAAGCTTTATCAAAATATTGCATTTGAAGGTCCCGATATTGTCACAAACACAATGTGTAATGCATTTGCAAGTATCTACAAACAAGATATTTAGACTCATCAACTGGCTGCTATAAGAATGCTGCAACAATTTCAAATCAAGAAGTTTGATCAAAAGTCACATTCAAAAACTCCAAACATTGTCACAAACACCATGTGCAATACATTTACACATATCAATAGGAAAAGATACATGACTCACCAACTGGCTACTATAAGTATGCTCAACAATACTTTGCATTGAATGTATGTAAACTTCTGATCACAGAATCATAATACTCTGCAACACATGTTGCCTCATCCATCAGGCCTACGAAGCATTTGCAAGTGCGTAATGTATGCAAATATTAATCAAAGAACCATTCAGCTCTGCACAATTCAAAAGAGAACAAGATCTACCTGAAAAATACAGTTCACAACATTTTGTATAAGTTTCAGATTGTTAATGATAGCATGTCACCCAGGGGTTGACATGCTCTACCACTGCAAGAACTAGAGACAGTCAAAATATCTTTGCAGTTAAAGATACTACAGCCCATGTTTGGGAAGGTCTTAATTGAGAACTCACCACATAAAATGCTCAGGGATAACATGAACGAGCAAGGAGCAATGAGAAAAAGCACCCAGGAAAGAGCCCAAAAGCCCTAGCAAGCTCTGTTACCCAAACTCTAACTCACCAGACTTGTCTGAATCCTGTTAAGAAGATACACATAGATATGACAGACTGCTACTGTGACTTTGACGAGATAGCAAAGCAGAACTGCACAAGACCTGAAAACCTTAAATTCAATTCCCACATAATCCTGGGTCTGCTCAATGTCTTCACCTTGAAAATGAACAGATCTTTAAGAAAAGGAATGTATTCCCACAATAATCACCTCCAGGACATAAATAGAGCTCCCAAAGTTGGGACATTGCAGTAAAACCAGAAGACCATCAAACAAAACCAATTGCTGAGCTAATATTGATAAGCCCATGTGACATGAAGACAAAGAAATTCAGAACACTTCCTGACAAATTAATGGAAGAAAATATTGAACAAGAGCTACAGTGGCAAACTGCCTCAGTCATCAGGGCATCAGTAAAGCCCATTACAAGTCCAGCACACAAAAAAGATGCCCATTTCACACGTCAAATTAGGAGGGCTTCAGCAAAAGAAAAATCACCAAGTCTACCTTCTAATCACTGGATCACAAAAAGGAGCTAGGATAGAAACATCATGAAGACAACAGAGATCCATAGCTTACATGGCATATCACCCTTCGACACTGGGAAGAGCAGCAGCATCAGCAGCAGCAGCAAGATTCTGGAGTGCACATATACCAAGCCATGCTGCAATACCATGGTAAATTAATCCACAACTTGATATGGGCAAACTCAATAAGGAAAAGCAACAGCCTACCCACATCAGGACAGCAAGCACTGTGAGCACTAATTCAAGCTAATCCATGCTGATTAAACAGTAGCATGGGGCAGTATGGGCTCAAGTGAACAGAACATGGCTTGCAGTGGGGTCAGAAACTGCCACTGGGCCTACAACCTGTTAACGGATTGCTGTTCACAGTCAGGGCCTCAGCTACCCAGACACAGATGAACATTAGGTTTGACATACAATGGGCACAAACAAAAAGCAAATGAACACTTGTGTACAGAGAAAAACAAGAGGCAAAGTCACCGATAGGAAATTTGAATACTTCATGGACATGTACAGGACTAGACAGAAAAAATGACAGTAGGAATACTGGCACTCCTTTCTAATATTTGAAAGCCCATCAAGAACATCAAACAATGAGATGCACTAATCATAGACAGTGCCACCTTCAAACTACAAAAAGTGCTGGCAAAAAAAATGTTCACAAAGTGCTCAACAAATGACATTTTGTTGAAACTGTAAAGAAGGGGCAGGGTCCATTGAAGAAAGCCAAGAGTGTGAATTTAGACTCCATTTCCTTCATGTATAGGAGCATGCCCAGGACAACCTACAGAGACCAGAAGCATGAAGAAATCAAGTGCTTGTATTCAGAAACTACTGCCCTGACTGGTAAGTCAAATGTTTCCAACCAACAGGAAAGGGAAGGAGATAATGCATACCTAGAGGTTGTAGTATGAGGTCAACCCAAGGCCTCCGACACCTGAGGCACGAGGTGCAGATGACACAGGCAACTGGGGGTTTTGGTATGAAGCATATGCATAATGACCTCCTGTAGCTTGGAACACTGCTGCCTGTTGGGATGCAACTGAGTTTGCTGCTGATCCATACAAAGGCAGTCCTCCCATTGAAGAGTAAGCTGTCGGCTGCCCACTCAGCCCAGACTGTTGGGTCCCATAGGGTGACACTCCTAAGTGTGTGCCATATGAGGCCACCCCTAAAGATGTTTGCACTTGGCCCACTCCTGGTGTGAGAGAGGGATTTAGTGAGGCATTGAGGGAGGAATGGCCAAGTGAAGGATTTAGAGATTGGGTCAGAGAATATGATGGATTCAGGGTGCCATTGAGATTGCCAAGGTTTTGATTATGGTTTGAAAGACCTGGATTCATCCCTGGGCTTATCCCCTGATTGTAAGGTATGCCGGTTGTGATCAAACCTGGGTTCACTGAACCATACTGAAGACTTGAACCTGCTGGAACTGCTGACTGAGGAGTAGAGACCTGCAGGGACAAATTCCACAGGAATTTTGGTGTGAGCACAAGCCTTCTACAATCTAGATTCACCACTCAAAATTAAGGTGACTCTCTAGCAAGACAACATAATTTTTTTGAAGAAGTTGTTACAAATCCCATTAAAAGAGATCTGCATGGGCAGATAGCAGATTGATGAAGGACTTTTAAAAGACTCTATTGTTGACTGTAGCTTGTGCAGCGATAGTACCTGAGGGCCCCCTCTTCGCGCATCATTGTCCGCCTTCCCTTGTGTACCACCTTGCCTCTGTTTCTGACCTTCAACAGCAAGCTTGCAGTACATTTGCTGACCATCAATTGTCTTGATTGGCTCCTGCAGTGCCCTTTTAGCTGCTTCAATAGTCTTGAAAATGATCAATGCAAACCCTCTTGAACGACCTGTGACCTTGTCAAATCCTAGTGGCCCCTCTTCTATTTCACCAAACCCAGCAAACAAAGCCAGTAGCCTATCTGCTGCAAGATCCATCGGGACATTTCCGACATAGATTTTGCGCTGGCCTACTTCCTGTGTTGAGCTCACCACAGTAGCCCCTGTTGCTGCCAACTGACAGACTGTCATTCGTCCATCAATCCGTTTGCTTGGCTCCTTCAGCGAACGTTGGGCACCATCCATATGACGAAATGTCACAAAACCAAAACCCCGGCTCTTGCCTGTGCCTTTGTCAAGTATAACTGCACCTTCTTCAACCTCCCCAAATTGTGCAAAAACAGTCTTGAGGGTGTCAGAGGTAGTATCCCAGCCCAGGCCTCGTACAAATATTTTGCGATGGGCGGGGTCCTTATCAGCAAGCTTCCGAATCTCTTCCAGAACATCTTCATGTCGGGTGGCTGCATCCTCTAAAATTTCCACCAACTGCTCCTTGTTGAAAAGCTCTATAAGCTTCTTTACATCCTCCTTCGAGATCTCAAAAGCTGAAGGAGTTAACCCTCCTGTGATTGCACCATTCTCCTCCATCTTCCTCTTCTTCATATCCATCTTGATTGCCGGCAAAATGCTGGTAAAAATACAGCCCTAGTCAAGAGGGAACCCGTGGGAAACAAAACATCCTGCAAAAACTTGAAAACAAAAGCTCTACCTCTTCGAGGCGCTTATCAAGAAGCAAAAAACTGCAGCGTTCTTGCATGATGAGACAACGGATGCATGAGTACATGAAGAGAAAGCTAGAGGTCGGGGTCACAATATTGCCAGACCCGAACTTAAACCCTAACAAAGTCTCTAGGTTTAATGAATCTGCTCAGATCGACAACAGAACAGACATTGAGTCAGACATCGCCAACAGAGCTCAGGTCACAACACTCAATTACATACCTTGTGCAACATTCTCTGCAAACTTAACTTCGGCTCTGAGGAAAGGAGGGAAGGGAAAAAAGCCTAGGAACATACATACATACATACAACAACCTTGTAGAAAACGGAAAGCCGAACCAAGACAACAAAGGAAAAGGTTCAGAGACTATATCCATTTTACATGTCACAAACAAACGTACCTTTCGAGAAAAGCAGAGTACCGGAGTGAAGAATCCCACAACCGTCCACAACAACACCGGGAAGACCCCTTTAAATGGAGAAGAAAAAACGCCGCCGAAATAAAACAACGCTCAACTGTGGCATCAGGTCTGTCAATAGGGGGGCAAAAAACAAGAGGAGAGAAAAGCACGAGCACGACGGACGGAAAGAACAACACAACACAACGCGCGGAACACAGTCGGCTCCTGCAATCCAAATGCGCAAAAGCGAAACTACAGGTAGCAGACCCTAACTTTAGGGTTTTGCCTCCCTTAGGGTTTCGGATCCGTGGGGGGCAAAGGTAGAAGTCAAACCCGGCATTGATCTGGTAGGTAGGTAGGTATATAGCCTTGTCCCTAGGTTCATCTTCATGCATACAAATTCATTCTTTCACTAGGGTTTCTTTCCATTAGGTTGTTGTGATCACAACTACACATACAATAGACTTACTGATGGCAGCTGTGATCACAGTTATCATGTGTATACCATGTGTAATTGTGATGACAGCAGCCTAGTGGAAAACCCATTGAAATATGGGTTCTCTTTCTTCCTTAGTCTCATACCTGGAGCATTAAATGCTGAGTTTCAGCATTTCATACTGAGATTTAATAAAATGTCTTTTTCTTGCTACGTGGACACGCAATTTCTCTGTGATATGGACGCCAAAATCGTGACGCGTGACTCCTATCCCACCACATGCAAGTATCACTAGTCAACATTTTAAAAGTGCGCCAGCAATGCAACTCCCCTGAAGAGAAGAGAGGACTTTTGATCAAAACATTAAACTGATAGCTAGAGTCGGTTAACTCGAGTGAGAATTTGATTCATTTGAGTATAGGACAAGGGTCATCCTAGAGGCCCTTCCACTGGCTTGAGGTGCCTACACACCTCACGAGGACACTAGCCCAAGTGCTGGGCACTGAAAAACATGGAAGGGCCAAGAGAGCTTACCCTTCTCTTACATTAACCCCTAAACGCCTAAAGAGCCAGATCTGGATTTTTTTTTTCAAATTTTAAATGGCTCAAAAAATTTGAGATTTTGATGGTTTTCATTTTTTAATTTTGTTTGGGTGAGTTTAATTTCTCAACATCTTTCTTATGATGTGCTGCTCAAGAAAATAAAAACTATTTTCAATTATTTTTTGTTAAAGAAAGGATTGTCGACCAAATTCACATATGTGAATTTTGTCTATTTTCTTGTAAATTATGTTTTTGGTCAGAAAATGGTGAGAAGGGATGGATGGTAGGTAGGGGAGGGGGAGTGAGGGAGGAAAAAAACAAATGGGATGGGGATGGGGGATAAAATAAATTATGGAGAAAAGGGAAAAAAATTAAAAAAGAAATGATCGTATATATTTTATTTTTATTTTTCTCAGTAAAAAGGAAAGTTGCCTAACAAGATTTTTTTTTTGTCAAACGCAAAATTTTATCAACGTTCATTTGTTGGGGCCGTTGGATCCAACTCATATGTGTCCCAAATCTTTTCAAAATTAGGCATAAAATAGGTAACACACATATATATCATGAAGCTTCGTTGAATGGGTGGTGTGTCATTAAATTATTTTTTTCAAGTCCTCAAAAGTTTGCCATAGTTTCAGGCAAGAGCTGCCCCACTTCATATTGGTGCATCCCAGGTGCCCAATCTCACTCATATGTTTACTAGACGAGTTGAAATTTTGTTATAACTTGTTATTCATGTTATGTTCTTCAAATCCAACAATGCCTTTGTGTTTATTCTCAAATTTTCTTAGATCCATGAAATAATAAACATGATACTCTTTTGGTATTGAAAATCACCTTCAGAAGGCTTAGGCTTTTACGGTTTAGCATTGGCTTTTCTTTAACTTTTTTTTTTTGTTTCCAACTTTTGTTTAGTTTGCTTATGTATCCCCTAAGGTAGATATACCAAAAACCAACTAGTAAGGTCAATGAGTTTTGACCTAATTGACTACTAAATTTGTCATTTATATGTAATTGGAATACATGATTCTAGTTATGGGTTCATAATCAATTGGTAACTGGATTAACTAGTCATTAATTGAATATTTTAGTTCCAACTTTATGGATAAGAGTTATGAGAATTTATTTTGATAAATGTTGAATTTTGGGGGAACATGATTTTGATAGACTTTAAATCATTAATCATCATAAATGGATCAAACTTATGTCATATTATAACTAAGTATTATGGAAGTGCAAAATAACTTAGGATGTTTTTGGTATTAGGTTGTGAAGAGATTGATTAAAAGTCTTACATCAAGGTAATTAAGTCAAATAGGAGTTGAGTGGAAGAATTTAAGTTTATGGTATTGGGTGGAAAAAGATGAATGAGTAGGATGACAAATGAGATTAAAATTAATTAATGTTATTCATGTGATGTTAAGTGTGGACATTATAATTAGCAAATAATGATAATATGTTATAGGACATAGTGATGGTAAAGGTACCCCAAGGAACCAAAAGAGTATATAGGATTTTTCCATTATTTATCAAAAATATAGAATCTAAAAGGGACAAATTTAATTGAGAAAATCTAACAATTCAAATGAAGATAATTTTCATGTTGGTCATGATTTTTCACATGTGTACATTATCATGCATAAATATTTTATTTTGAAGCCAAAAACTTAGAACATGTTGAAATAAGTTTTTATAAACGACTTGATATGTTTTTTTGCATGACTATTTCTTTCACATGTGATTTGCACTTGGGGTTATAAATTCCAAAACTAATTAATACAAATATTCAACCAAATGGTTTAAAAAATTATAATTCTCCTCGTAGCCCCATAAGAGGAATTATATGAATTAAAGAAATATTCATATGATTGATAATTTAATCAAATGCATCCAATCACTAGGAATTTTTTTGTCATTTGTAATTTTTAAAATGTCATTTAGAATTGCTTCAAAATTATTTGCAGTTAAAATGTAGTTGCAAAAATTGATTGCAAAGGACAATTTTAATCTACCAAATGAACACTACTAAACATAGATGTAGACATTATTTATTTATAAATTAAAATTAAAATCAATTGTAAATTTTAATACATTTATTTTGATTCATTACTCAAAAAGACATTCATATACAATCCAATATATTTTCAGATATTTTTATTCTTTCAATAGGAAATTATTTTAATTATAAGCACATAACAATACACTATGATTGTAATGCAATAAATATTATAAAAATCCAAATTTGTGCTATGTAATCCTTGAACCATTAGACAATCCCTTTCAATACCTTTACCATGATTGTGCCCAATATCATTGATGGACATTTCAACTTAAGTAATCATCACTAAAACATAATTACATTGGGTTTTGGAAAAGGAGAACACAATGATTAGTTCGTTCATGTTGGAATATGATATTTGTTTTGTCAATCCCAAATGAATCAATTATCATGACATTTGTTTTTGTGTCCATTACATATAATATTCACAACTAATTACTATTTTATTATTATTTTAATCAAAATACCCAATAAACATCTATACAAAACATCTATACTAGATAAAATTTTCATAAGTTTCTTTAAGCTTGTTTTCAAAATAATTTGAATTCATTCTTATGAAGGTGAAAATTGACACATCCACCTTACCAACCATTGTCAATGGTTTCCTTTCATTTTCTTACAACTTGAAAAAAAAAAATTCTTTTATTTAACAATTTGCAGTACATGTGATGTGGTGATGTTATTAAAGGATAAATAAATCTCTAAAATGTAAAGAAATGTTAAGAAAGAAAAAAGGTCAAAAATACTTTTTACATAGTGGAAAAAAATTTCCAACTTGCACAAGAAAGCCCTTGAAATATTTTGTTTGATAATGATTATCAAATAACAAAAGAAAAGAAATGTTGTTTCAACATTATATTTATTAAAATATCTAATTTTTAACATCATTTTTTGCTTTTTGAAGAACCTCACAATTTTGAAAAAAAATGTTGTTCCAAATACATTAAAAAAATAATGCCATGTTATCCTTAACATTGTGCAAGAACATGCATGCATATTTTATAATTCTATAGTGTGATAGTTTTAGAATTGAAATTGCTTTCAATGATGGAATTTTTTAATGTTCAAATTATGGAAAAGCTATCAATGTGGACATCTATTATCTATTTTAGGTGGACATTTTAAATACAACAAAGACCTTTTTTGATTAGGATCAATTTCCTTTGATCATTTACCTTGCACTTCCATTTGCATTTTTGGTTGTTTGCCTTCACATTACAAAAAAATGAACTATGCATACTTGGATAGTGTTAAGGACATCAATGGATTACAATGGTGGAATATGGACCCTTGTTAATCCCAATCAATGTTCATTGTTTCCATTTGAATACCTTCCCCTCGTTACCTATTGGGGACAATATATGAAAAACCATGGTTGTTTAAGCATGTTTATAATGGTAATTTCAATCTAAGCAATTGCAAATCACAACAAATGCAAATGTCACTAGAAGAAATATCTCAAAATGTAGTCATTTCATTTGCAACTATATGCAATAATAAAAAAATTCAGAAATTCACCTTATCTTCACCTTGTTTTTAGGCCTCCTTTCAGCCCCGCTAACCTTCTTTTAATGGTATTTGTAAAATAAGGAAATTTTATTAAACGTCAATATGAAATGTTGAAACTCGGCATTTAATGCACAAGGTTTGAGAGGAATTATAGTAGTTATACAAGGAGTAGTGAAATTACATGTAATAGTAGTGGAGGCATTTACGAGAAAAGAAAGACATGGTGAAATTCAAAAAACCATCAAAATGAATGGTATTTTGAGTTTCAACCGCCCCCGCCCCCCCTTCCCCCTTGAATGCTAATGTATTTTTTTGCAAGTTTTTTTGAATCTCACCTTATGTATGACCAAACTCAGGGTTATGGTTAATGTTGGTTAAACACTTGGATTGTTGAATATAAATCAATAATTCTGAGTCTTGGTATTTGGAACCTACATGGACTTGGGTTCAATTTTGGGAACTAAGTAGAATTGAAATTGTGAGGTTTCACCAAGGTTTTATAACAAGGGTTGAATTGACCCCCAATTTTAAAAGGTTTTCAAATTAGAATCAAATACATGTTTGGTTCCAAGTCACAATTTTAATTAAAACTGGATTGGGTTTTTGATAAAAATTCAATTTCAATTCCAAAGTAAGGATTTAGGGTAAATTTTTAGGGTTTAGGGTTTTTTTGGTGATTTTTCATTTATTTATTGTTTATTGATCATTTTTTTCTTCACCTATGTGACTAAAAGAAATTACTTATTTTCATTTCATATGTGCATCAAAAAAATCATTTATGGGCTTCCAATTGTGCAATATATATATATATTTTTCTCTCGTGTGAGTTGAGAAAACCACTTGTGGGCTTGCAAGTGCAATATGATTTTTGTTCTTATGTTATGTGAATTAAAAAAACCACTTGTTGGTTCACAAGTGTGCAATATCATTTCATTTCTTTTCCTATGTGAATTGAAAAAACCACTTGTGGGCTTGCAAATGTAACCCTTTAGGAATATTTAGAATAAATTAGAGTCTAGAAATATGATAGTTTTAAAATGGGTTCGACATTTTCAAACCTTTCTAATAGAATTTTTTTGGAATAAAACATTTTATTTTATTTCATGAATTTTTAGTTTTGAATTTCGTAATATGTAGTGTAGTTTGAAGTTTGTTAGTGGTAAAATTTCATTTTATTCGACTGAAATTTCCAATCATTTGTAAATTCTTTTCATCAAATAAAATATTGATTACTTCTAAGTTTTTGGGTTGTTTTGGATATTGAACCCAAATTGCTGGTTATGGAACAAGGATCCAAAATTGGTTCAATTTGAAATTAGGTTTCAAATTTTTAAGTTTTTGGGTTGTTTTGCATATTGGGATTGAAACCAAAGGTTACCCAAAATCACCAAAATTAGAGGTTATCAAATTGGTGTTTATAATAAGTTATATTTGAAACTAGGTTTAGGAATTAGGACCAAAATCACCCTTCAGAAAACAAATCAAAATCAGAACCCAAATTTGGTTCCTTTAAAAATATCAAAATTAAATTGAACTAGTTTCTTGAAATTTTTAAGAACTAGAATCAATGGTTCTTCTAAAAACCTAAGAATTAGCCAACATTAGTTTTGGTGTTGTCTTTTCCTTATTTTATCGATAACTCTAATATGTCATTTGCAACTATTTACCTTGACAACTTTTGGTCATTTTGTGACTATGATACCACTATGTTGCAACTATTAGCTTATTCATTCTTTCATGTGAATAATTTTAAAAGTTTTATTCATACACCAATATACTAAACTTGTATGTCCTATTAGTTACATTAATAATCAACAATTAATCACAATTAATTTGCACACCTACCTTCTAGAGATATATTAATGAATATTATAAATATATTAGGGTTATAATTCTAGGGGTGTACAAAAATATATATTTGTCTAATATATTGGAGGCATACTAAAATAAATATTAAGAATTTCTAAACCCAATTTGCAAACTATATTTTGTTTTTGAACACTATCACATGTCACACATCATACTTTTGAACACATATCATGCTTATCATTTATTTTCTTAAAGCTCTTGCTTGTCCATTTGTTATAATTCTAAGCTTTTCTTAGCACTCCCCTTCTCCATTTGTTACCAAATTCTTTTCACAATCCTTTGTTCATTTGTTATGTCCATTTTCTTTTATTTCATTTGTTTCCCTTGTTCATTTGTTATATCCATTTGTTTTTCTTTTAATGTTTTTTCTTATCCATTTGTTGCATCTTTGAACTTTTCTCTCAACATTTTTTTGTGGGAACTTAAAGTGTGATTATTGTTGTGTCAATTATTTCCATGTGGTCATTGTTTTATATTCGCATTTGTTGATCTCCCTATTTGTATGAAATTGCTATGATTTTCTAGCAATTTTACTATTATTTCAATGCAATTGCTTCTCTCTTAATGAAAGTTCTTTTCCTTGTGGTGTATTTATTTCTCTCACATGGTTATTGCTTTTCTTTATTTTCATATAATTGTTGCTTCTTTATAGTATTGTTGTATTATTAGCTAAAAAACTTGCACATTTTTTTTGTTTTTGTTTTTTTTTTAATGTGATTTTCCTTCATGGTAACACCATGAGACCATTTAAATTGATGCTCTTAATTCAATTGATACGTAAGGTTTTTTTTGTGAGCATATGATTGGAGCACAAAAAAAATCAATTTTTCAAGGTGCAAGGATATGCCATAACATGATAGATCCATGATCTATTGAAACATAACCTATTTTGGAAGGTAATAAAATTTTTAAATCAAGCTAACAATTTGTTCTTCAAACATTTTATGAAAATAGGCAAACATGCACAAAAATTGAACAATGCATTTGAATTGAAATTTTTGAATTGTGTTTCAATTGCAAGTTCAAATTGTTCAATGTTTGAATGGATGGACTTTCAAAAATTGAATTGTTGTTTTCCAACTTTACATTGACATTGGTCTAACATAAAAGCGTTATTCATCTTTTGTTATTGCTTGATATTTTGATTTTTCAACATTAGTTCATCAATTCATCCTTAAAGGTAGGTTCATATAGGCCAATTGATGGAGGCATGAATGTTTGATATTTGATAAAGCATGGCACATTAAAGTTCAAGAAAATTTGTTTAGATGTTCACCATGTTTTTATTCATTTTGTGAGCATTCTTGCCCCTCCTTTAAGTATTTAAAAATGTTATTTGAATGTTTTGTCATGAATCTTTGTTCTATTGTTACCAGTGTCCAATTGAATAAAACTAATTCAATCCATTGCATCAATAATAACATTTTTGTTATCATTCATGGTTTTTGATGATTGACATGAAACAAATGTCAGTTTCATGACTCTAATGTTGTTAGGAATTGTTATCAATTTTGTTTGTTGTGATGTCTTTTTCATAAGTGTTATATAATTAAATGAAGTGTTGTCAAGATTGATGATTAAAAGATGTTGAAGCAAGCAAACAAACACATAAATGTTACAAAGAATTGTGAATATTTGGCAAAATTTATCACACTATCTAAATTGATTCCCTAGTTATAATCTTAATTGCAATATTGTCAAATTGTTCATTGTTTTTTCTTGGAACATACTCCTTTCCTCATTAATAAAAGTATTGTACGAAAGATTAATAACCATGTAAGGAAGTGCTCTTCATGTTCTTCTTTCGATTACACATAAATTTCATTTCCTTGTGCTTATAGGTCCTACACATGCAATGGAACATTGATGTTTCTCTCATCTTGGATTGTTTCAATTGCATTATAACATTCTTCATTGAATTGTCTTGAGAAATGTAAACTATTTCATTCTTTTATATTCATGTCCGAGTAAGAGGTATTGTGGCCAATACTTTTATGATAGCTAGAGATCTTGTAATCTCCATTGAGACAATTCCATTTGTCTTTACACATTGTCATTGCAAGGGGTTTTTGATCTTGTTATTGTTTATAAGTTTGCTGAAATTTTGTTCCATGTTGATGTTGTAGGAGTCATGTTTGTTATTGATCGACAATGTACTTCATAACACTATGTTATTTGTGCTTCCAATTGATCAATGCAATCATTTTTTCTTGATTGCAACTGGATTTACATTATCACAAGGTATTGCCACTCCTTCTCTTTCCCCTCATGTTGTCCATTGAAGTTGTTGAAATCTCTATTCATTTGTTTATTGAGTCTATATTTGTATTTATCATTATTCTATACAAGAAGAAAATTGAGCTGCAATTGTGAAATTGCAAGCTCTTCAAGTACAAAATGATTGTAGGACTTATGAGTGAAGTGACTACAAGCTTTGTGAGTGTGGAAGCAACTACAAGCTCTATGGGTGGGAAGTGGCTATAGGCTCTATGAGTGCATAAGTGACTATAAGATTTGCAAGTCCAAAGCAATTAGTGAGGTTTGTGAGTGTGGAAGTGACTAGGAGCTCTCTGAGTGCAAAATTTGAAGGTGCAAGCCATGAAAACGTTGAGATTATTGCAAAAGAAATTGAGACTATTGTGGATTGAAATGAGCTTGTAATTAAGCTATCATGCAGGAATTGGAGTGGATATCTTATAGATAATATAAGAATTGAAATGTCCATTTTCCAATGGGTTTTTTTCCTAGTGTCATTTTTTTAAGCACCTGCCATACAACTAAATATTAGTAGTGTAGTTGTTAGTGCTGCCAAGTCAGCAGGCCAGTCATCTAATTATTCCCTAGTCTGAACAGTGATTGCTATTTACAGTTCTATTCACAACACGATCTTTAGGTCTGAACAGACCTTTAGTGTATGGGGGGGAAGAAGGGCAGGGCCAGAGGGGACTCCTTGGTTTTAAGGGGCCAGGAATGAGGGCCCATAACCCACGTTCCTTTTGCACTAGCTGTCCCATACATTAGAAACATTAACTTAAACCTAAACCCTAAACCCTAGTATTTCATGCATACCTTCAGGAATTGGAAGAACCAGTGCAGTGGACCTTACAGAACACACAAGAATCCATGCCAATTCTAATATTTCCTATTCTAATCTTTGCTTACACTACTACTGACCTATGCTAGCTTATAACCTAGCTAACGGACCTTTACCTTTTGGGGAACATACCCTAGAGAGGGTGCATTCTGCCTCAGTTTGTCCCTAGGGTTCGAGCTACCAGTCTTACCCCAGTGATTCACCTGGAGGCGGAATGCTAGGGCACATTCTCCAGTGCCTAACTGGTGGATGTTGGAAGGCAAAGGAGGGACAAGAGCATTTTTGAGGTGATGGAATGAGACACCTCGGGGCCCGTGTACTGTTCCTCATTAGGAAGTATTCCATGAATTTGAGCCTTCATTGCACCTTCAAATCAAGAGCATATATATATATATATATATATACCAAACTATAGATTTCCGTTTGAGAATTCGATAGAACTGGAGAAAACAGAACATACACTCTGGAAGGTAAGGATCTACTTGATTGCCACTCCAAACTAGAGAGAAAGGAGACTGAGGAGAACCAAATGTGTGACAGTACAAGAGAAATAGTAAGTGTGTAAAATCAATGTAGCTTTCAACACAGCTCTGAGAGAAAATAGGCTATTGTTGGTGCGATTGGTCTTTTGGCAAATCTTCCGGCAATGCAAGAGCCTATTTGAGACTACAAAAGAACTAATCTTTCTGAAGCAGGACTGAACAATTATTTACATCTTAGTGCACTGTTTTGAATGGCTCAGGGACTTCTACAAGAATAGGGGGAGGGAAGTGTCTGATACAAGATCTGGGCCAGGAAAACAAAAAAAAATCTCCTGTAAGGAACAGCTATACTCTGAGTGGAAGAAATTGAAGGGAAGGCCTATCTCACAGAGGTAAAGATGTGAAGGTTCACAATATAACCCTGGAATTTAAGGCTCTCTGTCTTGTGAAGTCCTAATTCTCATTCAATATGTACATGATGGAAAGGTATTACCAACTGTCTCTTTCTGGGGAAAGCTCAGGATATTCAACTGGGATAACATTACAAGCCCCCCCAAGTACCCACTAAGGATCTGCATCCATGTCATTGACATTTTGTCGGTACCTGCATGTTAATTGAGCACTGCCTGAGTGAAGTTGCTACTGTTGGCTGTGGCTTCCAATAAGCTGGGTCCGTCGGATTCCCCAAAATGATTTGGGACGGGTTTTGCTGTCGATGGCTACAAAGCGCCATCCCATGTGCTGTTCAAAGCCAGTGGCCCGGCAAGTATTGCACTTTGCCAGTACCCATGCATACCTGCTCCAATTCCCTTGCTCAATTACAGAAGAAATGAATTCATAGAGGAAGAGTTTGAGAGGATCTAGAATGCAGCTCAAAGTATCAATGTGCAAGCCAATTTACACTAGAATAACTAGTATACCACCCCCATTGGTAGCCATGAAGTAGATGTGTGCCCATTAGCCAACAACCAGATGCTTTTCTGAAGTTTGACATGTGAAACTAAGATACAAGAGAGGGATACAAACAGTATGATGCATCATAAAACCAAATACACATACTAGTACTGTTAAAAGTGATGCACCAAAGTTCGGAAGGCATGGGAAAGGCAGCAAAGGAGAGTGAGAAAGCATACCCTGGAAACCAGCTGTTTTCTGTTTGAGCATCCCCATCTTCAAAGAGCCCATAAGCATTGGAAAGTGTGAGAGTCTCATGGACATACCCATGCGCATTCACATAAGCACTGATGGGGCCATCGGATGACATCACCAGCATATCACTACGTCTTGCTATCAACTCCTGCATGAAATTAACAAAATAATCACTCCTCTTTGGGCACTAGAAATAAGTTACACAGAGACAACAAGCCATGCCTGCTGAAACCATTGGACAAAAGCATCACACACAAGGCAAGAAGCAGCACTGCACATACATACCCGGCAGCGATTGCATTTCAGCTTATCCATTCCCTCTAGAAGCTGAATCTCCCGCTTCAGCCTATTGACAGTACCCTCTGTTTCTAGTAACTCCTGCCTGGTGCAATCCTGAAGGGGGAGCTTGCTTGCAATGTAGTATGACAGTGGAATAGGCATTTGCACTAAGGCTTCCATGCTGGGAAGGTCTGCCATTTGTCTGAGCATGTCTGTCATAAAAACATGATGTATGTGAACATAAAGTTCCAATGCCAACCTTGAAGGCTCCACACATAGGAGAATCGTCCAATGAGACCACTGAAAATGTATGAACCACAGAAATGCAAAACACATAGTGTGGAAGAACAAACACTTATATTTGTACTGCGTACCAGCAGCTCTGCGAGCAAGGTCATATGCATCATACTGGCGGTAAACCCACTGAGGCCAGGCAGAGCGCTGGGCCCTCAGGACTGATTTTCTTGCATCTTTGCGCCATGCCATATGAGCATTGCCCCAGACACCATCAGGTGGTCTATGTGGATGTGTAACAAGGCCATTGATAACCAGTGTAGCATGATTTATGTCCTTGGGACCTTCTCTCTGTGGTGATGCTGGGTTCAGGCGTGGACGCACTCTTCGTCTATGCCCCATAGACGCTTCATCGCTGCTGTCATTGTCCTCTTCCAGTGCTTGCAAAAGCTCATCATTTTCAGATGCAAATTGCATTGCACTACATACCACAATGACAAAAGATTAGCAGTTTAAGAAACCATCCATTGGTACTCAAATTTTTTGCTAGCGTAGTCCGGCTGCAGGTGTCAAAAAATATTCCTATGACACCCACCATGCACAAAAAGGTTTCATGGTAATCTACAATGCACTAGGGCTTTCGTAGGACAACCTATATAGGCATTGCAAATCTTTGTCAAGCAGTGACAACTGAGTTTAACCACTATTTTCCTGGTAACACACTTTCATTTCTAGGACAAAGTGTGGAGCATGTAGTTTGATGAGGGATGCTGTAGGGTGCAACTAAATAGCACTATCTGCATGGACAGGAATAAGAGTGCTAAACTTACATCCTCTCATCCTCAGTGGACTCAACATCCTCCAAGATGTCATCATGGCTGCCTGATTCAGAGTCATTATCTGTCCAGTAATCAGCCTCAGGTGAGCTGATAACTGTCCGGTTAGCTTTGCCGCTCTTGCGTTCAGGAACACAAGCCAGTGAGCCAAATGCGTCCCTTGGAATTCGCATCAAGGTATCCTCCTCAATGATCTGGACCCGAGCAAACAGCTGTGACCACATCACAAAATCCAGAAGAGCCAGTGATGAACCATGAGCGTGACAACACTCAAGGGAACAGCCAGCTGAAAAAAAACTAAAACATGACTGTTTCTTCTTCACAGCATGACAATCTGACTACAATGGATTGAGGGGAGTGGGACTACCGCTCCATCAGGCTCAGTCCATGCCCTCCAGATCTGGAAGCGCTGTCTGCCTTTTGTTACAATGTTCACTGAGCCATCACTGTGATAGCCTAATTGTCGGATCTGTTCAGCACATACACAAACAAGCAGATTCAGGCTTAGGCCACACTACCAGATCAAACTATGCATGAATAATCCAGTTCGACATTGCAGAAAGCATAATGTAAATGTTGCAATACATGTAGAAGGAGATTGAGCTACAACCTCAGCAGTTGTCCCCACAGATGCAACAATAATACCCCGATCTTGGGGTTTAGCTCGCACATGAATCTGCGCATACAATCCAATAGCCAGTTGGAAAAAAAGCCTTTCAATATGGGAAGTAAATCCATGGATCATCAGCTTTCTTCCACCAAGCAGCAAGTTGAAAGAGATACCAATGACAGTGCAAGAGATTACCACTCCCAGTGTGTTTGGGGCCTCATTATCTTCTTGCTGCATGGCTCGCACAACAGCAGCCTTGAAACGAGGTTGCAACACTCTGAGTGGTAATTTCTCCTCTGGAAATAGCACTATGCCTGCAATAAAAAGCAAATTCCAAACCTTCATTTAAAATATACAAGTAATAGAAATTGCACAAACACTATCAGCACTGTCACAGCTTCTAAAAGGGAAATGGTGACATACCCTCCAGGTAAAACATTGGCAGTGTGACCATAGATCCACCCTGTGCAGATGAGTGGCTGCTGCCCACATCATCCACCTCTGCAGAAGAGTGAAGATACAAACATCTGTTATACTTGGTTGCAAATATCTCCTCTTAGGTGATCCACAGATATCTGATAGAGATGGATTGTTGGATGCAGCATTGATGAAAGGATGCAGGTGACTGCTTTGAGCATAGCACTAAAATAGTGCAACATGTACAATGGAGCAAGGGAATAGTAGAAACCTCCGAGGTATGTGTGCATGGAAGCAAGATTGGTGTCAAAGGTGAAACCCTCATGAGCCTCTGCTCCACCTCCATCTCCACCCAAACTGCCAGGTCATGTATAGGAACAGAGCAAATGAGAGTGATCAGAATCCCCTTACCCACATCTATCCAAATACAGTACACCCAACTGCAAAAAGTAGAAAACAAGGAGCCAGGAGATAGCTGAATTCACAAGCAAAGACAGGAATTTGCTGTTAAAAATAATCCTGATGGAGGTAACCTCAGAGTTAATTCTTTTACTCAACAACCCATCATGGCAATCACAAGCTCTGGTAACAGAAGAAAGAACACAAGCAACAACTTTACAAAAAAGAGACATTTCTGGCTGCTATCTCTCACTACTGAAGTCCTTTCTCAACCTTGGACCATTTTTCTCCAGCTCAACAACACTAAGGCTGCCACAAAAAAAGACTACACTACAAAACCATGCACTAGATGACTGTCATCTCCAGCTCAGGAATTTCTAGTTTAAAAAATGATTTGTAAAAGAAATTTGGCATAGCTCAAACAGGGAGCTCCTCAATACAGAAGAAGCTCAGACTAAGTTTCTATAGATAAGATAGATAGCACTAAACACTGCAATGACAACCACAGCACCATACCTGACCAGTTCACAAAGACTCAACAGAGACCTGAGACAGCCATTGCAACTTACTAGACAATTCATACTCCTCCACTAAGTTCCCCCTGTAAACACCCTCCATGGATTTCAGGGTTTCTGCAGTGACCTATCAATGGGAACACCAATTGTAATAAATATGACCAGGTCTGTAGCAGGCTTGCTGTCTTGTTCAGCAAATAGACATGGTCTTTCACCAGAAAAACAGAAGGAAAATCTGCATTTGCCTTATTGACCCAAGAAACCCTCAGTCAGTAGTATTGCTCTCAAAATTGCAGGTAGATGGGGGCTTTTAACCAGCTATATAAGGTGCACGACCATGCCCTATTAGTGCTGCAGGGGCTGTTCATGAAGAGCGAAGTTCTCAGGCCCTGCTTCCTGCAAATATCACGGATTTGACACATGCAAAATGGCAAGAGGAAACCATGTGATGAGCATCACAGCGGAAAGGTATATATATATATGTGTGTGTGTGTGTGTGTGTGTATTCCAGTTTCAGGCACTCCAGTGGACGTGCTGCTGCTGCGTCCCACTACAATAGCGGGAAACAATTTGTATCGGGCACTTCTCAGAATCTTGCAGAAGCTGGCTTTGTTTTGGTAAGGGAAGACTACTGAAACATACCTGGAATCGTCAGTCTTGGCGGCTTCTTGGTACGAGTTCCCTTCTTCCTCTTCTTCTTCTTCCAACGTATTGTCACGCTCCGGCGATTGCTGCTGCACTTGGGAGAGCAGCTGAGAAACACTACCTTCATGCGTGGATCCACCTGACGAAGAACGTCCTTGCACGGCAGCAGCGTATTCCTCCTCCTCCTCACCAACACCAGATCCGAACACTGGCGATGATCCTTCCATGGCTTTCTGAATTTGAACTTCTTCACCACCGTCGTTGCTTTGGTTGATAATTTACATCGCTTCCAGAAAACCTTCAGAACACTAAGCTTTTCTCTTCCAATGCTTCTTGCACCACCGCTTAACCAACGCAGATCAATCACCTTCGCTCCGGACCGACCCCGATTCTCAACCCCCGCACGACAACACTTTGTCTCCCTTTCATGCTCCTCTTCCGATTGTTGTAGTAGAAGAATTGCAATCCTCCGCGAAACGGAACGCCAAGAATAATATTGTCCGCAGCGAAAAAAAAGCTGATAGGATGCGCATCGTGCGAACTGTTGCTTCTCACAAGTTGCAAAACAGGAGACATATCAGCAGCAGCAGCAGCAGCAGCTGTGCAACAGTCGAAGAGTCATCTCACACCTTGCTTGCGCTCAGTCAGCAGCGTGCGGTATTTTTTCCTCTCCCTCCTCCTCACGTCGCTCTTCTTTTTTCCATCTACATACGACTACTACTAACTAGACACTTCTTCCTTTCAGGTTGTATTCCCTTCTCCAACCTTGTCCGCCCAAGCCATACCCCAATAGCCAACCGCTGCATCAATTCGATCGAAAGAGGAGTAGCACAACAGAATGGTCTTCTTCCTCCTCTCCTCTCCGTCTACAAGCTCTCGTCCTGCTCCTCAACTGGATACTCGTCCATCATCATAGTACACAGACAGCAGTACTTCCAACGTCCACGGCTCATAGACAAACAAACAGTTAGGCGCTTACTTTCTTGCAACGACAACACAAGACACACCGTTTCCGCTTTCCTCCCTCACTAACAAAAGACGGATCTCATTTGACATCAAAACTGCAACTAAAAACGATCATGGCGCTGCCGCTGATATCCCTGAAATGCCCATCCGCACGACTCTCCCTCTCTCTCTCTACAGTTTGCAAACACGTGCAAGCCTAAACAACGGCGGGTAGTTCCAGTAGCTGAACACGACATGATCGTGCTTTCAAGAAGAAAGGAGGAAGAAGAAGCCGGTGGTGTTGCATTCTTATCTCACAATTATTAGTCCAGGAATCAATCGGACGCCAAGCTCAACAGTAGACCATCGCTACTGGACAAGCACAAACGTCCGCTAGGCTACCTTCCTAGAGTGGGGCGGGCCGCCGGGAGAGAGAGAGAGAGAGAGAGAGAGAGAGATCTGCGTCGTCAGCCAACGAGTGACACGGGAAATATTCGAACTCCTTGACAACCGGGGGGAATCGATTCGATTCGACGTCTACAGTACTCTTCAGCGCATCATCATCGTCTGATTCTCTCTCTCTCTCTCTCGTCGGGCAGTGTCGAAGCTCTTCACCGGCTCCACCAAGTCGAGAAGATGAGGATTTCGAAGAAGCCCGCGCTCTCCACAGCAGCCAACGCGCAATGTGATTGACGCAAGGCAGAAATATGTCTACTTCTTCTACTGCAGCAGTCATCCAACAGCCTCAAAAACCAGACGCAACAAAAAAACCAGGAAACTTCTACAGAATGAATTTCTGTAAATACAAAACAACAACAACAACAATTGTTTCTGAAACTAAAAAAAAGCCTTCTTCTTCCCCCGGCGCTCCATCTTTAGCTACAAAATTAGCAACTTTTTCTATTTTCTTTTCTACTCACTCTCTCTCGTTTACGTTTGTAGCAGCCTCTCTCTCTCCCGTGAACTATATATTTGCAACACTAAAAACAAGCAAACAAACAAGCGAAAATTGGATTTTCCTCAGTTTTTTTTTTTTTTTTTTCTTTTTTATTTTCTTTCAAGTAAGATAAAATAGGGAGGGAGAGGGAGGGTGGGAGA